>OHLY01001024.1_pt1 | contig 13473 bp, 11 predicted proteins | sample 1569251 | NCBI WGS metagenome assembly OHLY01 (sample SAMEA3879532, study PRJEB24766) | human gut metagenome | biome: human-associated habitat; feature: feces | place: USA | collected 1985/1987
AGCATAAGCATCACGCAATCGTCTCCGTAGTTTCAATTTACCAGATTTTCGCTTGAAACGCCTTGCGGTCTTATGTCTATATCATCGGCGAAAAGTTACCCGATCGCCTGCTATTTTCTGAAATACAATTGCAAAGTTAATCAATTATTGCCATTTACAGCCATACTCCGGTCAGTTTTCTTCATTCAATCCATACTCTACCAATTTATTATACAGCGTTGTCCTGCCGATACCCAGTATCTTTGCAGCCATTTTCTTGTTACCGGCTGCTTGTTTCAAAGCACGCAGGATACGTCCTCTTTCTTCATCCCCGCTCTTCAATGTAAAACAAGCGGAAGTAGCGGACGGTTCATTGTCAAGTTCCAAATCGGCTTCGGTTATCATATCGCCTTCTGATTGCAGGACTGCCGTCTGTATCTTCTGTTTCAACTCGCGCACGTTGCCCGGCCACGCATGGGCGAGCAGGGCATTACGGGCAGATGCGGCAAACCCTTTTACTTCACGTTCCAACTCACGGTTTGCCATTTCACGGAAGAACTCGGCCAATGGCATGATGTCTTCCGGGCAGTCGCGCAAGGGCGGCATGGTTATCACATACTCCTGCAAGCGATAGAGCAAATCCTGCCGGAACCGCTTTTCCGTTACGGCTTTCTGCAAATCCTCGTTGGTTGCAGCCACTATCCTCACGTTGGCTGTTTTGTCCTCCTTTGCTCCGACGGGACGGTAACGGCGTTCCTGTATGGCGCGGAGCAGCATCTGTTGCATCTCCATTGTTAGGTTGCCCACTTCGTCAAGGAACAGCGTGCCGCCATCCGCTTCCAGAAAATACCCCGTCTTGTTTGCTTCGGCACCCGTAAACGCGCCCTTGACGTGTCCGAAGAAGGCGGATTGTATCAATGACGGGGACAAGGCTCCGCAGTCTACTGCCACAAAAGGTTTATCGGCAAGTTTGCTTTGTTGGTGTATATGTTGTGCGATATGTTCCTTGCCCGTACCGTTCTCGCCCAGTATCAGCACGCTCATCCGGGTGGTGGCTACAAGGCGCACACGTTTCTTGATTTTCTGATAGGCTTCGCCCTGCCGGACGAATATCGGAATGTTCCATTGTAGTCGCTTTTCATGTTCTTTTTGCAGGGTGCGGATAAGCGGTATCAGTTTATCCTCCAACAACTGTTTCTGTATGTAATCCTTTGAGCCGAGCTTCATACTTTCCACTGCCGTATGCACCTCCCCGTAATTGGTCATAACGATAAACACCTGTTGTTTGTCGTTGGCACGCATCCACCGTAACAACTCTATGCTTTCACCGTCGGGGAGGCGTAGGTCGGCAACGACAATATCATCCACCTCTGACTTTGCCAATAGTTTCTTGGCAGTGGCAAGATTATATGCCGACATAGTATCGAAGCTGTCTTTCTTCAGCAGGTTGCAGACATAATCGTTATAGACGGGGTTGTCCTCAATCACAAATACTTTCATCCGACGACCTCCTTTCCTTTTGCGCAAGTTCTATGATAACTGTTCCCATACGAAGCATGGCATCCACGCATTTCCGCAATTCCATTTCGGAACATTCAGATTCTTGATGCAGCAGTTCATACTGGTTCCACAAGGGTTTGTCAGCACGGATAACAGCCCATGAACTTCGCTGACGGTGTATCCATTCGTCCAACGCCTTGCGGTCATTCCTCTCCATGATTTCCCGGACAGCCTGCATATCCTTTTCTGTTTCGGTTATCAAACGGTCGAGCATCGCCCGTTTGTCACCATATGCAAGCAGAGAGGACAAGTCGGGAAGTTCATCCTTGTCCGTACTTGTCAAAAGGCATTTGTCTGATACAGCAACCAGTTCGGAAATGGAAAATGGCTTGAACAGGCAGGCGGTAAATCCATTTTCCAACAGCTCCTCTTCGCTGCAACTGCCGGAGGCGGTCGCCACGACAATGGGAATCTCTTTCGAGTTGCTGACACTTGACGAGCGTAACAACTCCAACACCTCATAGCCGTTAATCTCCGGCATCTTCATATCGGTTATCATGAGGTCGTATGTGTGCTGCCGCATGGCTTCCATTGCATCGCCAATAGTGGTGAACGTGTCGCAATGCACACCTATACCAGCATACATTTCCTTTGTCATGGATAATACCATCGGATTGTCGTCCAATACGATGACAGAATAAGGTCTTTCTATATGAGCCAGACTTTCTGCGGCTGTCTGTTCTTCAATACCAATATCGGCAGTGTTCATTGGCAACTCCACAGTAAAACGACTGCCTTCTCCTTTTTCGCTTTCCAAGCGTATAGTGCCGCCAAGCATCCCGACTATCTGTTTCACAATGCTTAACCCCAATCCGAAACCGTCTTGCGTGGCGGCATTGGAAAGCCGCTCGAACGCTCCGAACACTCGCTGTTGTTCTTCCGCACTCATGCCGGTTCCGGTGTCCTCTACTACAAGGGTCAGCCTATTGCCGTCATAGCTTATGACAAGTGAAACGCTTCCGGCATTCGTGAACTTGACGGCATTGCCCAGCAGGTTGTCGCATATCTGTATGATGCGCTCCTTGTCGCCATTCAGGATAATACCCTCCGGGCACTCGATGGTAAGTTTAAGATCTTTTGCTTCTGCTTGTTGCGTAAACTCCGTTTGCAACAGCTCCGCGATGTTTTCCAAACGAAACGGACGGACATTCGCCTGTTCCTTGCCGCTGTCCAAGCGGAAGAAGTCAAGCAGGGAGTTGAGCATGTCGGTCATTCTCTTGGAGGCTTGCAGGATATTGTCCGCATAACCGCTTATCTTTTCTTCTTCGTTGTCCTGCATCAGTTCCGCATATCCATGTATGGCAGTCAGTGGTGTGCGTAGCTCGTGGGTGATGGTGTGCATCGCTTTCTTGCGTGAGGCTATCAACGATTCGTTTTGTTTTACTGACTTTTGCAGTTGCCCGATTAAATCTGTTGTCTTACGTTTGTACTGCTTGATGCGGGTGGCATAGCGGTGAATGATGATGTATGAAATAATGAGCAACAGCAGCATGACACCCGTTATGATACCTACCTGCAAGAACGACTTTTCACGCATAGCGGATATTTCCGCCTCACGTTCCTGCAAGTCAGCCTGCACCTTGTGGTCCATCTGCTGGATAAGGGTTTGCAGTTGGCGGTTCAGTTCCGCATTGCGGCTGGCAAGGCTGTCGGCATATTCCGACAGACGATGGCTTTGGGCACGTTGTTGCGCTATCATATCACGGTTCAGTGTGTAGAGCATCGTGGTGGTCGTCGTCGGAGGTGCTTCCTGTTTCTTGCCGAACAACCCGAGAAAACCTTTCCTCCTCTGTTTCTTCGGCTCTTCCTGCCTGCTCGTTTGCACTATCACCGGCACCTGCTTGGCTATCCGGCGGTTGATGTCCGCCTGTTGTTCCAGAGCCTCCATGATGGCGCACAGCCGCTTTTCCTTGTCCTCCAGCAAGTGGCGCACGCTGTCTATGCGCACCGATTCGTAATGGCTCTTGAAGCGGCAAAGCATACTATCCACCGTCATCCGTTGCCGCCGGTATGCCGCCACATCCTTATCGTCCCATTCCAGCACCGACTCGCCCAAAAGAGACAACTCCACCACACCCACATACGCATCGTGTGTTTCCTTGCGGAAGCGGTTGATTTCACGGTTCTCCCGTTCCAGCAACTCCAAGTCGCGCCATTCGCCGAGCCACGTGCAGATGATGCCGCCCACCAGCAGGACTATCAACAGATAGCCTGCGGCAAGCAGCTTGCGGAAATGCTTGGTAGTGGTAACGAATTGTTCGCTCATTTGCTGTTTGTGTAAATACCGTTATTTAAAATACGCATATAGGTCGTGGAACTTCGCAGGTTCATGGATGAGAATGGCGGCCATGCTGCCTATGACCGCCACCAGAATTATATATCCGAATAGAATTCTACTCCTCAATGAAACAACCATTCTTCCCTTATTTACAATTGTTATAATTATTAAGGCATCTGACCACCGGCGATAGGTGGAATTTCTGTTAGTATGGGATTTCTCGGGATTGAGTTAAAAATTCTTTGGCCACGTATGGCTTGACTTGGAGGAGCGTTTTCATTTACATCAAGCCGATAACATCTATCGTTAAATGTTATAATTCCCCAAATACCAATGGTTCCTGGGATTCTCGCCAATCCTTCAGTAGGTTTAAAAAGAACAACATTATCTATTATTCGATTTTTAACCGCCCGATTCCATGATGTTTTAATACTATTGTTAGGCGTTGGAATATGAGCAACATACCTAATGCCATTGTGCCTAAAACTGGCCATATAACACCCCGAAAAACCTGAACTTAAAGTATCTATGCCATTTGAAGCAACGACTGCTATTCTATCCGCAATATATATGACACAGGCGTAGTCTAATCTAAGAAAACGATAGTTACGGGTATATCCTTTTATTTGAAATGTCAAATTACTTTGCGTGAAAATCGGAGGGGTCAAACCTACATTATAAATATTTTGATAATGAAACCGTGCAATATTTGTCATTACTGCTTGACTGTTTGGCAATCTTAATGCTTGAATCAAATTCATATATTTACTTACTGTTACTTTCGTTTGTTATAGGCTCGATACATGATGCCATTATATCCATCAGTTTAGACAGACCTTCGGTCTGCGGCTGCTGACTGGCTGTCACATGTATCTGGTATTTTGCCGTTTGGTTGGTCATGCGGGTGTTCTCGCGGGCGGTCGTGACTTTGCCGCTGATTTCCGCATTTATAAACCAATGTTTTGCAGAAGCTTTTGCCTCTACTTCTGCGTTGGTAGTGCTTTTTACGTTTGATGTATCGGTAACCTCCATCTGGAAATCGACATCCACGCGATCTATGAGCAGGGAAGGAATAGGCACCAATCCTATAAACGGAGCCTTGACACTTTGTGACATTGTTGTCATTTTTCCATCCTGCTGTATCGGTCTTTCGACATCGAATTCCAATATACGCGCTTTATTGCCGCTTTTACCATCAAATGCAATTTGCTGGTAGAAATTCCATGCTGTCGCTGCCAATTCCTGTTGTGCTTCGGCTGCTGCAATAAGTGGAGCTGCAATAAGTTCCCGCATGGGAAGCCCCTTGAATTTGTCAGTCACGTTTGAATCTGCTTTAAGAACTGGAGAAGTTTCTCTGTTTTGAGTCTCTTCCAATGCAGCGGAGATAATTTCTTTCGCCTGTCCGCTTACATTTTCATTCAAGTTTTCCGCATTTTCTTGTTGCCCTTGGTTTAATATTTCTTCTGCTATAACATTTGAATTTTAAAGTTATTAGATGTTTTTTACAAAATCGTCAATGATTCGGGAAATACTCTCCGGAGTCTCCTGAACCTTAAAATTGACGCAAACCTCCATGACATCATCCGCATCCGGTTTTATGTTGCTCATCTGCATCTGGAGATTGGCTCTGTGCGGACTGGATAACAGCAAGTTGTTTTCCGGGATCTGTGATTCCACGCTTCCGACCTTCGCCTTGAACTTTATCTGCACATTATCCATTGCAAGATAATGATGGGATATCAAGGCTATAAGTGGAATATCAATAGTCTTGTCTCCAACCATGATTTTTTTCGATTGGAACGTATTTGCGTTATTTGCATTTGTTCCTTCAAAAAGTCTGGTCAGATTTTGTATCTGATGATTCTGTAATGTATCTTGTGCACAGTTTACGGCGTACTGCAAACCATTCATAATATCAGAGAATGAATTGGTTTGAACACTGTCCGGCTCATCGTCATTATTTTTCTTGCCTCTGTGAAAAAGTCCCATGTTTTTAATTTAATTACTTGATTTGTTGTCTTTAATGAGCACCAATCTTGACAATGTCCGGCTTACAGCTTCCATATTTACACTGGAGTCTATATTATTATTGACAATGCCTTGATGCCAAAACCAATATGGTGGATTCTCCGTGTGTTCCATCACGTCCTCCTTTCTTTATTGGGGTTATACTTCGGTTCTTTCCGTTGCGAGCGGAACTTTTCCGCCCTACGGTTTACTGCTTCCTCAAGGTAGGCAATGCTCCGTTAAGTTCGTAACGCCACTCTGAGCCTGCGTTCTGCAAGGCGGTGTTCATGGCATCGACGGCTTTCTGCCAGGTAACGTCAGTGCCGTCTACCTTCGTGACTTCGGTGTCGGTGCCTACCTTATTGTAGCCGATGCCTTGTTCCTTATTATTCTTCCAGTAGCAGGCGGTCACGGTGGTGGAGTTATATCCACAAAAGCCGCCGATATACACATTGACGGTGCTACTACCTGTACTGGTTACGTTGCCCGTGGCATAGCAGGCAAGGATGCGGCTTCCTCCGTTGAATCCCACCGCACCGCCGACATCGATATTATTTATGGGGGCTATTTCTAAGGTCACGTTGCCCGTGGCATAGCAAGCGGTCATGGTGGCATTCGAATTCGTCTGACCTGCCACGCCGCCGACATCGACCGTTCCCTTCACTGTGGCCGAGGAACTGCATCCGGTGATGGAACCGCCCCATTGAGCCCCCACCACACCGCCGACGTACACCGTGCCGCTGACGCTGCCCGACACCGAGCAGTTTTCAATGGTGCCTCCCCAGCTAAATCCTGCCACGCCGCCGGCATAGCCCAACCTGTGATTGCATGTTATCTGTATGCCATCCATCACCACGTTCTTCACCGTACCAGCTCTATTGAGATAGCCGAACAGACCCACAAATTGGTCATTTGTCGTAACGGTCAGCCCCGTGATGGTATGGCCGCCGCCGTCGAAGGTGCCGGTGTATGAGTTGTCGAAGCTTGTGCCTATCGGCGTCCAGCCTTTGCCCGTCAAGTCAATGTTTTTGTCGAGGGTAATGTTAATGTCGGTCTTACCTCCGTTCACTAAATCGGCTACATGCATCAGGCCATCGGCGGATGTCACGGTGTAGCTGCCGTTGCCCTCTATGGTATATCCCGGGTCTTTTGCCGCAGCGAGGGAGACGGTGTAGGTATATTCACCGCCCGCCTGCCAGTCGGTAGCATTCTTCATCTTATAAACGAAGGTCTTGCCGTTAGTGAAGGTGCAGGTAATGAAGGCCGTGCCAGCTGCCACACTTTGCGGGGCTACGAGGGCGGTGTAGGTGTTGCTACCCTTGTCATACGGGGTGATTTTATCCGGATTGCCATTCTCTGTGGAGAGGCCCGTCAGCTGTACGGATGCCGGCCCCTCGGTGTAGTCCGTCAGAACGATGGTCACCCGCGCCGTGCGGTGGGTGAAGCGGAGCGTGGGGCTACCGTAGGTCACCGTCTGTCCGTCGGCTACGATGAGGTCGCTGGTCTCAAAGTCTTTCTGGGCACTTTGGTTGGCTTTTACCTTTACCGCAGGTGGGGTTGTCTCGCCAGCGGTGTAGGGCCACCACGCTGTGACGGTGATGTCTTTGTGGTTGGTCCAGTAGTACGGGTCGGTGGAGGTCAGCGTGGCGCTGGTGGGGTCGGCGGTGGAGGGCGTCACGTCGTACGTCTTCACCATGCCGTCCATCAGGACTGCCACGCTCTGCACACCCGTCCAATTGCCATCCGCGGGGGCACGGGTACCGGCGATGGCTGTCGCGGCGGGATTCAGCCCCGTGGCGGTGAAGACGATGGATGTGCCTTCCGCCCCTTCCGGTAGGAAGCCCGCTTCGTCCTGTGTGCAGGCGGCAAGACCGAGCAGCAGGGCGATGGCTGCGGATGTATGGATGGTTGTTAGTTTCATGATGCGTGTTGTTTAGGGGTTGTTATTGTTTCTTTTCAGTACGGGCAGGCCGTTGGTGCCGAGTGCCCACTGGTAGTCGTTACCGGTGAGGGCGGTGTTCATGCCGTCGACGGCTGTCTGCCATTTCACGGTCGCGCCGTCCACCTTCGTGGCAACTACCGTTCCTCCAAAATTACGGAATTCTCCTTTCTCGGCATTGCCTCCCCAATAACAGGAAGTTATAATTTTGTAGTTATAACGCACTATAGCTCCGGATTCATACTCTTTCAATGTGCCATCGAACCAGCAAGCGGTGATTCTGCCATAATTTAAATCGGCTATACCACAAGTTCTACCATATGCAGAAATTTTTCCCGTCACAGAGCAGGCAATGATTTGGCCATTATTTTGCTCCACTATTCCAGCTGCTGATCCACTATTGCCATACAGATTCACATCTATGAGTTGTAAGTTCTTTATCACTCCACGTTCATTTAATAACCCAAAAAGTTCAGTAGTCGCTGCTGAAAAGTTTAATCCCGTAATGCGGTGTCCCTGCCCATTAAAGATGCCGGAGTAACCTGGCCATGTGCCTATCCGTGTCCATTCCCTACCCGTCAGGTCGATGTCGGCGGTGAGGGTGCAATTTATCGATTCATCTTTTTGTGAGGCTTCGTTCCATGCCAGCAGGCCGTCGGCGTTATAGACCGTGTAGGTATTGGTGTTGCTATCGTAGATGTAGCCCAACTCGGCTGCACCACTCTCGCCGCCGCCGTCAGCCCAATCACCGATGGTGCAACCCTCTAATGTCAAGCCAGTGGCGTTCACCTTAACGGTATATTTATAGCGGCTGCCCGCTTCTAATACGACGTTGTTCTGCGGACGGAAGTAGAAGGTGCCGCCGCCGAGTTCCACCCGGATGAACTGCTTGCCTGCCGCAACGGTCTGCGGGGCGGTCAGTGCCTCGTAGGTGTTGCCGCTTGCGTTGTAGGTCTTGATGGCGGTCGGGTTGCCGTTATCGGCGGACAGGCTCACGAGGCTCACCGTGGCACCGTCCACGCTTGTGAATCCCGTACCGGGCTTCAGTTCGATTGCCACGCGTGCCGTGCGGTGGGTAAATTCAAGAGTCGGGTTGTTAAATTCCACCTTCCGGTTCTCAGCAGAGATGAAGTCGCTGTTTTGGAAGTCAGCCAGTTTGCTTTGGTCTTCTGCCACCTTCACGGCAGGCATCTGTGTGATGTCGGCATTGTCGAAGGGCCACCATGCCGATACGGTAATCGGGTCGCGGCTGGTCCAGTAGTGCGGGTCGTTCTCGCGTGAAAGCGTGGCACTCTTGAAATCGGTAGAAGCCGTTACGGTGTATTCCTTTACCGCATCGCCCATCTTGAGTGCCACGGAAGTGACGCCCTGCCAGTCGCCGTCCACAGCGGCACGGGTGGAAGGGGCTGCCAGCGGCGTTGCTTCTACGGACAGTCCGGTGGCACGGATGACGACGGGGTATTCACCTTCGGGCAGACGGTTATCGCCAGCAAGTTCGTCCTGCGTGCAGGCGGCGAGGGCGAACAGCAGTGCGGTGGCTGCGGGGATAAATAATCTATGTCTCATAATTCTTCATTCTAATCGATTAATTATTAAAATCCTACAGGTCAGCGCCCACATCTCCGCCGTCTATATCGTTCCACTTTGCAATGGTGGCTTCGCTGACTTCAAGGACTTTGTTGCGTACCTTGACGGTATAGGTATAGTTGTTGCCCGCCAGCAGTGCGCCATCGGGCACGGTGAGTGTGGCATGATATTCCTGACTTTTGTAATTCACAACCAACGGCAGGGATGCAACTGTCTGCGGGAAGAGGATGATCGATGACGTGAGAACGCCGTCTGCCAAATTCATGGCCAGTTCTCCGGTCTGTGCCCCGTTGTCTGCGGTGGCAATACCGTCGGCCGTGTTGAACGTACCGGTGAGTAACAATCCGTCCAGCGTGTAACGTTCAGGCTTGACCACGCTGAAATCCACGCCGTCGCCCGCCTCGAAGGTAAGGGTTATCCGGCTCATGCGGTGGTGGAAGGAGTTGTCTTCACCGCCTTTGGCGGTTTTGTCGGTGAAGCTTACTACCGGGTTGTTTTTGTCTCCCGTGGCTCCTGAAGCAAAGAGGAAGTCGATGGCAGGCTGGTTCTGCTGCGCCGTGGCATCGGTCGTGGCTGCGAGGATGCCTCCCGCCGCGTTGTACGGATAGTAGGCGCGGAAAGTATGGGTCTTTGTATCTTCGATATAGATGACCTTTCCTTCTGCCTCAAATTTCCCGTTTTTCAGGATGAAAGGCACGTTGCCGTACTGGGAATCGTTGCCGATGTCGGTGATGCCGATACGGTCGCCGCCAGTCCAGGTGGTTCCGCTGGCGCGGGTGGCGGGGGCGATGTCGGCGGTAAACTGGGCGGCCACGGGGTCACCGTTCAGGTTCTCGTTGTCGTTGTTGCAGGCTGCCAGCGCGAGGGCGAGCGCTACAAGTGTAAAAAATCTTGTCTTCATTATATCTATAATTTTATTATTTACAAATCAGCATTTACATCATCACCTTTCACTTCTTCCCAGCCGTTGATTTCGGCTCCGTCCACTTCCATGCCTTCGGGAGTCTCAACCAGCGTTCCGCCGAGGGTCAGCGATGCGCCCTTTCTGGTATTGAACTCCTTGAGGGCTTCCGTGAGGTCGCTTTTCAGCGTCGTGGGGGTCGGGTTGCCGTCCGCATAGCGGATTTCACCCGTCAGCAGTTGTTCCGTGCCGGTCACACCCAGCAGCCGCACCGTGGCTTTCCACTTGCCGGCATCGTCACCTTCGGTAATCTTGGTGAAGGGCAGCACGACGTTCGAAGCGGCTCCGTAGGTATCGGTAGCGAAGTCGAGTGTTCCGGCTGCACCCGTCAGATGGGCAACAATCTCCGTGATGCGTCCGGCGGCATCACCAGTAGGTTCGACGACAAGCGTCAGTTCGCGTACCTGCTGCTTCATTGCGGCGGTCAGCGGATAGTCCTTGTCTTTCTCGATGGTCACCTGTTCCGTATAGGTGAAGAACCATCCCGGGGCATTGTTCACAAAGGCATCCGTGCCTGCCCGGGTTCCCGTGGCTGCGGCAATGGTGGCTGTGGTGCCGTTCACCGTGATTCCTTCAGCCGGGTTCCACACCGCAAGGGTGTAGCTGCCCGGAGCAAACAGATGGTCGGGGGCATGGGTGGCGGAAGTCTCCGTACCCGTATAGTCACCCATGGTGACCGTCCATGTGGCAGGTATGTCGATACCCTCACCGCGGGCCGACCAGTCGGCTGTCACCGCAATCTTCCCGTAGTCGGGATGCGGCGTGTCATAAAGCGTGTCCTTCACGCAGGAAGAGAGCAGCACGGCGGCTGCCATTCCCATCATATTTATATATTGTCTTGCTTTCATATTCTATTCCTCCGTGTTAGAATAACTTCCATACCAATGTCACACCGGCATTGATGGGGCCCCACCAGTCCTTTGTTTCGTTGCCGCGGCGTACACGTACACCGTCGATGACTTCATATTTTTCGAAATCGGCATTCAGGTAGCCCAAACCGAGGTTGAAATCAAGAGCCAGTGCCTTGTTCAGCCGCAGCTGATAGCCGGCGGTGATGCCGCCACCCATCAGGTCGCCCTGCTTGCCTGTTTCGGAGAGCTTGTAGTTGAACTGTCCGGCCTTGAACATCGCGCCCAGATACCAGGCTTTCTTCTCACCCATATAGTAACGCACTTCCGGAGCCACTTCCCAGAGTGCATAGCGGCGGTCCTTGTCATTCCAACTCCAAGAAGTCCACGAGACGTTTACGGCAATGCCCCATGACGGGCAGATGCGCCATTCAAGTCCTAAATCTGGTGTTAGGGTAGCCCAGCGCAGCAGGTTGGCACGCAGGGAGAGATGATAATCAGTTGTGATTTTGGTTTCCGACGGCGTGTCGGCAAGTGTATTTTGTTGAGCGGCTTTCTCGGCTTCTGCCTTTTCAGCGGCAAGTCGGGCTTCTTCCGCCTTGCGCTGCTCTTCGGCAAGCCGTTCCTGTTCGGCACGCTTCTCGGCTTCCAGTCGTTCGGTTTCCGCCTTGCGTCGTGCTTCCGCATCCGTCGCGGCAGTTCCCTTTACCGGTACCGTCAGGCGCACGGTGACAAAATCACCCTCAGTCGCATGGCTGCGGGTAATGAAATTCTCCTCTTTTATTTCCGCACGGATAATCAGTTCGGATTTCACACGGTTGGCACGGATCTTCGCCGTGGCAAGGTTCTCGGCTTCACTGCTCTGCGAATTGCAATATCCGTCAACCAATAGCGGCAGTTTGCCGTCAAGAATTGTTGCTTTGTTGTTTTCGATACATTCCAACAGGCGGGCAAGTTCCGTGTCATTGCCATTCCAAGGCACGTAGAACATGTCCTTCTGCGGAACGAACCGGAAGGTGTAGGTCGTGTCTGCTTTCTGCTGCGCAATGACAGGAAAAGTTACCGTCATCAGCCACAGAAACAGGGTAAGAAAAGTGATTTTTCTGCTCATATAAACTTGAATTTATTATCTTTGTCTTCTCCAAAGGTAATAAATGCCATTCAGCGCCCAAAATATTACAAAAACTTTTTCTGTTGAAATACAGCGTTTTATAAAAATTGTCGTTTGAGCACTTTTCAAATTGTCGTTTGAGCACTTTTTTTGTCGAATTAGCACTTTTTTGTCGCTTGAGCACTTTTTGAAAATGAGCTTCTGAGACCTTTTTCATCGGCTTTTTACCACACAAATTATTCCAGATTTGCTTTTTTCCACTTGCCAGGCGTACATCCTTCCTTCTCTGTAAATGATTTGATAAAGTTACTGCGGGAAAGAAAACCGGAAGACTCAGCCAGCTTCTGTATATTGATTTCCGGATGCTCCTTCAGTATGTTTTTCGCATACTCCAACCGGAGACCGGTTATCCATTCGCGGAATGTCATTTTATACGTAGTCTTGATATAAGCGGAAAGATAGGTACGGTTCGTATGAAGTATTTCGGACAGTTCTTTTATGGTAAGTCCCTGCTGGACATAGCCGTCTGTCTTTATCCAGTTGGCCACTTTCTCTATAATTTCTGTATAGGACACTGGAACTTCTTTCTCAGAAACTATTTCAGGTTCTGTTTCCGTATCTGTCAGAAGTTCTTCTTCAGACTGTATATCTTGCTCAAAAGCATTTTCCACCTGTTCATAGAACAGCAGGTAGTTCTGATAGCTGTAGAAAAGATAGCTGTAGAACGGTATTGACGACAAAATCCAGATAAAAACATATTTGTCTGGCAGAAATGTCAGCAATCCGCATCCGACACCGAAGATAACAGCCCAATAAGTGAATATGGAAAGCCATTCGATATATGCGCCTATATCATCCGCCTGAGTTTCATTGAAAATCCGAATGGCTCTACGATATGCAATTATGACTCTGCGAGCTAAAACGACTCCAAAAACGATTAACCAGACAGCTAAAGCAAATAAAGAGATTTTTTGCATGATTCCGCTTGGCAACAGGAACAACACAACTCCGGAAAGAGTTGAGAATATAATCCATAAAATGATATGTGTCCACACACGCCGTTTGGTAATGTAAAAACAATCAAGCAACATTATCAATGCCGAACTGAACAGAGAATAGCACAGGAAGTATGTGGACATGTTCATCAATACCTTAGATTTGCGCAGTAAACAGGAGATGAGATAGAGTTGGTAATTTTGTAGA
>OHLY01001043.1_pt1 | contig 13114 bp, 7 predicted proteins | sample 1569251 | NCBI WGS metagenome assembly OHLY01 (sample SAMEA3879532, study PRJEB24766) | human gut metagenome | biome: human-associated habitat; feature: feces | place: USA | collected 1985/1987
ACCACTCAAAACACCAAAAGTTCCGACATGACTATGTTTACCAAGCTGTGCTTCTGGAATGAGTTCTTCTACTACAACATACATCATCGCTCCTGCAGCAAATGATAAACAAATAGGTAATATTGTTTGCATAATATGAATTGTAAAACCAGCAATAACTCCTGCAATAGGTTCAACAATTCCTGAAAGACTTCCATAAACAAAAGCCTTTGTACGTGACATTCCTTCCTGTTTTAAAGGAAGAGAAATAGCTGCTCCTTCAGGTAAGTTTTGAAGTCCAATTCCAAGAGCTAAAGCAAGTGCAGAAGCAAATGTAATGCTCGAATTGCTTGCTGCAATCGCAAAAGTCAAACCTACCGCAAATCCTTCAGGAATATTATGTAAAGTGACTGCTAAAACAAGCATGGTATTTTTCCCCAACATACTTTTAGGACCTTCAGGCTTGTCTTCATTTAAGTGTTGATGAGGAATCACATGATCTAAAAAAAGCAAGAATAAAGCTCCAATGATAAATCCTCCACCTAAAATAAGGGCACTATTTTGACCATTGGCTTCCGCCATTTCCATGGAAGGAATCAATAAAGACCAAACAGAGGCTGCAATCATAATACCTGCCGCAAATCCTAAAAAAAGTTGTTGATAAAAATCTTTGATTTCATCTTTAAAGAAAAAAACCAACGCACTTCCTAAAGTAGTCATTAAAAATGTAAATAAGGTTCCAAATAATGGATATAATAATGTATTCATAAATTTCTCCTTCTTCTTTTATTATAAAGATTTTGAATATTTTGCATAATGATATGCTAAAATAATTATGTTTTTGTTATAATAAGGACAAATGGAGGAATTTTATGAAAGATGGATATATAAGAGTTGCCAGTGCATCAATTGATACACTTATTGGCAATGTTAAACATAATGCTAATGAAATTAAAAAGGTCTTAAAAGAAACAAGAGAAAAGAAAGCACAAGTGGTTGTTTTTCCTGAACTTGTTTTAAGTGGTTATACTTTAGAAGATTTATTTTTACAAAATCGTCTTTTAAATGAATGTCTTGTTCAATTAGAAGAAATTATGCATGATACAAAAGGACATCAACAAATTGTCGTTATTGGTTTACCTTTTCATTATCAAAATAATTTATATAATGTATCTGCTGTTTTATATGATGGAAATATTTTAGGAATTGTTCCTAAATATCATATTCCAAATTATAATGAATATTACGAAGGCAGACGTTTTACACCTTGTTTTGAAGATAATATTGAAATTGAACTTTTTGGACAAATTGTTTTATTTGGTCGTAAAGTAGTTTTTGCTTGTCAAAATTTACCAAGTTTTACATTAGGTGTAGAAATTTGTGAAGATTTATGGCTTCCAAATGCGCCAAGTAATGAACTTGCTTTAAATGGAGCAACGGTCATTTGCAATACATCTGCCAGCAATGAATTAACTGCTAAAAAAGATTATCGAAGAAACCTTGTTTCAATGCAATCAGCAAAACTTGTTTCAGGATATGTTTATAGTAATGCAGGAAGTGGAGAAAGTACAACCGATGTAGTTTTCTCTGGGCATCATTTAATTTGTGAAAATGGAACGATTATTAATGAAAGTACTGGTTTTGATGCTGAAGTGATTTATGGTGATTTAGATGTTGAAAAACTTATTAGTGAAAGAAGAAAGATGACAACTTATCAATCTCATCATGATTATGACTATGTTTACTTTGATATGGATTTGATTGATATTGAAACAAATCATTACTATGATCCTCATCCTTTTGTACCAAGTAATCCTGCCCTTCGAGAATTACGTTGTAAAGAAGTCTTTGAAATTCAAACAAGAGGTTTAATGCAAAGATTAAAAGCTACTCATATAAATAAAGTCGTAATTGGTATTTCAGGTGGCTTAGATTCAACGCTTGCACTCCTTGTTTGTGTCATGGCATTTGAAAAATTAGGTTATGATAAAAAGAATATTTATGCAATTACCATGCCTTGTTTTGGAACAACATCACGTACAAAAAATAACGCTTTAGGTCTCATGGAAGAACTTGGAGTGACAAGTCAAACTGTCAATATTGCTGAAGTTGTAAGAATGCAATTTAAAAATATTGATCAAGATGAAAATGTACATGATGTTACTTATGAAAATGTTCAAGCCCGTGAACGTACTGAAATCTTAATGAATAAAGCAAATCAAATTGGTGGACTTGTCATTGGAACAGGTGATTTAAGCGAAGTTGCTTTAGGTTGGTCAACTTATAATGGTGATCATATGTCCATGTACGCTGTCAATGTTTCGGTTCCTAAAACACTTGTGCGTTATCTTGTGGACTATGTTTCTTCTCTTTATAAAGGTCAAGTTCTTGAAACAATTTTACAAGATGTTTTAGATACTCCTGTATCTCCTGAACTTCTTCCTCAAGAAGATGATAAAATTGTTCAAAAAACAGAAGATATCGTTGGTCCTTATGAACTCCATGATTTCTTTATTTATCATATGGTACGTTTTGGTGATGAACCTCGTAAACTTTATAAAAAGACAAAACTTGCCTTCAAAGATAAATACGATAAAGATACAATTAAAAAATGGTTACGTTTATTCTACTGGCGTTTCTTTAGTCAACAATTTAAACGTAGTTGTATCCCCGATGGTCCAAAAGTTGGATCTGTCGCTTTATCACCTCGTGGTGATTGGCGTATGCCAAGTGATGCCAATGTTCAAATATGGCTTGATGAAGTCGAAAGAATTTAGAACTGCTTGCAGTTCTTTTTTTATTAACTCCTTATTTTATCCTTTTAATAAGAGTTTTCACTAAATATTTAAATCTATCTATGATAAAATAAAGCAAGAGGTGACATTATGCATATTTATAACTCAAATCACTATAGTTCAACAATAAAACAAATCATAAATGATTGTTTACACTCTGCAAAAGAAAATCCTTTTGCTATTCATTACGTCATTGTTGATGATCCTAAATATTACGAAGAAATTTTCTTAAAATGTACAGATACCCTTTTTAATATTGAACTCATGACATTATCGTCGTTTTATCAAAAGCTTCTACAAATATATCATCAAGATTTTAGAAAAAAAACAGATATTCAAAATCTTTTAGAAATTATTAAAATGAATAAAGAAGATACCTCTTCTTTATTTCATTTAAGCGCTAATCATGTTTTAACAGCTAAACAAATATTAGATATTTTTAAAAGTTTCTATCTTTATAATATTCAAGAAACAACAAAAGAGTTACCAGATTTATCAAAAGAAAAAATTAAAACACTTTTCAATTTATATCATCAATTTGATCAAACTCATTTTTTAGAACATGATCTTATTTATTCACTTATTGATGAAAAGTGCCACAATTATTATTATTTTCTAACAAATCAAATAACAATTCCTAAAAATCAAGCACTTATTCAAAAGCTTGATCAATATGGTCATGTTTTTATTTATCAAGATACAAAAGAAAATGAAATTCTTGATTATACAGGTTATGTCACAAATCATTTATTTGATTCATCACATACAAAAAGTGATTTTGAACATCCTTATCAAATCTTAAAAGCATCAACGATTCAAGAAGAAGTCAAACAAGTTGTTTTTGATATTAATACATTACTTAAAGAAAATGCTTTACGTGATTTTGTGATTTATTACCCAAATGATGATTATTATCGTCATCTTTGTCGTATTTTAGATCAATTTAACCTTGCATATAATCGAAAAGAAACAATCACTAATCAAGCTTTTCAAGTCGTTAATATGCTTTTACAATATTGCCTAAGTAAAGATGAAACATATCTTTTAGATGCAATCAGTTTTTTATATTTATTAAATTTTCAAGATCATCAATATGTATCTTATTTAAAAAATTTATATACTTTACAAGGTTTTATTGATGATGAAAATTATCGAGCATTAAAAAAAGCAGTTTTAAAGATTCAAGGTCATGATTTATCATCCTATTCTTTATCTTTGATTGATTTTATTGAACACTCTTTTTGTAAAAATGAACTTGTTTATGCTTTACTTTCAAGTTTAAAACTTGAAGGAACTGAACCTCTCTCTTTAAAAGAATATTTAAGTTTACTTCAAGAAATGTTTTCTAAAAAAACACATTCTCTTAAGGAAAGCTATGACAGTCTTTATTTACTTAATTACAATCAACCTTACAGTGAACTCTTACAAGCAAATTATGTTTATTGTTTAGGTTTAAATGAAACAATTATTCCTCAAGAATTTAAAAATACCAATTTACTTTTAAATCAAGAAGCACTTGCATTAAAGTATCCTACAACCTATGATGCACTAAATAAACATCAAAGTACTTTAAGACATCTTTTTTCTTGTCACCATCAAAAAATCATTTTAAGTTATGCACTAAGAGATTTAAATGGTGGAGATTTGGTTGTTTCATCGATTATTCAAAAATTAACGAAATTATTTACGATACCAACTTTTAAAAAACATATACTTATTCATCCTTCATTAAAAGAAGATTATTATTTAAAAGGACATCAAGATGATTCGTTATCTGTTTTAAATCATCATCTATTGGTTTACAAACAATCCCATCATCAAGTATTACCAATGCATATCAATCATCAACATAATCCTCTTTCCGCAAGTAAATTAGAGGTCTATAACCAATGCCCTTATAAATACTATCTACAATATATGTTAAAAGTAGATTCTATAAATAATTCTTTAATACAAAGTAATGAAATCGGTACTTTAGTTCATTATGTTTTAGAAAAAAATCATCATTATTTCAATAACTATCAAGCTAAAAACTTTGATTTCTTAAAAGAAGATGTTCATTTAAGTATTCAAAACTATTTAAAGACTCATATGTTAAAGAAATATACTTTGAAAAAAAATCAATTCTTTTTAAAACTGATTGAAGATGATTTATATAATACAATTATTGTTCTAGCAAAACAGATGCAACATGGTTTATTTGAACTCTCTGCTTGTGAAGAAAGAGTTTATGATAAGATTCAAGATATTGAACTTAAAGGTTTTATTGATCGTGTAGATTTATATCAAAATTATTTAAAAGTCATTGATTATAAATCTTCGAATAAAGAATTGAATTTAGAACTAGCACGTTTAGGATTTAATATGCAAATGTTGATTTATTTAGAAATGTTATCAAAGAATAAAAACTATGATAAAGGCGCTGTTTTGTATTTTAATACAAAGAAAAGAATGTTAAAAAGTGAGATTTCTATTTTAGAAAAACAAGATCCTGAAAGTTTTTTTAAACTTTATAAAATGGATGGCTATAGTGTAGATGACACTTATTTAGAAATTGATCATGAAATGGAACAAGAAAGTGATATTATCAAGATCAAACTTAAAAAAGATGGTAGTCCTTATAGTAACGCTAAAATTATTTCTCATGATGAATTAGATACCCTTTTACAAGAAATCACTTTACACATTCAAAGTCTTTACCAACAAATGATTACTGGAGATATTCGTATTTATCCAACACGTAGTGATAATCCAAACATTGATATGCATATTAATCCTTGTCGTTTTTGTCATTATAAAGCCATTTGTAATTATGATATTTTCTATAATGAAGATCATCAAATTGAATTAGGAGGTCAAAATGAAGAAAGATAAAAGTTTAAATGATGAACAAAATCTCGCTGTTTATAGTCGTGGAAGTTCTATTTTAGTTTCAGCACCTGCTGGTTCTGGAAAAACAAAAATTCTTGTTAATCGTATGATGTCTTTAATTGAAGATGATCATGTAAGTGTAGATTCTTTACTTGTTTTAACTTTTACGAAAGCAGCTGCTTTAGAAATGAAACAAAGACTCGTAGAAAGTTTAAATAAAAGAATTCATATTGTTGATGATTCTTTAAAAGTACATTTAGAAAAACAAAAGATATTATTAAATGATGCTTATATTACAAATTTTCATTCTTTTTGTAGTGATTTATTAAGTCAATATGGCTATACAATTCATTTGGATTCTAAGTTTGAAATTCTTGAAAACCCTACTTTAATTAAAGAAAATATTTTAAATCAATGTCTTGAAAAATGGGTTCAAGAAAAAGAATTTTATGATTTTTATCAAGAAAATTATACTGGTTATCAATTTAATTCTTTTAAAGAAATTCTTTTTCAATTAGATAATTTATCACATACTGTTTATCATTTTGATGATTATTTAGATCAAGTGAAAATAAAACTTTATGATCGTGTCATCAATGATCAAACAATTGAAAAACCATTAAAAAAAATATTACACGAAGCTTTTCAAGAAGCCTATGATAGTTATTTAAAGCTTGAAGATTATTGTCAAACATATGGTTTAGGTTTTTACTTTGAAGAAACAAAGAAATTACCTGCACCACATACTGTTTTAGAAAATTATTTTCAAAATTTAAAAGAATGTTTTAATCAAGGAAAATATTTTTCAATGGGTATAGAAATTGAAAAACATCGTATGGCTAGTTATAAAGATGTTGATGATTCAATCAAAGAAACATATAAATCCTTATTAGATCAAACTAAAAACACTTTTAGTAAAGCTTATCAAAAATGTATGCCTTCTTCGATTGAAGAATTAAGTGAGGTTTTAAAAGTTTCTTATCGCCATTTAGAAATCTATTTAAAATATCTTAAAGAAATTCAAGAAAATTTGATTTTATTAATTTCTCGTTTTCAAGAACCTGAAATTAATCGTTTTATGGTTGGGGATATGAAACAATCGATTTATCGTTTTAGAAAAGCGGATTTAGATATTTTTAATGAAAAATATCTCACTTATGGTCTTGAAGATAATAATCAAAGAATCGATTTAAAATTCAATTATCGTTCAAATAAAATTGTTTTAGATAGTATTAACTATATCTTTAATGCGATTATGGATCGTCGTTATGGTGGTTTGGAATACGACAATGATCCTCATGCCCAACTAAATTACGACTTTTTACGAAAAGAAAAATGTGATACTGATGAAAAATTACAACAAGCCATGTTACGTTACGATCAAGAAAAACGTTTCGATAGTGAAATTATGCTAGTTTTAAACCCCGAAGATGAAACAGTGGATATGATTGAATATGAAGCAAAAATGATTGGAAAAAAAATTCATGAGATGGTTGGTCATCTTGAACTTGATTTTTATACTGGAAATCGTTTGGCAAAGTATCAAGATATTGTTGTTTTGATGAGAAATGTTGCTAATTTTATAACTTATAAAAAGGTCTTTGATGCTATTTATATTCCTAATTTAATTGTTCTTACTAAAGGATTTTTTGAAAGTAATGAAATTTTAGATTGTGTTTACTTTTTAAAAGCATTAGATAATTGTTTAGATGATTTGGCACTTATTTCATTGCTTAAAGGAAATTATAAAAAAACACGCTTTGATGAAAACTGGCTTTATCTTCATAAAATAGAAAATACATCTATGTATGAATCTTTAAAACAAGCAGCCGATCAAGAAGCGATTGATTTTTTAAACTATTATCATAAAATGCAAGAATTTGCTAGAAATCATCCAGTATATGAAGTTTTAGAAAAATTTATTAAAGAAAACGAATATGATCTATTTATCAGTTCTCTTTATAATGGTAAACAACGCTATGCCAATGTTCAACTTTTAATTGAAATGTTGAAAGCAGATGAAGGTCTTTCTTTATATCAAATCGTTCATAAATTTGAACAAACAATGACTTTAGGAATTGATTATAAACCTGCTACCCTTTCAAGTGACGGTGATGCTGTTACTTTTATGACGATCCATCAATCAAAGGGACTTGAATTTCCTATCGTAATCGTTAATCAAATGAACCATCAATTTAATTTTGCTGATGGAAAAGCACCTTTAATTCAAGATAAAAATTTAGGAATCATTTTAAATCCTCATCAAAAACAAGATTTAGGAGATTTTCAAAATGTCCTTATTGAATATCCACATCCTTTACGTGGTATCTTTTCAACAGTTCTTGATAATGAAACCATTAATGAAGAAATGCGTATTCTTTATGTAGCTCTTACAAGAGCATCTCAAAAGTTGATTTTAACGGGGGGATTAAAAGAGATTAATATGATTGAAAAATGGCAAAAACAAGTCATTGATTATGCGCTGGATGCTTCATGTCATCTTTTACCTGCAACGATTCGTAAATCAAATCAAATGTTGAATTGGATCATGCTTGCTTTAATACGTCATCCTGATTTTATTCAACAATGTATTGATTTATCATTATTTGATGAAAAAATTAAAAATTATTATGATTTGGATCAAGTAAAAAATAACGCTTTACAATTAAAACTTTATCAAGAAAACACGATGCAACTTAATACCTGTCATTCTAAATTTCATACATCAATTATTGATGTTCATACAATTGATGAATATATCTATCCAACAAGTCAAATAGAAAATAATGATCGAGAACTTTATTTAAAAAATAGTCAATTTAATTATCAAAACAAAGCACCTTTTGATAAAACAGTAGCAGTTACTTCTATTATTGATGATGGAAATCGTTTTTTTGAAAGAGATGATGAAGAAAATGAATCATCAATGAAAGCAACTGATCGAGGAACTCTTGTTCATTTATTTTTAGAATTATATCCTTTAGATAAAGAATTAAATTTTGAAGAATGTTTTCAAAATATTATACAAAGATCTTTATTTAATGAAGAAGCGAGAACTCTTTTAAATCAATATAAGGTTCATTTAGAAAGCTTTATTGAAAGTGATATTTATCAATTGATGTTAAAAAGTTCATATTGTTATAAAGAAAAAGAATTTTCATTTTTAAATGAAAATAAACAAATTATTCATGGTATTTTTGACGTTTTATGTATTAACGAAGATAAAATAACAATCATTGATTATAAGACAGATACATTAGCTAAAAATAGTTCTGATGAACTCTTAAAAGAACTTCATCAAGGTCAAATGTATTATTATAAAAAGATTATGAAGCAAATGTTTCCAAATAAAGAAGTGGAAGCTATTGTTTATTATTTACACATTCATCGTTATGTTACACTTTAGGAGGTTTCTATGAAAATATTAATTGCAAGTGATTCTTATAAAGGAAGTTTATCTTCTTTAGAAGTATCTAAAAGTATTCAAAAAGGATTTAAAGAAGTTTTTGAAGATGTTTCTTTTAAAACGCTATCAATGGCTGATGGAGGAGAAGGAACAACACAAGCTATTGTTGAATCCTTAAATGGTCAATATATAACAATTGACTGTCATAATGCCTTACAAGAGCCTATTCAAGCAAGCTATGGTATCACTAGTCAAGGAGCTATTATTGAAATGGCAAGTGCTTCTGGACTGCCTCTTGTTAAAGAAAAGAAAATTAGAGAAGCAAATACAAAAGGAACTGGTGAACTTATTAAAGATGCACTAGATCGTCATTGTCAAAAAATCTATCTTGGAATTGGCGGTTCAGCTACCAATGATGGTGGGATTGGAATGGCTCATCATTTAGGAATTCGTTTTTTAGATAAAAATCACCAAGTTTTAGAACCTATTCCTGAAAACTTACCTTTCATTGAAGATATTGATACTCATCAACTTGATTCTCGAATAAAAGATACACAAATCATCGTCATGTGTGATGTAACAAATCCACTTTGTGGTAAAACAGGTGCCAGTACTATCTATGGCCCTCAAAAAGGAGCTAATGAAAAGGATATTCAATTTTTAGATCAAGGATTAAAACATCTTGTAAAAATATGTATTAAAAAAGGCTATCAAGATTATAGTGAAGAAGCTGGTTCTGGAGCTGCTGGTGGTTTGGGATTTGGTTTAATGACGTTTTTAAATGCTAAACTACAAAGTGGAATTGAAACTGTTTTAGATGTTGTTCATTTTGATGAATACGTCAAAGATTGTGATCTTGTTATTAGCGGTGAAGGACGTATTGATCATCAATCAATGTATGGAAAAGTACCTACTGGAGTGAGTCAAAGAGCAAAAAAATATGGTGTTGACACAGTTTGTATTGTTGGCTCTATTGGAGAAAATGTTGGTGATATTTATGATTGTATTACCACGATTGAAAGTTGTATCGATCATTGTTGTCCTTTAGAAGAAGCTTTAGAAAATGCTGGTGAAAATGTTTATAAAGCTGCTTTTAGGCTTGCAAGAAGTATCCAATTAGGGCAAAAGATGCGTCACTAAACGCATCTTTTTTGTTTCATAAAATTCCAAAAAGCAACTCCAATGATAATTATATAACCGATTACACTATAAACATCAGGTACTTGATTTAATAAGAAAAATCCAAGTAGAGCTGCAAAAATAACTTGTGTATAATCATAAATCGATATTTCTTTAGCAGGTGCATATGTATAAGCATTCGTAATTGAAAATTGTCCTCCTGCTGCCATTAATCCTGCCATGAGTAAACAACCAATTTGTTGAAGTGTCATAGGTTGAAAATGAAAAATTAAATAAGGTACAACAGATAAACATGAAAATAATGAGAAAAAGAAAACAATTTTTGCTCCAGCAACACCTTGTTGTCCTAATTTTCTAACACAGGTATAAGCAATCCCTGCTCCCATCGCTCCTAAAACTCCAATAAACGAATTTATATTACTTACAAAATGAATAGAAGGTTTAATTACAAATAAACTTCCTATAAAAGCAATCACAACTGTTACTTTTTGAATCGTATTTGCTTTTTCTTTTAAAAATAATGAAGAAAAGATAATAACGAAAAATGGTGATAACTTATTAAGCATAGATGCATCACTTACTAATAAATGATCTACTGCATAAAAATTACATAAGATACCTATCGTTCCAAAAGTAGAACGTAAAAGCAACATCGGTATATCCTTCTTTTGATAGGTAAAACCTTCTTTACTTTTAATTAGAATAATAAATGCAAAAAGTGCTGCAATTAAATTACGAAAAAAACTTTTTTGAATAGATGATAAATCACCTGATAACTTAACAAAAACATTCATACTTGCAAAAAAGAATGCTGCCATCATAATAAATAACATTCCCTTTTTTGTATCGTTCATAAAATACCTCCTTAAAACAAAAGAATAAGGACACTGTCCTTATTCAGTAATTTTAACAACTTGATGTGCTTGAAGACCACGATCTCCTTCAACTAATTCAAACTCAACCTTTTGTCCAGGATCAATTGTTTTAAATCCTTCTTGAACAAGTTGTGAATAGTGGAAGAAAATATCTCTTTCTTCACCTTCCATGTTGATAAATCCAAAACCTTTATCTTTGTTAAAATTCTTTACAATACCAATAGCCATGAACACTTCTTCTCCTTCTTTTTTATCTACTTAATATTTTACATCATATTGCTTATCTAGACAACCACATTATTCTAAAATTAAAACATTTTTCACCAATTTTTTTTCTACAAGTTCTTCTATTAAATCTGTTGGTGAAATAATACGATATTTAAAAACTTGTGTTTGTTTAGAAAGAGTGATATTCATTTTTTTTAATGAACAAACCACCAGCTCACTACAATATAATTCTTGATCACTTGATAAATCCATTTGATAATCATAAGGATAATTTAAATAATCTAAAGAATTTTTCAAAAAATCTTTAATAAAAGTATTCTCTTTTAAAAAACGAAAACATGTCATGGCTTTTAAATAAGACTCATTTTTTAAATTAGCCATTTGATCAAAGGTACGTATCTGTACACCTCCAACATTTGCATCTAAAACAAGTATTTCCTTTTGCGTTTTATACATCTTCATGATTTTTTCATAATATGGAAAAGAAGTATCCAAAAGTTCTTGAACTTGCTTTAAACTTCCTAAATAGATAAGTGTATGTTTCCACCTACCAGGAATCGCAATATTTGAAATATAATGACTATTTTCAATATTAATAATATCCCCACATTGCAACTTTGAAAAATTTTCTGAAACCTCTTCGTAACTAAAATTTTCCTTTTGAGTTGATACCTCGATATCTTTTTTTTGTGTACATCCCACAAGACATAAACATAATATCAAAGCATATATTCTATACACATCATCACCTAGATCATACTTAAACTTACTCTTTTTTTATTTAAATCAACATCTATGACATTGACTTCTACAATATCCCCTATACTTAAAACATCTAATGGATGTTTAATTCTTTGTTTTGACATTTTTGATATATGCACTAAACCATCATTTTTTAAGCCAATACCCACAAAAGCTCCAAAATCAACAACATTTCTAACAGTTCCTTCTAAAACCATTCCTGGTTTTAGATCTTCTATATGAAGAATATCTTTTTTTAAAAGTGGTGTTTGATATTGATCTCTAATTGAACGATTTGGTTTAATTAAACAATCAATAATATCATCTAATGTATATTGGTCAATTTTTAAAGTTTCTATAACTTCTTTTTTATTAATTTTTAATAATTTATCTTTAAGTTCCACTGTTCCTAAATCAGCTAATGATAATTGACATAAATTTAATAAATCTAAAGCTTGTTGATAATTTTCAGGATGAATAGCAGTAGCATCTAATGGATGATCACCATCTAAGACACGTAAAAAACCTATTGCTTGTGTATATGTTTTGGCTCCTAATTTTTTTACATTTTTTATTTCATTTCGATTATGAAATTTACCATGTTCATTTCGATATAAAACAATTTGTTGTGCTACACCAGCATTTAATCCTGCAACATATTTAAGTAATGACTTAGAAGCTGTATTGATATCAACACCTACATTATTTACTGTTTTTTCAACAACGAAATCCAATTGTTCTTCTAAATTTTTTTCAGGAATATCATGTTGATATTGTCCAACTGAAATTGCTTTGGGTTCAATTTTAACAAGTTCAGCAAGTGGATCTTGTAAACGTCTTGCAATTGATACTGCAGATCTTTCTTCTACATGATAATTTGGAAATTCTTCTTTAGCAATTTGACTTGCTGAATAAACAGAAGCACCTGCTTCAGAAATAATAGCAAATTCTACATTTAAATGATGTTCTTGAATAAGTTTAGCAATAAAGGCTTCGGATTCTCTTGAAGCAGTTCCATTTCCAATAGCAATAATTTCAATTTTATATTTTGAAATAATATCTAATAAAGTTTTAATATC
>OHLY01001052.1_pt1 | contig 13017 bp, 14 predicted proteins | sample 1569251 | NCBI WGS metagenome assembly OHLY01 (sample SAMEA3879532, study PRJEB24766) | human gut metagenome | biome: human-associated habitat; feature: feces | place: USA | collected 1985/1987
TTATCATCCCACTTTTATGCTCATATCGGGGCGGGTCCTAAGGTCTTTCACCCACATATGAGCAAGCTCATGTGGGCTTAGACCTTTTGACCCTGGCATCATTATATAATAAGAAAACCCAAAATAGAATGTCGTTTTCGCCCATTTTTTCCTTAGTTTTTGCTTTTCGGTTCGGAAGGGATGTCTCGTTTTTTGAAATATGCTATTCTGAAAATGCAAATCAGTATAAATCTTCAACGGATTTGTAACAAATAGTGCAAAATCTTTCGTTATGGTTAATGAAGAGGAAGGTTTCCATCCGCTCAATTGCTTTTCCGATTGCTCAATTGTATAATGATATCATTATCAAGTACAATTAAGGAGCAAAAACATCATGCAGAAAGAGAACCTGCATATCAGCAGATAGGCACAAGATATATCGATGATCCGGACTGGGGATATACATTCCTGAATGTAGAATGAAAGGAGCAGCTATGAAGAAAATTTTTTCAAATTACTACAAAATTATTTTGTCTGTTGTGATCCTGATTGTCCTGGTGGCACTAAAGGAGGATTACAAAACTTCTTTTGATGGAATGAGCGGAGTCCGGACGGTGGTACGTATGCTGCTCTATACGGCATGGGGATTCCTGATAGCGACAGGAACCAGACGGGACAAAGCAAAAGGTGCGCAATCTGTTAATCCCCATCTGGAGCTTCCAGATAGCGTTTTATGCTTTTGTCGCAGGTGTTCCGGGACTCTATTTTATGGTATTTATTCTGACCGGAATATTAGGAGGTTACTTATGGGGACCGAGGGGCATCCTACCTCGGGACTTATAGATGCGTTCTGCGAGGGTTACCGCATTGGGGATGACTTATATATTGCGGGACAGGAAAAATTAGGAGCAATTGACCTGAATACGAAGGAGTTCCGCTATTGCAGGGAGGAAAAATCCTGGGCGGAAGATATTACACAGGGTGTAAAGATAACAACAGCAGAGTAGAATGGCGGAGGTGCTTATGGGTAAAAAATGGATTGTGGGTCTGATGATTTTAGCAGCATTATGGGCAATGACCGGTTGTGGAAAGCAGGAGATGATCCGCTGCGAATACACAAATGAGACAGCAGGGTTTACCTTAAGCATAGACAGACCGGTAGAATGGACAGCAAAGCTTCAGGAAGGGTGGCCTGCGACCGAGACAGAGGAAGCCAGCCCGGACGAGGGAATCCGGCTTTTTCCGGATGACAGCCAGGAGAGCAGCATCTATTTTTGCAACAGCTTTTCTCCCTATTATGCAGGGGATGAAAATGATCTGGAGACCGTGGAAGTGAATGAGGAACTCACGGCCCTTCATGGAATCGAAATAAGCGGTGAAGGGGTAAGCGAATCCTATGTTTTTAAGGGGGATTTCACCGGTCAGGGATTCTATAACATTACCATCTCTATGTCACAAAAGGATTATAAAAAATATAAAAAAATTATCTCACAGATGGTTGCAAGCTGCCAGATCCGTGAATGGGAGCCGGAGAATGCAACGGTATCGGAAAGCATTGAAAATGTAGAAAATACAGAAAATAATGATTTGATGATTCGGGGAACGCTGTTAGACAGAACGAGATGACTACGGATGTGCTGTTTATTATAAGAAAAGAAGATACGGATAACAAATACAAAATCGTAGATGAAGTTGAGATGGATTAGTGATTGCTTTGAAAAATAAATATTGACATATATAGATAGCCGATATATATTATAGACAACGATATATATCGGCTATCTATATAAGGAGGACAAAAAAATGGCTGTGGACAAATCACTGATGTCGGGAAGTATGACGATGCTTCTGCTCAGATTACTGGCGGAGAAGGATATGTACGGATACGAGATGATCGATACACTGCGGAAAAAATCCTGTAACGTGTTCGAGTTAAAAGCAGGTACGCTGTATCCGCTGTTGCATGGGCTGGAAGCGAAGGGCCTGCTTACGGTATATGAGCAGGAATATGCAGGCAAGACGAGGAAGTATTACAGTATTACGAAAGAGGGCAGAAAATTACTGGAAACCAAAAAAGCGGAGTGGATGGAATATCAGTCTGCTGTGACCAGCGTTCTGGCAATGGGGGTATAAGGATGGAAACATATTTGGAAAAACTGTTGTCACAGATCCGTTGTAAAAAAGCCAGACCCTATATCGCCGAGGAGATAAGAGACCATATAGAATGCCAGATTGAGGACAATCTTTCCGATGGAATGAGCTATGAGGAAGCAGAGAAAAATGCGGTTACGGACATGGGAGATCCGGTAGAAGTGGGGATCTCGCTGGACAGGATCCACAAGCCTAAGATTGCATGGAAGTTACTTGTGATCGTAGGAATTTTAAGCCTGCTGGGCATTCTGATACAGCAATCCATTCTCAGACAACCCGGTTATCAGGAGCTGGAAACATGGAGACAGGAAGTGTACCGCTATACTACGGAGGGGTTTGGCTCAGCCGTTGCTATTGGATTCCTCCTCATGTGTGTGATCTACTTCCTAGATTATACCGTAATTGCAAAGTACTCCAGGTTCATCGGAGGAGCTATTCTGATTCTGGGAGGGCTGCGGGTGGCAGGCTTCGGTGGTCTGGATGTCAACGGAATCGGCAACTGGATCGGATTTGGAAGGCTCCGGGTGGCGGTTACTTCCCTGATGATGTTCTATGTGCCGATTTACGGCGCTATCCTATATAAATACAGGGACGGTGGTGTATCCGCACTGTGCAGGGCGATCCTGTGGCTGATTCTTCCTGTATTTATTACATCCCGAATCCCCAGCCTCGGTGTGGCTGTCATCATGATGGTCAGTATGCTGATAGAACTTACTGTGGCTGTCTGGAAGGGGTGGTTTCAACTGCCTGTGAAAAAGACGATTATCGGCGTGTGGCTGTTTTTCGCAGCAGTACCTGCTATCTTATTGACTGTAAAGTACGCATTTCATATGCTGGAAACGTATCAGGAAGCTAGGATCCGTTCCTATTTCACCGCTTCCGGAGATGCCAATTACATGACGTCTATGCTTCGGAAATTTAATGAAAACATTTTACTCTGGGGGAATAGCGGAAAAGATGTGGTGGGAGGCTTACCGGAATTTAATCAGGATTACATTTTTTCTTATATTCTGAACAGTTACGGATTGCTGGCCGGAATCTTTGTAGCCGTGCTCCTGGCATCACTGGTAGTGTTTCTGTTCGGAGCGTCGGTCAGACAGAAAAATGAACTGGGCATGGTGATGGGATTTGGCTGCGGAATGATCATTTTATTAAATGTTTTTCTGAACTTTGCGGGAATGTTGGGATGGATCCCGCTGACATCGACCTTCCTGCCGTTCTTATCTGTTGGCAGAAATAATATTTTACTGTGTTATGCCTTGGTGGGAATCATCCTGAGTATTTACAGATACAAGGATGTGTACCCCAAAAAGTTCAAGGCATCCCAGGTATCGTTACAGAAGACCATTACTTTGAATCTGAATATGTAACACAGTAATAAAAGTAATGCAAATAAAAGGTCCATGAGCAGGAAAACTGTCCATGGACTTTTCTATATCGTGAGCAGAACTCATTTAATGCATTTTGCAAGCTTACGAGGGTAATACCGATAAAATCAATATCTCCACACTCATCATATCATTCATCCGCCCGGATTTCACGGCTTCCTCGGTCTCCACGCACTGCTTTACCGCATTTTTCAGCACGGAAGTCTTGAAATGGGATGCCTGTGCCACATATTTCCCGGCGGCAAAGGGCGGTACACCAATCTTGGAGGCAATGGTCTTATTGTCGTGGCCTCTGTTTTTTAATTCCTTGGTCTGGAGCAGCAGATTACACTGCCTGGCGATCAGAAACAGTACGCGCATGGGCGGCTCTTTTAATGCCAGCAGATCATAATAGAGCTGTAAGGCTTTCTGCGGCTGCTTTTCTGCAATGGCATTGACCATATCGAAGATATGGTTGGTGATACGAGTGGTGCAGACAGCTTCCACATCCTCTGCGGTGACCACATCCCGGTCCAGACAATAGCAGATCAGCTTCTCCAGCTCCATCTGGATATTTTCCATATCGGTGCCGGTCTTGGAGAGCAGGAGCTGCGCGGTGTTTTCGGAGATCTTTTTCCCTTCTTTGCCCAGAATACCGGCGATCCAGCGTTTCAGTGTATTTTCATCCTGTACTGTGAACTCTGCCACATATCCCTTGGACTGCACGGCTTTGTAGAGCTTGCTGCGCTTATCCACTTCACTTTCCGTGAACACGAAAAAGGTGGTGTCATTGGGGTTTGCCAGGTATTCCGCCAGCTTTTCCCCGCCGGCTTTGAAGAGACCGGTATCTTTGAAGAACATGACACGGCGCTCTGCCAGAAAAGGCAGCGTCTCTGCCAGATCGATGACCTGTCCCAAGGAGAAATCCTTCCCCTGATAGAAATGGGTATTCATCTCGTCGCCGTCCTGACACAACGCCTTACGCAGACGGGTCGTGTACTGGTTCTTCAGATAACGTTCCTCTCCGTAGAGCAGGTAGATCTGTTTGAAATTGCCGGTTTTGATGTCTTCATTGATCCGCTGCATGACTTGATCCTTTCGGGAAAAATACAGTTTCGTTTCTATTATATTCCTAAAAGAGTATACCCCATTTCCTATTGAGGTTTCAAGGGGTGTATGCTATTATGAAACAAAACAGTTCGATCATGGACATATACGAGAGACAAAATTATGCTTGCATGATTTTGCGGAAAGCGCGGTTCGACCATCATACCATAAGAGGAAGGAAGAGAAAATGAGCAGGAAAAGCGGATTCATGCAGGAATTTAAAAAGTTTATTCTGAGGGGAAATGTAATGGATATGGCAGTCGGCGTGATCGTCGGCGGCGCATTTACTGCTATTGTTACTTCTCTGAATCAGGACATCCTTACTCCGGTTCTGGCAATCTTCGGAGGCACGGATTTTTCTAATTTATATGTGAAGCTGGGAAGCGGTGACACCGCACCGGTGTTGATGTACGGTAATTTTATCACAGCGGTCATCAATTTCCTGATCACAGCATTTGTGATCTTCTGCCTGGTAAAATTCATTAACAAGCTGGGAGACACCCTGCACCACAAAGAGGAGACTCCGGCTGCACCTACGACGAAGAAATGCCCGTTCTGTAAGAGTGAGATCGCCATTGATGCTACGAGATGTCCTCATTGCACATCCAAACTGGACGAGCAGTAAAGTAATAGAGCAGTAAGGATCGAAACAGACCGTGGAGGAAAGCATGGGTAAAACACATAAGAAAATAGTGATGGCAGGAGTCTGTTGTCTGATGATAAGCATGCTGACAGGCTGCGGAAATGATACTACGAAAATCACCGAGGGGATGCAGCTGGTGGAAACACTGGATTATCAGGGTGCATTGACAGCCTTTGACGAAGCGGAAGCACAGAAGGAGAACAGCCGTCTTATTGCAAGAGGCCGGGGGATTGCCAGCATGGGGCTGACAGAATATGATCAGGCAGTGCAGTATTTTACAGAGGCGTTGGAGCTTAGTGACGGCTGGGTGCAGAATGTAGACTACGATATGAACTATTATCTCGCAGCCGCCTACCGGAAGAACGGACAGCCTGCGGAGGCGAAAAAGGTATATGATGCCATTCTGGGACTGAAGCCGGAGGAGAAGGACGCCTATTTCCTGCGGGGATCGGCGGAACTGGAACTGGGAGATTACGAGAGTGCCAAGGCAGATTTCGACAAGGCGATCTCTATGGATCCGAAAAATTATGACCGGCTGATCGAGATCTACGAAGCTCTGGCAGACTACGGATACCGGGAAGTCGGGCAGGAGTATCTGCAAAATGTACTGAATACCGACAAAAAGCTGGATACCTATGACAGCGGTCGTATTTATTATTACCTGGGAGATTATCAGAAAGCCTACCTGGCACTGGAAGAAGCCAAGGGTAAGGGTGGAGTGGACAGCTATCTGTACCTGGGGAAAGCTTATGCTGCCACCGGAGATTATAATTATGCCTCCAGTGTGTACAGCGATTACCTGTCCAAGCAGGGACCGGATGCGGAGATCTATAATCAACTGGGATTATGCGAGCTGGAGAAAAAGGACTACCAGAAGGCGTTGGAAGCATTTCAGGCAGGAAAACAGATCGAAGGGAACAGCCTGATGCAGACCTTATCCTTCAACGAGATCGTAGCATACGAATATCTGCAGGATTATCAGAAAGCAGCAGTACTGTTAAAGGCCTACTTACAAAATTACCCGGACGACCAGACGGCCATCCGGGAGCAGCAGTTTTTATCTACGAGGTAGAGGAGCAATCCTCTGCCTTTTGTCGTAATTGCAGAAGTTCGATATAATCCAGAAAGGATGCCATGTTCTGGGGACTGAAATGCTGTATGGTGTCCACCAGCTCAGCCACGGTCATGCCGGGAGCATATTCTTCATTTAAGGTATCCAGACTATAACGATAGGAAGTACGCCCCAACAGATAATCAACGGTCACTCCGAAATAATCAGCCAGCTGCAGTAATGCTTCCTGATCCGGGAAGTGAATATTGTTCTCATAATTAGAGACGGTGCCAACGGATACTTTTAATATGGCAGCCAGTTCCTTCTGATAGATGCCCCGTTCTTCCCGCAGGGATGTAAGGATCTCACCGAAACTCCTCATATTGCCTCTCATTCTGCCGCAGATGCAGCACTATTTAAATGTTTTCTTTTAAGATTTGATGAAGTCTATTTTACTATATTTTAGTTTTAAAGGAATGACATTTTAGAAATAGATGAAAAATGTATAAAAGAAAGTCTAAAATTAATCTTACCTAAAAACAAAGGAATATACATGGAAAACCCTTTTGGGAACTCTTTGAGAAATCCTCTCATTTATAACTATTGCTATTTCGAAGAATACCCGATATAATAATTCAAGAGTTAGGTGCAACTAACTAATAAGTGAATCATGTGAAACTCCTCAGAGGAAACGGAGCTGCTGAATCCGTGGACTGCCGGGAGGGGATCTCCCGGGAGGAGTTTTTCAGCCCTTTGTAAAGGAGAAGAACGAAATGAACTATTTAGAGATTGAAAAAGTAATCGGAAGAGAAATCCTGGATTCCAGAGGGAATCCTACCGTAGAAGCAGAGGTGACTCTGTTAGATGGAACGATCGGTCGTGGTATGGCTCCCAGCGGAGCATCCACCGGTGAATTCGAAGCACTGGAGTTAAGGATAAGTCCAGGCTGGGAGCCAATGCGATCCTGGCAGTATCCATTGCCAGTGCAAGAGCCGCAGCGATTTCCCTGGATATTCCCCTGTATCGTTTCCTGGGTGGTATCTCCGGTAACAGACTTCCGGTTCCCATGATGAACATCATCAACGGTGGCTGCCATGCATTGTCCTCCGGCCTAGATGTACAGGAATTCATGATCATGCCCGTAGGCGCTCCTTCCTTCAAGGAATGCTTAAGATGGTGCGCTGAAGTATTCCACGCACTGGCTTCTATTTTAAAGGACAGAGGACTGGCTACTTCCGTAGGTGACGAGGGTGGTTTTGCACCGGCACTAAAGTCTGACGAAGAAGCTATCGAGACAATCTTAGAGGCTGTGAAGAAAGCAGGCTACGAGCCCGGCAAGGACTTCAAGATCGCTATGGATGCCGCTTCCAGCGAATGGAAGACCGGCAAGGTCGGCGAATACAAGCTGCCTAAGGCAGGCACCGTATTTACCTCTGAAGAACTGATCGCACACTGGAAGAAACTGGTGGAGAAATACCTCATCATTTCGATAGAAGATGCACTGGATGAGGAAGACTGGGAAGGCTGGAAAAAGCTGACCGCAGAACTGGGTGATAAGGTACAGCTGGTCGGTGATGACCTCTTCGTAACCAATACCGAGAGACTGGCAAAGGGAATCTCCCTGGGCTGTGGTAACTCCATCCTCATCAAACTGAACCAGATCGGATCCGTATCCGAGACTCTGGAAGCCATCAAGATGGCACACAAGGCAGGTTATACCGCTATCTCCTCCCATCGTTCCGGTGAGACCGAGGACACCACCATTGCTGACCTGGCAGTGGCACTGAACACCTGTCAGATCAAGACCGGTGCTCCCAGTAGAACCGAGCGTGTGGCAAAATACAACCAGTTACTCCGTATTGAGGAAGAGCTGGGTGCAGCAGCCGTATATCCCGGCATGGGCGCATTCAACGTTCAGAATTAATCAGCTTTTATCCAAAACTATTTTGGTTTCTCTTTTTCTCTTCAGGGACTGTTCGAAAGGACAGTCCCGTTTGCGTTTTTCTTTTTTAAAAACCGTGCAACATTTTTCCTTTCCCATCTGTATCTAAGATAGAACGGCAAGGAAAATGACGTAAGATCCCGGGGATCGCCGGAAGAAGCAGTGGAAGAAAAAATCCATTATTTCATATTGACTTTTCCGGAATCTATGTGATAAAATCTCACCGTTGCAAAAATAGTAAAACAGCATAAAGACTTTAGGTAAGAATTGGAAACGACACATGTGTGCACTGCTCACTGATTAACGAACAACACACATGTGTCTTTTTGCGCTCATTTTTAGAAAAGGAGGGCATCCAATTATGCCGAAAACAAAATTACAGAACATTATTTTCACCCTGATCATGGCGTTCGTTATGGTGTACGCCATGGTCTGTTACAACATCGCACTGGACAAGGGAGGAATGACCAACGAGATCTTCCTGTTAGCGTTCTACGAGATTCCCATTATGTGGTCCGTCGCCTGTATTCTGGAATACTTTGTCGTAGAAAAGCTGTCCCGGAAGCTGGCATTCCGCATGGTATCTCCGGAGGATAAGCCTATTTTTATCACACTGGCGATCTCTTCCATGATCGTATGCGTGATGTGCCCGGTGATGAGTTTTATTGCCACCTGCCTCTTCATGCATCCCGGCAATCAGATCATCGCCCTGTGGCTGCAGAAGACCGTCCAAAACTTCCCCATGGCGCTGTGCTGGCAGATCTTTTTCGCAGGCCCCGGAGTGCGGAATGTCTTTGGGTTTGTTGTCGGGAAAAATGGCAAAAAACAAGAAAAATGAGAAACAGTGTAAGGAATAAAACCGATTATTAAGACTTGACTTTTTTTTACACAGGGTCTATACTGTGTATAGTTTAAAGATGATTACTAGAGTAAGAGTGGACGCGCGCCACTCTTTCTTGTTGTTGTGACGACAGTTCATATCAGTAAAGGAGGGCATACATGTCCAAACGAGAGGACTACGAAAGCAGAACCGAAGAACTGCTTGCGCCCATCGCAGAAGTAAACCAGGTGGAGATCTACGATGTGGAGTATGTGAAGGAAGGCAGTGACTACTATCTGAGAGCCTACATCGACAAGCCGGAGGGTGTGAATATTCTGGATTGTGAAAATGTCAGCAGAGCATTATCCGAAGCTCTCGACAAGGCGGATTTCATTCCGGATGCATACATTCTGGAGGTCAGTAGCCCGGGACTGGGCAGAACGCTGAAAAAGGATAAGCATTTACAGAAGAGCATCGGCGAAGAGGTGGAGATCAAACTGTTTAAACCCATCGACAAATGCAAGGAATTTTCCGGCATTCTGGAAAGCTTTGATGCAGATACGGTTACGATCACAGAAGAGGGGACCCCGAGAACTTTTGCCAGAGCAGACATCGCACTGATCCGCCTGGCACTGGACTTTTGATAATAAGAAGAAACCATACACTAAGAAAAGGCGAAAGCCGGAATGGAGGAAATGATGAATAAGGAATTAATGGAGGCACTGGACATTCTGGAGAAGGAGAAGGAGATCAGCAAGGAGACCTTGTTTGAAGCCATCGAGAATTCCCTGATGACAGCCTGCAAGAACCATTTTGGAAAGGCTGACAATGTCCATGTGGAGATCAATAGAGAAACCTGCGATTTTCTGGTATATGCTGAGAAGGAAGTCGTACCCACGAAGGACGATGTAGAGGATGACTGCTTACAGATTGCTCTGGAGGATGCACAGGAGATCTCCAAAAAGGCACAGGTCGGTGACATGATCCATGTAGAGATCAAGTCCAAGGAATTCGGACGTATCGCTACCCAGAATGCCAAGAACGTGATCTTACAGAAGATCCGTGAAGAAGAGAGAAGCGTGATCTACAATCAGTATTATGAGAAGGAAAAGGATGTAGTAACTGGTGTAGTGCAGCGCTATGTCGGCAAAAACATCAGCATCAACCTGGGTAAGGCAGATGCTATGCTGACCGAGAATGAGCAGGTGAAGGGTGAAGTCTTCAAACCCACCGAGCGTATCAAGGTCTACATCGTAGAAGTGAAGAATACCCCGAAGGGACCCCGTATCAATGTCAGCCGTACCCATCCGGAACTGGTAAAGAGACTTTTTGAGTCTGAAGTTACCGAGATCAAGGACGGTACCGTAGAGATCAAGAGCATTGCCAGAGAGGCCGGCAGCCGTACCAAGATCGCTGTATGGAGCAACAACCCGAACGTGGATGCGGTCGGTGCCTGCGTAGGTATGAACGGTGCCCGTGTCAATGCTATCGTAGAAGAGCTGCGCGGTGAGAAGATCGATATCGTGAACTGGGATGAGAACCCCGGTAACCTGATCCAGAATGCACTTTCTCCTGCCAAGATCGTAGCAGTATTTGCGGATCCCGATGAGAAGACTGCAAAGGTAGTCGTTCCCGATTATCAGCTGTCTCTTGCAATCGGTAAGGAAGGTCAGAACGCAAGACTGGCAGCAAGGCTGACCGGTTACAAGATCGACATCAAATCCGAGACACAGGCCAAGGATGCTCCCGGCTTCCGTTATGAGGATTATGTGGATGATTACGAGGATGAAACCGAAGACGATTTTGATGGAGAGCAGGAATAATAAATGGCAAAAAAGATTCCACTGAGGCAGTGCGTAGGCTGCGGAGAAATGAAAGGCAAAAAAGAAATGCTGCGTGTTCTTAAGACTCCGGAAGGAGAGATCTGTTTAGATACAACGGGCAAAAAGAACGGACGCGGTGCATATATATGCAGACAGAAGGAATGTCTGCAGAAGGCCCGGAAGAATAAAGGCTTAGAGCGTTCTTTCAAGATGAGTATTTCTCCGGAAAGTTATGATATGCTGGAAAAGGAGTTTGATCAGCTTGAAACAGAATAAGATTTATTCCCTTTTGGGACTTGCGATGAGGGGGCGTAACCTGGTAAGCGGTGAATTCCAGACGGAGGACGCTGTGAAAAAAGGTTCTGCCATGTTGGTGATCGTTGCAGAAGATGCATCCGCCAATACGAAAAAGTTGTTTCACGACAAATGTTCCTATTATGAAGTCCCGGTATACGAATATGGCACAAAAGAAGAGCTCGGCTGGGCGATCGGCCGGAACTTAAGATCTTCGGTAGGTGTGTGTGATGCGGGACTGGCAGATGCACTCATCAAGCAATTGGAAGCGAATTTGCCCGGTTAGGCAGAATGGAGGAAAGCATGGCGAAAATCAAAGTACATGAACTCGCAAAAGAATTAGAACTACAGAGTAAGGATATATTGAATTTTTTACAGGAAAAAGGAATTGAGGCAAAGGCAGCACAGAGCTCGTTGGAAGAGGATGCAGCAGCGCTGGTACGTAACAGTTTAGGACAGAAGAAGGCTGCAGCAGCACCCGCTGTGGAAAAAGAAGCTCCGGCAAAGGCTGAAAATACAAAGCCTGTTGAGGAAAAGGCGCAGGAGGAAACAAAATCTCCCGAGGAAACGAAAAAGAAGAAAAAGATTATTTTCGTAAGTAACCCACAGAATTCCAAGATGCCCGGACAGCGTCAGGGCGGACAGAACGGACAGGGACAGAGAAATGCCGGCGGACAGCGTCCGAACCAGGGACAGAATAACAGATATCAGAACAACGGCTATCAGAACAATTCTTACAATAACCGTGTGCAGGCACAGACTCCCGTACGTCCCATCAAGCCGCTGACCCCGCCTTCACCCACACCCAGTGTGGCAATGGTACCCGGCAATAAGGGACAGCAGCCTGCGAAAAAGCCTGTAAATAATACTGCAGCCACGCAGGCTCCCGTAAAAGAGCAGGCAGCGCAGAATACCAATACCGCAGCTGCACAGGCAAGACCTGCGGAGAGACCGCAGAACAATAACCGCGACAACCGTCAGGGTGGTTACGGTCAGAATAATTACGGACAGAACCGTGATAATCGTGGTCAGAACGATCGTGGTCAGGGCGGTTATAATCGTGATAACAGAGATGGCAATCGTGATAATCGTCAGGGTGGCTATGGTCAGGGCAACCGCCAGGGCGGACAGAACGCAAACAGAGGAGGTATGGGTAATGGCAGACCTCAGGGAGGCGGATTTAACAGACAGGGTCGTCCGGGTATGGAAGGCGGTCAGGGTGATCGCCGCGGTAACGGCAATGGTGAGCGCAGTTACGGCAATAACGGCCGCGACCAAAGAGGCAATGGAGGATCGGGTAATCGATTCGGAGATAACAGACAGAATAAGGGCTTCGCTCCGGAACCTGCAGGTAAAGATATTGAGAAGAAGCGCGAAGATGAAAAGAGACGTTTCAGCCAGGAGAAGGACAACAAGCGTTCCAAGAAGGACCATATCTACGAGGACGAGGACGCATTGAAGAACAAGCCCGGACGTTTCATCAAGCCGGAAAAGAAAAAGGAAGAGGTACAGGAAGAGCAGATCAAGGTGATCGTGCTGCCGGAATCCATTACCATCAAAGAACTGGCTGAGAAGATGAAGTTACAGCCCGCAGCCATCATCAAGAAGCTGTTCCTGGAAGGTAAGATTGTAACCGTGAACCAGGAGATCTCCTATGAAGATGCAGAGAACATTGCCATGGAATATGACATTCTCTGTGAAAAAGAGGTCAAGGTAGATGTCATCGAAGAACTGTTGAAGGAAGACGAAGAGGACGAAAAGAAAATGAAGAAACGTCCGCCGGTAGTCTGCGTTATGGGACACGTTGATCATGGTAAGACTTCATTACTTGATGCAATCA
>OHLY01001067.1_pt1 | contig 12888 bp, 2 predicted proteins | sample 1569251 | NCBI WGS metagenome assembly OHLY01 (sample SAMEA3879532, study PRJEB24766) | human gut metagenome | biome: human-associated habitat; feature: feces | place: USA | collected 1985/1987
ACCCAATTTTATGGGGAAATCTTTCTAGCAATTAGTGATCATATTGCTTTTGCTATTAAACGAAAAAAAGAAAAAATTGATTTACCTAATGTTGTTTTATCGGAAACGAAAGCAATTTATAAAAATGAATATCAATTAGGTTTATGGACAATAAAACTTATTAAAGAAAAAATAGGTATACAGTTAGAAGAAGCTGAAGCGGGATATATAGCTTTACATTTAGTGAATTTTTCTACTAAGAATAGTTCACAAAATACTTCTAAAATTGTTAACTTTGTAAGAGATGTCATTGAAGTGATTGAACAGACAATGAATGTTCAATTAGAATTAGATTCAATTAATTATGCAAGATTATCAACACATCTTAAATTTTTAGCTGAAAGAGTTTTTCGTAATGATGTTGAAAATAATATTGATACGACAGAAAATATTAGAGATATGCTAAAAGAAAATATACGCTTATCCTTATGCATTAATCGAATAAAAAAACGAATAGAAAATAAATATCATTATCTATTAACTCCAGATGAACAGACATATCTATGTATACATATTAAAAAGAATTGTCATATTTAAAATGTAAGCGTTTGACAATAGAGGTATTTTTTTGTTATTGTATAGACAAGGGTTGTTACTTTAAGTAGGCAAGACCAGATATATTAACGGCATTTTTGAATGTTGTTTTTATGTTTGGTCTTTTCTTTTTAAAGAGAAAGGGAAGAAAAATATGAAATTGAAAAAGAAAAGTGTTGCAGCTGTATTAACATTATCGATGTCGATGGGTTCAGTATTATCGATGGTTCCTGTTTTTGCAGAGTCAGCGCAACAAAACTTAGCGTTAAACAAAACGTCTTATGTTTCAGCTGAATATGGAACATTGCCGAGAAAAAACCTAACAGATGGTGATGATGATACACGCTGGTCAACTGAAAGTGCACCAACTCAATGGGCCTATGTAGACTTAGGTCAAGAATTTGAAATGAATAAATTCCAAATGATTTGGGAAAATGAAAGTAATTATGCTTCAAATTATAATATTTATGTTTCAAATGACCCTAATAATTGGGGAGAACCAGTACTTTCAAGAACAGATAATAAAAATGTTATCAGTGAAGAATTATTAGGAAGTAAAGTTAGTGGAAGATATGTTAAATTAGAAGTAACAGCAGTTAAAGGTTATCCAAATGTATCTTGTCGAGAATTTAAAATCTTTAATACGGATGAAAAAGTACAAGATCCAAGTGAAAATATCGCTTTAAAGAAAACTGCAGTTGCAAGTTCTGAAGAAGCAGCGAGTGTTAAAGCAGCAAATGCAGTAGATGGTAATACATCATCACGTAGTTCTCGTTGGGGAAGTGATGTTGGAAATGGACCAGATTGGATCTATGTTGATTTAGGTGAAAGAATGAATGTCAATACGGTTAAGGTATTCTGGGAAACACGTAAAGCAACAGCTTATAAGATTCAAATTGCTGATACTGAATCTACGCCTCAAGAAAGTGATTGGCAAACAGTTAAAGAATTTAAAGATCGTCCAAAATCTTTAACAGAAAAAATTGTTTTAGATCAAATCTATAAAGCAAGATATGTGCGTTTATATGTTGATTCACATACTTCAGAAGATCCAGATGGTGGTATTGCTTGGAATACGATTTCTATTTATGAATTAGAAGTTTATGGTGGAAATCCTGATGAAAAAATGTCAATGAGTGATGTTTTAAATGAAATTCAAGTAGAAACACCAAAAACTGGAGATAAAAAGTTAAAAGTCACTTTACCAGAAGTTGAAGGTTATACTGTTGAATATAATGGTACTGATTTTGAACAAATCATTGATGAAGATTTAACAATTTATCAACCTATTAGTGATAAAGATGTTAAAGTATCATTCAAGATTACAGATAATGATACAAATGATTATAAATTCAAAGAAATTGCTGTTACAGTTCCAGGTAGTCAAAAAAATGATGAAACAGCGAATAAAGCACCAAATGTTTTACCAGAATTAGCTGAATGGAATGGTGGACATGGAAACTATACAGTTTCTAAAGGAGCAAGAATTGTTTATAAAGATAGCTCACTTCAAAAAACTGCAGAAGCACTTGCTAATGATTATGAAGATATTACTGGAAAAAGTATTGCTGTTGTAAAAGGCGAAAGCAAAACAGGAGATATTACTTTAGCTCTTACAAAAGATAAATCGTTAGGGTTACAAGATGAAGGATATTTAATGGATATTGATGATTCAATCAATATTAAAGCTGAAACAACAACAGGGGCTTATTGGGCAACCAGAACGATTTTACAAAGTATTAAACAATCAGGAAATGTTCCTTGTGGGACAACAAGAGATTATCCACTTTATAAAGTAAGAAGTTTTATTTTAGATGTTGGACGTAAAACATTTACAATGGATTATTTAAAACAAATTGTTAAACAAATGTCATGGTATAAAATGAACGATTTCCAAGTTCACTTAAATGATAACTTAATTCCAATTGAAAGTTTAGCTGATCCAATGACAGGTTATTCAGCATTTAGATTAGAATCAGATGTTAAAAAAGGTGGAAACAATGGCTTAAATCAACAAGATTTAACAAGTACAGATTTATTCTATACAAAAAAAGAATTTAAAGATTTTATTAAGGATTCAAGAGATTATGGGGTAGATATTGTACCAGAAATCGATACACCAGCCCATTCATTAGCACTTACAAAAGTAAGACCTGATTTAAGACATGGGACAAACGGACGTGAAAACGATCATTTGGCTTTAAGAGATAAATATGATGAATCATTAGAATTTGTACAAAGTATTTTTGATGAATATATGACAACAAGTGATCCTATTTTCGATGAACAAACAACAGTTCATGTGGGTGCAGATGAATATAATGCAGACAAAGAAGCTTATCGTCGATTCTCAGATGATATGTTAAAATATGTACAAAATTCAGGAAGAACAGCACGTATTTGGGGAAGTTTAACTCAATGTTCAGGAAAAACTCCGGTTAGAAGTAAAGATGTTCAAATGAATTTATGGAACTTTGGTTATGCGAATATGGATCAAATGTATGAACAAGGTTATGATTTAATTAACTGTAATGATGCACAATATTATATTGTTCCTAATGCTGGATATTACTATGATTATTTAAATAGCAACATTTTATATAATCAAGCAATCAACTCGATTAGTGGTGTCACAATTCCTGCTGGTGATGAACAAATGTTAGGGGGCGCTATTGCTGTATGGAACGATATGACAGACTATTTAGAAAATGGTATTAGTGAATATGATGTTTATGATCGTTTACAAAATGCAATTCCATTATTTGGTGCTAAATTATGGGGTAAAGGAGATAAAACATTAGATCAGGCTAATAGTTTAAGAACAACATTAGGGGATGCTCCAGGTACAAATTTTGGTTATGAAGCAGCTAAAGATGAAAATGGTATGATTGCTCATTATGATTTAGATAATCTTGATCAATTAAAAGGCCATGAAAATATCGAACTTGCATCATTAGATAGTCATGATGCATTGCGCTTATTAGGAGATACAAGTTATGCAACAACTTCATTAGATACAGTTGGTTTAAATAATGATTTACGTGTAAAAGTAAAACGTGAATCATCAAGTGAAGAAGAACAAATTTTATTTGAAAGTAGCTATGGTTCAATTAAAGCTGTTCAAAAAGGAACAGGTAAAGTTGGATTAAGTAGAGAAAATCATGACTATTCATTTAATTATGAATTACCTGTTAATCAATGGGTTGAATTAGAATTTAAAAATAGAAAAGAAGTTATTGATCTTTATGTAAATGGTCAACTTGTAGATACACTTGGAGATGATGAACAAGCAAATGGTAGACCATTAAAAGCAACAATGATGATTCCAATGGAAAGAATTGGAAGTAAAGAACATGCCTTTAAAGGATATGTAGATGATATTCGTTTAGGTTCAGAAAAATCATTTGCTTCAACAATGGAATTAGATTATTTAGTGACAAGTGCAAGTCATATTGCAGAAGAATCACAAAATAAACAATTACAAGAAAAACTAAAAGAAGCAAAAGTTGCTTTAAAAGAATATGATCCAAATGAACAAACAATTTCAACTCTTACAGATGAAATTAAAGAATTAGTAAATGGAATTGATTACAAAAAAGCAAATTATACAAGAGTAGATCACTATTTAAATTCAATTCCAAAAGATTTATCTATTTATACAGAAGATTCTGTTAAAAACTTGCAATTTGTTATTGATATGATTCAAAGAGAATTACCTAAATCAATGCAAGATACAGTCGATCAATATGAAGTAGAACTTACAAAAGCACTTACTAAACTACAATTAAAATCACAAGTTAATGTAAATTACATTGATAAAAGCAAACTTACAGCAACTGCTTCATCTTATCAACATGATGGATCAGATCCTAAAAATGTATTAGATGATAATCCATCAACAATGTGGCATACAGATTGGAATTTATCAACACCTCATTGGATTGCTTTTGAAAATAAAGAAGAAATGAGTGTCAATGGTTTAACATATGTTCCTCGTCAAACTGGTAAAAATGGAAATGTTACAAAATATCGTATTGAAATAAGTGATGATGGTGTTAATTGGAAAACAGTTAAAGAAGGTAATTTATCAAGTGATTCATCTACAAAAGTCATTGAATTTGATACAGTAAAAACAAAACATCTTCGTTTATACTACGTAGAAGCTGTTAATAATAACGGAAGTGCTGCAGAAATTAAATTACATCGTGCAGATGTACCAGCAGATGTTGATGGTTTAAAAGATGTTATCAATAAAGCTAAAGCTATGGAAGATATTGGATATTTATCTACTTCATGGAATCATTTACAGGATACAATTAAAGCTGCTGAAGGTTTAGTCAATGCAGAAAATCCTAACGCTAATGAAATTGAAATTATGAAACGTCAATTAACAGATGCAATGGTAAAACTTGTATTATCTGTTGATAATGAAAAATTAAAATCATTCGTTGATGATTTATCAAATCTTGAACAAAAAGATTATACAAAGGATTCATGGAAACAATTCCAAACTGTTCTTAAAGAAGCACAGGATGTTTTAAGTAATCTTGATGCTACAAAAGATGAAATCAATGATATGTATCAAAAATTATTAGATGCTTATAATGGACTTGTTATACTTAATGATAAATCTGGATTAACTGATTTGATTAGTAAAGCTGATCAACTTCAAGAAAAAGATTATACAAAAGATTCATGGAAACAACTGGTAGAAGCATTAACTCAAGCAAAAGAAGTATCTGCTAAAGAAGATGCTACAAAAGAAGAAATAAACGAAGCTATTTCTAATCTAGAAAAAACTATGAATGCTCTTAAAAAAGTAGATTCATCTACTAAAGATGATAATACTTCAAAAGGAAATACTTCATCTAAAGATAATCAAGTAATTACTTCTACTACTAAAAATGATAAAAAACGATCTTCAACTGCTAAAACAGGTGATGAAACAAATATTATTTTATTTGTATTAATGGCTTTCATGTCATGGTTAGGTATTAAAAAAGTAAAAAAAGAAGAATTATAAAAATAGATGCCACTATTAAGTAGTGGTATTTATTTTGTCTAGACAAATTTATTGTAAGCCCTTGCATAGACAAAGAGTGTATGTTACAATACAGGATGTAAATACGGATTGTTACTTTAAGTAGGCAAGACCAAATAACTTACACTTTTTTAGTGTATCTTGTTTGGTCTTTATTTTTTGATTTGTATTTGCAAATTAAGATTACATTATTCATTTAAGGGAGCAGTAATGTAAATAAGAAAGGAAGAAGAATATGAAAGAAAAGGTAAAGAGAATTGTTTCTCTAGCACTTGCATTTTTAATGTCAATTGGATGTATTCACTCTTATCCAATCGTCAGTGCTTTGGAAAATGATTATGAAGTCTATCCAAATCCTCATATGATGGATTATCAAGATGGATCATTTGATATGACATCTACTGTCAATGTTGTCTATGAAGATGGTATTGATAAATATACAAAGGATAGAATGAATGAAGTATTAGCTATTAAAAATATAAAAGCAAGTACTTCTGAAGAAGTAAAAGAAGACCAAACAAACATTTTAGTAGGTATTAAAGATTCAAATCAATATGTTGATCAATATGTTGGTGAACATTATTCAGTAAAAACAACCCAATTATTTGATCAATTAGATTCATACTTATTAAAAGTTGATAATGGAACAATTACAGTATTAGGTAAAGATACAGATGCGGCTTTTTATGGTCTTACAAGTTTGTATCATATCTTTAAACAATTAGACGGAACAAATATCCGTAATTTTACAATGGAAGATTATGCTAATGTTGCTAGTCGTGGATTTATTGAAGGTTATTATGGAAATCCATGGTCTACTACGGATCGTATGAAATTAATGGAATGGGGAGGATACTACAAGTTGAATTCTTATTTTTATGCTCCTAAAGATGATCCTAAACATAACTCCAAATGGCGTGAACTTTATACAGATGAAGAAATTGAAACAAAAATCAAACCTCTTGCTGAAGCAGGAAATAAATCAAAATGTCGTTTTGTATTTGCATTACATCCATATATGTATAATGCCATCAGGTATAATAGTGAAGAAAACTATCAAGCAGACTTAAAAGTATTACAAGCTAAATTTGAACAAGTTATTAAAGCAGGTGTTCGTCAAATTGCTATTTTAGCAGATGATGCTGGAAATGTTGGTGGAGATAACTACATTAAAACATTAACTGATATGACAGCATGGTTAAAAGAAATGCAAAAAACATATCCAGATTTAAAATTAACATTACCATTCTGTACACAAGAATATATGTATAATGGTGAAAGTTATTATCAAAATTTCCCAGCAAATATTCAAATCGTTATGACTGGTGGTAGAGTATGGGGAGAAGTTACAAATAACTTCACAACAACTTTTACAAATAATGTAGGGCGTGGCCCTTATATGTGGATCAACTGGCCATGTACAGATAACTCTAAAAAACACTTAATTATGGGTGGATATACAACATTTTTACACCCTGGTGTAGATCCAAATAAGATTCAAGGAATCGTTTTAAATCCAATGCAACAATCTGAGCCAAGTAAAGTTGCAATTTTTGGGAATGCATGTTACTCATGGAATATTTGGCAAAATGAAGAAGAAGCTCAAAAATGCTGGAATGCTTCCTTTAAATATGTCGATCATAATAGCGCTATTGAAACTCAAGCATCAGCTGCTTTAAGAGAACTTTCAAAACATATGATCAATCAAAATATGGATGGTCGTGTAACAGCATTACAAGAATCAGTAGATTTAAAAGATCGTTTAACAAGCTTCAAAGAAGCTCTTACAAATGGAACAACAATCAGTGATGAGCAATTTAAAGATTTGATCAATGAATTTACAATCTTAAAAAATGCTAGTGCTACATATAGAGCACAAGCAGGTGATATAAGAATAAAAGATCAAATTGTATATTGGTTAAACTGTTGGGATGATACAGCAGATGCAGCAATAAATTATCTTAAAGCTGTTAAAGCTGTACAAGATGAAGAAGCTAATGATAAGATTTGGGATCTATATGCTACTGGACAAGCTGCTTTTGAAAAATCAAAAACATATGGATTCAATTATGTTGATCATTTAGAATATGCAGAAGTAGGAGTACAACATATCGTACCATTTATTAAAGCAATGGATTCTTATTTAGGAGATATTGTTTCAACTATTGTTGATCCAAATAAACAAGTCACTAAATTTATTACAAATCGTAATGATAGTCCAACAGGTAATATTGATAATGTATTCGATAATAAAGCCAATACTGAAATTGTTTATAAAACACCAAATACAATTAGTAAAGGAACTTATGTAGGCGTTAGTTATTCAAAAGCAATTGATATTGATAGAGTGACTTTTAGATTAGGAACAAATTCAAATTCAAAAGATACTTTTTCTAAAGCTAAAGTGCAATATACAACAGATGGTAAAAAATGGGTTGATTTAGATAATCAAGAATATACTTTACCAAATGATGTAGCTTTAACTGACTTAAATTTAAAAGGGGTTAAAGGTATTCGCATGATTGCTACTGAAGATAAAGCGAATACTTGGTTAGGTATTAGAGATATTGCTGTTAATGCAGATGAAGTAGTAACTGAAGAAGATCCAGGTACATTATCTGTCGATAAATTGACACTTAAAGGTGGTTCTTTAAATAATTTATTAGATGACAGTAATGCTACTTATGCTCATTTTGCTGAAAGTCCTTATAAAGGTGGAGAAATTAAAGATTATTTACCAGTTGATGCAAGTATTACATTAACTTTCAAAAAAGCAAAAACATTAGGTACAATTTATTTTGGACAAGATACAGGAACAGATAAATCAACAAAATATGTCATTGAATATACAACGGATGGTCAAACATGGAAAGTATTAAAAGAATATAATGGTGATGCTTCTGTTGAATTAGATGTATCAAGTCAAAATATTAAAGCAAAAGCAGTTCGTATTAGAAACTTAGAATTAAATTTAAAAAGTAATACAGCAGGATATTGGTGGAAAGTCAATACATTTAAAATGGCTGATCCAGGACAAATGAATGCAACATTTATGTATACAGATACATGGGGAATTTATCAAGGAACAGTAGATAATTTAACAGATGGTGATAGTTCAACAGCATTAGATTTTAGTACCTCAGGTGATACAACAAGAAAAGGTGATTATATAGGTTGGGATTTAGGTAAAGAAACAGCTATTGGTAAAGTTTATGCAGTCATCGGTGGAAATCGTAGTGCTGGAGATAAATGGAAAAAATATAGTTTACAATACTCTGATGACAACCAAAACTGGACTACTTATAAAACATATCAAGGTTTAGCTAGTGGTAAAGATACAGTTGAAGAAAACTTCTATGGTTTAAAAGCACGTTATGTACGTTTAGTGAATGAAGAAGAGAGAGCTGTATGGGTTATTTTCTCTGAATTCTCTGTAAAAGCTTATAATCCAGATGAAGATTTCAATAATGCTAATGTTTATACAAATACAGATTATAGATTAGCTTCACAAAGTGAAGAAGCACTTACAGAATTGATCTATAATCAAGAAATTACTTTAGAAAAAGGTCAATACGTTGGTGTTGATTTATCAAGAATCAAAGATTTAAGTACATTCAATATTGATTATGAAAATGGTCAAGGAGCAACTTTACAAGTTTCAAAAAATGGTGTTGAATGGACAACTGTAACAGGTCAAGAAAAAGAACTTCCAGATGGAAGATATGTAAGATTAATTAATAAAACAGACAAAGCTATTAAATTAACAATTAATCATTTTGAAGTACATTCAAATGAAATTACAGCACCATATTTATATAAAGCAACTATGAATATTAATCCTTCATGGGGTGTTGGTGAAGATACTAGAAATAATGGTGCTGCTTTTGATGGTAATATCGATTCAACAACAGAATTTGGTGATTTTCCACAAAAAGGACAATATATTATTTATGATTTAGGACAAGAAAGAACAATTTCTAAAATTCAAATGTATTGCCAAGATAGTGCAGTTAACTATATTAGAGATGCTGATATTTTAGTATCAGATGATTTAGAAAACTGGACAAAAGTTGTTACTATTGGAGATGGTGTTGAAAATACAAATGATGCTGGGGTTAAATGTATTGATTCAGATGCAGGTTATAAAGCATCAAGCACATATCCAAATAAAGTCTATGTAGAAGGAACTGCTAATAATGTTAAAGCATGTTACTTAAAGATCTTAATGACAGCAACAAATAATAATAGAGCTGTTGTTTTCAATGAAATTGTTATCAATGATGGAGAATATGTACCAGTTTCAAATGATCCAACATATACTTCTTCAACTGTAGAAGCAAATGGATTTATTCCTCAATATATGTTTGATGGAGATTTATCTACAGCTTATAGACCAGGTTCTAAAGAAGCTGGAAGCATTACTTATACGTTATCAAGTGATTTAGATGTTAAGAAAATGCATATTATTCAAAAAGGTGAAATTTCAAATGCAAGAGTATCTGTTCTTGTAGATGGTGAAAATGGAAAGAAATGGGTTCAAGTTGGAACTCTTAAAAAATCATTAAATGAATTCTATATGCCTGAAGGAAACGTTTATGAATTAAAGATTGAATGGGATGAAAATAAAATTCCAACAATTTCAGAAGTTATTATGTTAAATGATGATGAATATGCTTCAACAGCAGCTAATGATTTACAAAAATATATTAATTCTTTAGATGTTAAAGAAAATAAATATACAGCAGATTCTTATAAAGAATTTGAAAAGGCATTAAAACAAGCTCAAAAAGTTTTAGATAAACAAGCGGGTGAATTAGATGCTATTACAAATGCAAAAGCTGAATTAGAAGTTGCTTATGCAAATCTTGTTAAACGTGGAGATATTCAAAGTGTTAAAGATGAACTTAATACAATTAACAAGTTAAAAGAAAAAGATTATACAAGTGAAACATGGACTATTTTACAAGATCAAGTGAAACTTGCTCAAGAATTCATTAAAAAGGATGAAGCAACAATTACTGAAAAAGAAGTTATTGATATGGTAGATGCTTTACAAAAAGCAAAAGCTCAATTAGTAACAAAAGTATCAGTAAGTAAAAAAGAGTTAAAAGATTATATTGCATCAAATGAATTAGATAAGTTAGATACAAATAAATATTTAACATCTACTGCTGATTCATTTAAAAAAGCATTAAAGAATGCACAAACATTAATCGAACAAGAAGATGCAACAAAAGAACAATTAGATGAAGCTTTAAAACAATTACAAGATGCAAGAACAAAATTAGTTTTAAAAGCAACAGATGATGAAGTAAATGCATTAAAAGCATTAATGGATCAATATCAAGAAAAAGATTATACAGCATCATCATGGAAAGAATTTGAAAAAGTTTACAATGATGTAAAAGATGCTTTAGAAAATGAAAACACAAGTGATAACGTTCAAGCATTAACTAATACTTTAAAAGAAGCTGCTCAAAAACTTGTTAAACGTGGTAATTTAGATGGTATCCATGGTTTATTAGATCAAATTAAACAATTAGATAGTAAAAAATATACAGAAGCATCTTATTCTAAATTAATAGATGTTGTTACTGAAATTTCTAAGAAATTAGAAAATTCATCAGAAATGACACAAGAAGAAGTCGATGCCCTTGTAAGTGAATTACAAAACGCTATTAATGCATTAGAAAAAGCACCAACAATCACTACAGATACAAATGAACCTGCTCATAAACCTCAAGTTGTAACAAATAACAAAGTGAAAACAGGTGATTCAACATCTGCATGGACATTTGCAACATTTGCATTAATGGCAGCAATCGTTTATGTATCTTTAAGAAAAAGAACAAAAGAAGACTAAAACAAAAGGTTTCTATTTTCAAGATTAAGAAAATAGAACCTTTTCATTTTAAAACTAAAAAAGATAGCGTTTTCATAAGCGGAGACGCTTTTTTTATGGTATATTTAAAGAAGAGGTGAAAATCATGAAATTAAAAGCACTTGATCAAAGACAAGCTGGTATTTTGTTACCGTTATTTAGTTTACCAGGAAAACATGGAATAGGGGATTTAGGAAAAGAAGCTTATGAATTTGTTGACTTATCTGCTCAAGCAGGTTTTTCTATTTGGCAAATTTTACCATTAAATCCATCAAGCTCCGGGAATTCACCCTATACTCCTTATTCATCTTTTGCTGGTGATGAAATATATATTTCTTTAGAACTTTTAAAAGATTGGCATTTGTTAGATGAAGTTCCTAACTATTTACAAGATTTAAAAAGAGTTGATTATAAACGCGTACGTTTATTTAAAAATCGTTATTTAAGAAAAGCTTATCAAGTTTTCTTAAAAGATAAAGAATTAAAGAAAGAATATCGTACTTTTGTTAAAGGAACATTTTGGTTAAAAAAATATGCGCGTTTTATGGCTTTAAATAAAGCAAACGAAGGTTTACCTTGGGTAGATTGGAATGATGAAGATCAAAATATTAAAGGAAGTAATGAAGGATTAGAAGCAATATCTATCATGGGAGATTTACCTTTATATGTAGGTGATGATTCTGCGGATGTTTATGAGTATCGTAAATGTTTTCAATTAGATGATAAATTTTATCCTAAATTCGTATCTGGAGCATCACCTGATTATTTTTCAAAAGATGGCCAACTATGGGGACATCCTTTATATGATTGGGATTATTTAAAGAAAACAAGATATAATTTTTGGATCAAAAGATTAAAATGGAATAATGAAATTTTTGATATTTTAAGAGTTGATCATTTTAGGGCTTTTGATACATATTGGTCAGTTCCTTATGGAAGTGCTACAGCAAGAGAAGGAAAATGGATAGAAGGACCAAGTTATCATTTTTTAGATTCAGTTTATAAACAATTGCCTAAACTTAATATGATTGTTGAAGACTTAGGAGAATTACGTCCACAAGTACATGAACTGAGAGATCATTATGATTTATTAGGAATGAAAGTTATGCAATTCTCTTTTGGAGAAGATGAAAGAAAAGTTAAATATAAAATTCCTCAACATTGTGTTGTTTATACAGGAACACATGATAATGCTACTCTTAAACAATGGTATGAAGAATTAGATGATAAAGAAAGAATGAAAGAAATTATGAAGGGGCTAGGATATATAGGAGAAAATCTTGTGGAAGATATGCTTGCATATACACTTGAATGTGATGCAGTGATTTCTATTGTTCCTTTACAAGATCTACTTGGCTATGGCAAAGAAGCTCGTATTAATTTACCAGGGACA
>OHLY01001069.1_pt1 | contig 12876 bp, 9 predicted proteins | sample 1569251 | NCBI WGS metagenome assembly OHLY01 (sample SAMEA3879532, study PRJEB24766) | human gut metagenome | biome: human-associated habitat; feature: feces | place: USA | collected 1985/1987
TTTGCCTTCAACTCAAAAAACTGCTTCATCATCGGGGTTAAAACCACATCGTTTGCCACTGTTGTATCCTTTCTTTTTAAAGTTCTTAAATGTCGGACAAAGATAGCAAATCGACCTCTGATTTTAAAACAGTGAAAGGAAAAGTTTTACACTATTTATCCTTTCCGCAGCTACACAATATCTACAATAATCTTTGCTTCTTTCAATTTTCGGAGCATCTTTGCTTCTTTCATTGAGCGTGCCGGCATCTTGCCATGAGCCAACCGCCATACTTTCCACGGAGTAACCTGATACTTGAATGCCAGACTACAATAAACAATATATACCCAATAAATACCAAAATATTAACCGCATAGTCATTTTATTGTTTATATCTTTGTGCACATAAACAAATAAAGACAATGAAAAAGATAGAAGTAAAAGAGCTGAAAGACAACATGTTTGAGACAATCAGCAAAGAATGGATGCTGGTAACCGCCGGTACAAAAGATAAATTCAATACAATGACTGCCAACTGGGGCGGCATCGGATTCTTATGGAACAAGCCGGTAGCCTTCATCTTTATCCGCCCCGAACGCTACACGTTCGATTTCATAGAGCAGAATGATTATCTCACTCTCTCTTTCTTGGGCGAAGAGTATAAGGATGTTCATAAAATTTGCGGTTCTAAGTCAGGGCGAGACATAGATAAAGTGAAAGCAACAGGACTTCAACCCTTATTCACCGAAAATGGAAGTATTACTTTTGAACAGGCCCGGCTGACCTTTGAGTGCAAGAAACTGTATGCCGATATGATTAAGCCGGAAGACTTTATCGACCAAAGCATTATCGACCGATGGTATGGAGAAGCACACGGAGGCTTTCACAAAATGTATGTGGTAGAGATTGTCAATGTATTGGAGGCAATCTCATAAAACGCGCGGCTGAGTTCCTAAAATGGAAAGCATATATCCTGTTCTTGGCACAGTTTCCAAGGACAGGCTCTCGTCTTCCGACAGATATTTCCGCAGTCTCGCCACATAGTTATTCAAACTCTGCTCGCTGCCGGAAGTACCCTCCCACAGTTCCTGCACTATTTGTTCGCGACTTACAGTTTGATTCATGTTCTGTGCCAACAATTTCAGCAGTTTATATTCAAAATCAGTCAGCCTTCTCACAGGTTCCTCGCCTTTGAACAACATACTGTCTCTGGCTCTCAGATTGAACATTCCGATGGATAGTCCTTTCGGATGAAAACATGGCGTGTGCCTGCGTATGTAAGCCACCAACTCCTCCATTTCGAAAGGCTTTCGCAGATAAGCGATGCCACCTGCATCCAGCGCCCTTGCCACTTCCGAACCGGCTATGTGTGAAGAGACAAACAAAATCGGTGTATCGGGAGCCGTCAGCTTGAGTTCCGCAACGGCATCTATTCCATTCTTCTCTCCTATCTCTACATCCAGCACCATTATGTCCGGCTGCATTTCCTGAACCACACCCTGAATCCCTACCAGCGTAGTGCAATACTCCGCAGCATAGCCCAAAGCCCTTAATGCCAAAATCACCACTTGACCCAATGCGATGTCATCGTCTACAAACAAAACTTTTGTCTTCTCCATCCGTCTTTTCTCCTTTCAATCAACGACATGGAATAATGAATGTAAAAGTGCTTCCTTCACCTTCGGCACTCTTCACCATTATCTCCCCTCCATGTTCATTTATAATATATTTGGATTGTGCCAATCCTATGCCGTAACCCTTCTGCTGCTGCTCTTCGCTTCGGGGGACCCGATAGAACTGGGTGAACAATTTCTTCTGATGGCATGGGGCGATACCCCAACCATTGTCTTTGACAGATACACGCAACCGCTCATTCACAATGGAGAGCGAGACCTCTATCCTCACTCCTGCATCCGAATATTTCAAGGCATTCTCCATCAGGTTACGAATCACGTTCTCTATATACATACCGTCGGCCATTACCTGCAAACCCGCAGGAAGCTCATTGATGATGCAGATGGTATGGGGCTTGACCGGATAGAGGCAGGACAACTCCTTCTTCACTCCCTCTGCCATTTCCGGAACATCGATCAGGCTTTTATTCAATACCACCTGATGACGGTCCATGCGTGCGGTCATTAATAAGGCTTCTATATTGGAAATCAAACGCCTAACACCCGCTTTACTCGTTTCAAGCATCTCCTTGGTCTCTTTGTCGGGTGCTGTCTGTTTCAACCACCCCATCATCGTAATAACACTGTTCAATGGAGACTTCAAATCATGAATAGTGCCATTGATGGTCATCTCCCTCTTGCGAAGCAATGCTTCCTTCCGGCGAATGGCTGTCAGCTGGAAAAACAGACAAAGCAACACCAGCAGCATCATGCAGGCAGAAAGAGCCAGTGTCCAAAGCTGATGTCTTAGAAAATGAGACATAGGAATATCTGCCTTTATCTGAAGATATTGCAAGCCTTTTGTGCCAATAGGATGAAGCTGAGATACATAATCAGGCGTATGGCTTTCCAAGTCTCCAACAGAAGAAATCATTACGGTGTCTTTATCATAAAGAAGGAATTGATGAGGATGACGGACAATGCTGTCTGACGCACGCCAAAGACTGTCCAAAGTGTTTAAATTTAAGGGAAAACCAGCTGCTAATAAATAATCTTGCGCCAATTGAGATACAATCTCTCCGGTTGTAGTACCTATCCCCATCTTTCTAGCTGCCGGCAAATTAAATGTATCTTTATTAGTCGGTAATTTACGAATACTGTCTAACTCTTGCGGAGTCATGTCCGACAATAATTTCACTTTAAACACAGGTTTCGTTTGTATCGACCGCCCCGATCGTAAGTCGCTCCGAATCCATTTTTCATCCTCTATTATTTTTTTTGTAACCTCACCTATATTAATTATATCTTCACTCACATCTTGATTATATAAACTAAACATATAACTAATTTGCAGACAGACTGTTGCAACCATAGCAATAAGTGTGATATAATAATATTTCTTCATCTTATAATCAGTTTTAAGTTGTAAAGATAATCGTTTCTGGTCAAAAAGATTATAAAATGATTATGTTTTTATTATAAACGCTCCAATTAAAACGACTTACCTTTGCAAAGTACAAAAAAAACACTAATGGAAACAATAAACTTAGAAAAACTTACGACAGAAGCGATAGAGTCAATAAGGGGGGGGTGGGTGGATCTTTCAAGAAAACCAATGGATATGGATTGAAGATGATCCCCCTACGGATGACAATGATTGGAGTTACAATATCCAATCTAAAATAAAATGACTATTTTATTACCGGTAAATTAAATAAGTACAGAACCTAATCTGTATAATCAGCAGGAACGGATACCGAAAAGTTTATAGAGTAGGTTTATACCCAAAACGTATAAGATGAAATCTATTACGACATTGGAAAACATCCCCGATTCATTGGATATACAAGAAATGATGGATGTAAAAGGAGGAGCAGAAGCAAGAGCTATTTGTTTCTTTGCTGCAGCAGTTAAATGTAATGTAGCAGGTTCTGGTACGGTTGTTGCACCGAAGCCAAATCCAAATCCAACTGCACCTGCAGAGCCCAGACGTTAAAGCTCTAACAATGTAAAAGAAAGATGTCACAATATAAAGGAAAGCCCAACGACCAATGCTTTAAAGGAGGGTCATGCGGAATTCTAGAAAATCGATTATTCGTATTGCCCGACGGAAAAGTTACACTTTGCGAACAACTATATTGGCATCCTCAATTCATTTTAGGAGACTTAAAAGAACAGACATTAGCAGAAATTTGGCAATCGCCGAGAGCTAAAGCCTTATTTGAAATGGGACAAACTCAGTTTCGGGAAAATAGTGCCTGCACGAAATGTCACATTTTTGAGTTTTGTAGAAAGAACCACAGACGATGCCTAGTAAAAGTTATAAAAGCGTATGGAGAAAAGAATTGGGATTATCCTGACCCTCGCTGCCAATATGCCCCGAGTATTCAAACAAATCTAATTTATAAATAAACAATGAGGTACCTATACATTTTACTGGCACTGGTGTATATCACACAAAGCCACGCACAAACAAGTAATATTGTCGGACAGGTAATAAACAAAGACAGTGTTGCCATAGAAGGTGTTGCCATCATTCTGCAAAAGCAGGACTCAACCTTTATAGCCGGAACCATAACGGACAAGGAAGGGCGGTTCACTCTTCCGATGACGGAAAAGCCCTATCGGTTGATGTTCCAACATCTGGCATACGAAGCTATGTGCTTGAACTCATCTAAAGAACAAATAGGAAATATAATTTTAAAGGAATCAGACTGTAAACTGGACGAAGTAATCGTAAAGGCAGAACGGCCGGTTATTCGAATGATTAACAATAGATTAACCTACGATTTGCAGTCAGTAAAACAAAATAAAATAATCGCTAATGCTCACGAACTACTGAAAGAACTGCCCAGTATCAGCAGCACAGATGGAAACAGCCTCAACTTAGCAGGAGCGAACGGCACTACCATATTAATATCCGGCAAAGTCTCCAGCCTGAGTACCGAACAACTCATTGAATATTTAAAAACATTGCCGGCCGAAAAAGTGGAGAAAGTGGAAGTTATCTACAATGCTCCTCCACAACTACACATTAAAGGTGCCGTTATCAATGTGGTACTGAAAAAAGAAAACAGATACACCATGAATGGACAGGTACAGGCTACATGGATCAACCAGCATGAAAATTCTTTCAGCGGTGTGGGAAGTTTGTTTCTGACTAGCCCCAAATGGTCGTTAGACCTAATGTATTCAATTGCTGACAACAAACAAATAAGTAAAAGCACAACTACAGCAAAACATACATTGGGAAACGACATCTATGACATCGACTCGGAAAATCACACCAAATCAACTAGCAACAAACATAACGTATACACAAACATAGCATATAACTTAGATGATACCCAATCACTGGAACTGTCATACAACGGACTATATGCCCCCCGGAACAAATCAGATGCATATAGCGTGAACAACCTGTTTTCAGATGCAAACTCCCTAAACAAAGGAAAAGACTACTTGCACAATGCCAGCCTGTACTACAAACACAAATGGGGGAACATTTCTGTAGAATACACTAACTATACAGACGACAACACGCAAAACATGAAGTATATAAAAGACCACCACTCCATAGATGCATTCACCTATCAGCGAAAACAGAATATAGACCGCGTGAAAGCGTATGCCGACATGAGCCATAACTTGAAAAACAATTGGATTTTAAACTATGGAGCCAGCTATAACTATGTAAAGAACAACAACAAACAAAGTAATGTAGATAAACAGCACGACAATGAAGGCAGCTATACAAGCGCCTTCGCTACAGAAGAACATACAGGAAATATTTATGCCGGTACCCAAAAATCTTTCTATGAAGGAAAACTGTCGATAGATTGTTCACTCATCGGTGAATTATACAAAATAAACAGTTACAGAAAAAATGCCTTGTTGCCTAATATAACAGTTACTTTTATCCCGGCAAACGATCACATCTTCCAGTTGGCATACAATTCCATCAGGAGCTATCCCAGTTACTGGCAAAGGCAGAATTACACTTCCTATAATGATGAATATAGCGTCTCTATGGGCAACCCTCTGCTAAAACCGGCACGAACCGGCAATACCAATTTGACCTATGTATTGAAGAATAAATACACTTTTCAAGTCTCCTACTATAAGGTGGAAGATTTTTTCATAGATCAAAGCTATCAATCGCCGGAAAAACTGCAATTACTGCATAAAACTTTCAATATAGACTATACGTCGTTGCTGAACTTTACAGCAGTCATACCTATCAGTTTCGGGAATATTGTCAGCTCAAACCTGATTGCAAACGTATACAATGAACGTTATAAAAGCAACGAATGGTTTGAACTTGCATACAACAGAAACAAATGGACCGGATCATTAATGGCTTACAACACTATCTTCATATCAAAAAAACCCAATATAACCATGAATCTTATGGCTTTCTACAGAACTCCCAGCATACAGGGAATCTGGGATTTGGAAGATAACTGGTGCATCAACACCGGTTTGAGATATACTTTTGCAAAAGATAAAGCAATAGTCGGCCTACAATGCAATGACATTTTTGAATCCTTATATCCCAAAGTAAAGGTAAGATTTGACAAACAGTATCAAAACCTCAACCAGAATTTCTATCAACGCAATATCACATTGAGTTTTACCTACAAATTCAACGGATTTAAAGATAGAACTCCCAAAGAAGTGGATACTTCAAGATATGGAGTAAATTAACGTACCATTATGAGCAAATTCCACGTTTACCACCAACACGATTCCATGCAGTGTGGCATTGCCTGCCTGCAAATGATATGCAAATACCATGGGAAAGAGTATTCACAAGATACTCTTTCCCGCTACTGCTTTGCTACCAACGAAGGCGTGTCACTGCTGGGCATCAGCGAAGCGGCAACCCGACTGGGACTGCACACCACGTGCGGACGGGTAACAACAGAACAATTACACAAAGCCCCCCTGCCCTGTATCCTGCATTGGAACCAAAATCATTTTGTAGTACTCTACCGGATAAAGAAAGGTAAAATATGCTACATTGCAGATCCCGGCAAAGGACTTGTAACCTATGACGACAGGGAATTTAAAGAACATTGGCTCAGTACCCGGTCTAATGGAGAGGAAAAAGGAATAGCCATGTTTTTACAGCCTACACCTGCCTTTTATAAGCAGCAGGAAGAAACAACAAAAGACAAACGCTCTTTCCGTTTCCTGCTGGGTTACCTCAGACAATACCGACGCTACTTCGGACAAATCATACTGGGGGCATTAGTGGGCTGTCTGCTGCAACTTATCTTTCCATTCCTCACGCAAGCGATTGTAGATGTGGGCATCGTCCATCAAAATCTGAACTTTATCTACCTCATCCTGTTGGGGCAACTGGTGCTGACCATCAGTCGCGCTTCGGTCGACTTTATCCGCCGATGGATTTTGCTGCATATCAGTATGCGAATCAATATTTCGTTGGTTTCCGACTTTTTCATCAAATTGCTTAAACTCCCTATGTCGTTCTTCGACACCAAACTGATGGGTGACCTGATGCAACGCATGAACGACCATAACAGGATAGAGAAGTTCCTCACCACCCAAATGCTGAACGTCACGTTCTCACTGCTCAGTTTCGTGGTGTTCGGCTGTGTATTATTCAGTTATAATCTGACCATTTTCTGCATCTTTCTGCTGGCAAGCGTTCTTTATGCTTTATGGATTGCCTTGTTTCTGGGAAAAAGAAAAATTCTGGATTATGAATTATTCGAAAAACAGGCAGAAAACAGCAACAAGACCTACCAATTCATCACTGCCATGCAGGAGATTAAGCTGCAAGACTGCGAGCAACGCCGGCGATGGGAATGGGAAGATGTACAGGCGGATCTGTTCGGCGTGCAAATGAAAAGTTTGAAGCTGCAACAAACACAGGAGGCCGGAAGCATATTCATCAACGAAGTGAAAAATATAGTGATAACCGTGGTTGCCGCCACCGCCGTCATCCACGGACAAATGACACTGGGTATGATGCTGGCAGTGCAATACATCATCGGACAACTGAACAGTCCGGTGGAACAATTGATGAGCTTCCTTTATTCATTGCAAGATGTGAAAATCAGTCTGGAACGCATCAATGAAATTCATAAAATGAAGAATGAAGAGAATGAGCACAGGCTATTGAACGAAATACCCGGTATCTCCAATGACCTTTCTTTTGAGCATGTCGGCTTCAAATATGACCCCCACAGCCCGAAAATGACCATAGAAGATGTAAGCCTCACCATCCCCGAAACGAAAGTGACTGCCATAGTGGGTGCTTCGGGCAGTGGAAAAACCACCTTGCTGAAACTGTTGCTGGGGTATTATCCTGTAATGAACGGAGAAATAAAAATAGGAGAAGCCAACCTGAACAGCTTCAACCTGAAATGGTGGCGCAGACAGTGCGGGGTAGTAATGCAAGACGGAGTGATATTCTCCGAATCCATTGCCCGAAACATCGCCGTAGACGACGGAGACATAGATGGAGAAAGACTGCTGCGCGCCGTAGAGATAGCCAATATAAAAGAATTCATCATGAGTCTGCCCATGCGGTTCAGCACCATGATAGGCAGAGACGGAATCGGATTGAGCCAGGGACAGAAACAACGTATACTGATAGCCCGTGCGGTCTATAAAGATCCGTTATATATCTTTCTGGACGAAGCCACCAATGCCTTGGATGCCAAGAACGAACGCACCATAGTCGAGAATCTGGATCAGTTCTATAAGGGAAGAACAGTCGTGGTGGTAGCCCACCGGCTCAGCACCGTAAAAAATGCCCACCAAATTATCGTGTTGGATAAAGGACGTATAGTGGAGACCGGTAATCATGCTTCACTGATAGAGAAAAAGGGGGCCTATTACAATCTTGTAAAAAACCAATTAGAACTGGGTAATTAGAAAAAGGAGAAAATTATGGCAGATTTCAATAATATAGAACTAAGAAGTGAAAAGGTAAGGAACATCATCGGCAAAGTACCACCCGAAATCATACGCACCGGAATAGGCGATATCACCGTCATTCTACTGATATTAATATTGGCGGCATTCTTTATTCCTTATCCTGAAAATATCAAGGCCACAGCCACCGTAACAGGAACTGATGTAACCGGCTGCATTCATGCCGAAGTGCTTATTCCCTACCGATACATTACAAAAGTGAAGAAAGAAATGCCTGTAGAGATGGAATTCGAAGGATATGAAGCAGGCCTGTATGGTTATCCACATGGGAAAATAGTGAACTGCGCGAATACAATAACCGTAATGGAAGGAAATAATTTCTTCAAAGCCGAAATAATAATAAACAATAAGCATGCTTCTTATCCCATCCTTAAAGATATGAAATGTAGTGCCTCTATCTTGCTTTCAGACGAAAGTATAGCTTACCATATCTTTCCGGCGCTAGGGCATTAAACTTTCAGAAAGATCTCAGCCTCTTCAAAAAAGTTCTTGAAACACATAATGGCGAAAATCCGTTTCTTCCTACCTCCTTTCATCTACCGCTGAAACGCCCTGCTGATGGGGGTTCCGGTTGTGAAGGAATATCGTGTCATCCCCCTTTCAGCCTCCTTTCATTCATAAAACTTCTTCCGGCTTTTGAACTTTTTCGATAACGCTTTCATTTACGGTAGTCTAAAAAGAGGTGTAGAAAGTACACAAGGGAATTACTGAAGGCAGCTTGTGAAAGGACTCGGAAGCACGGCTGAAAGGAGGATGAGGGGATGTCCTGTCAGTCTTAACCGACTGATTTTCCGCATGTTTTGGCTAAAATGTAAGGATGAACGGAAAAGGAGAAATGACCGACTTGGTGAGGGTGGTTCCATCTTCCCTTACATAAAAAACATACCGAGCTTTTTAAAAAAGATGGTGATGTTTTTAAGAAACATCACCATCTTTTTGGAAAACATCTCGATCTTTTTTGGAAACATCAAAGTCTTTTTGCAACAGGAGAGTGTGTCAAAACTAAACCGGCCCATCCCATCGTCAGCTGTAGGGGCAGGGTTCGCCTGCCCGAAGACACAAAGCAAACTGTTTTCGGGCGAGCGAACCTCCCCCCCCTACGAACCAGACGATAACATTATCCACGTTTTGACAACCCCATCTTATACCCCCTCAATAATGGGCATTGTTTATGAAGATTGTTACCATTATTTGCTAAAACTCTCTCCATTGTTGATGAAAAATCTCAAGAGGTCTAAAAAACTTCACCAGCTTTTCAGAAAACTTCACCAACTTTTTCAAAAACTCCACCAACTTTTTTGAAAACTCCACCAACTTTTTTGAAAAGACCAAAGTGTTTTGACACGAGCAAAACGCCTTTTGAAAACACTTTCTTCCGAGTTTTCCTACTGATTGAATAAATGAACCGAACCCCGAAAGAAAATTGATAAAACTTCCTTTCACATTTCACAAATATCGTAAACCACCTGTTCATAGGGGTTTACGCGTGAAAGCAACAAATTTCCTCTTAACAGCTTCTTTCACGCAAAAAGCCGATGAATAAAGGGTTTCAGTGGGTGAAACGTGTGAAAGCAACTTGTTATCAACTTTTTCGTGGAAAACATTTTTGTCTATTTAGACAGGACAAGAAAGCGACTCTCTATGTTTACAAATATATTTGCGCCATACTATCAAATACAGCTTAAACAAAAAAAGAGCACCCCGAAGGATGCCCTTTTATATTAGCTAATCATTAAGATGAATGATTATTTTTTCACAGTCAAAGAAACTTTCTGAGCAGGAAGTTCAACACCCCACTTATCAGTAATGTTCAAGTCGAATGTGATAGTAGCTCCGTTTTGGATAGCTGTGTTCGGTTTAAGAGCAATTGTCCAACCTACCAATTTAGCATCAGCATCTGTATCCTCTGCATTTACAAGCTTACCATCTTTAATCTTCTTATAAACATAAGTTACCTCAAATGCACCTGCATTTTCACCTGTAGCAACCAATTTGATATCATCAATTCTTGTATCTTGTACGTCCTTAGCGGCAGCAGCTGTTTTAACAGTTCCATCAGCATTCAGCACTTCAGCAGTAAATGAGTTCAATAACTTGTATGCCTTGTTGAATGCATCCTTACCGGCAACGTCTGCGCTCAAGAATGAGTCTGAACCGGTTGCAAGGTCAAGAGTAGTCTTGCTAACAGTGATTGTACCATCTTTAATCGGGCTTTGGCCTGTGATATAGATAGTTTCAGTAGTAACATTGTTAATTGCCCCTGCAAAGTGCTGATAAGAAACTTCGAACTTCTGAGTTTCAGTATACAACTCGTCCAAAGGAATCTCAACTATATAATGATTATCTTCCTGAACATTCCATTCATCTTTGTCTGCTTTTGCTGTTACAGTAAATTTTTCTGCTTTATCAGCATTGTTATAAGCTGTTCTAACATCATACAACAGATTTGCTCCGGTCGGAACAGCACCATAAGCAGCCAGCTTATCACCATCAAAGTACATCGGAATTCTGCTTACAGCAGATGTCGGGTTAGTCAATGTCAACTCTACAGTTGCAGGTAAAGTCAATGTCTTAGACTGACCGTCTACATCATTACCAGTAACAACAAACTGAATCAAAGCACTATAAACATCAGCAGTTACATTTTCCTGTTCAGGGTCAACAGTAATAGCCAAATAAGCTGCCTCACTTAACTTAGTTGCATCAGTTTTCTTATCTGATTTAACTAAAGTAAAGCCACCCAGTTCAGTATCTTTAGCAATTTTCAAATTAGCCGGAGTAGCACCATACTTCTTGCTAGAAGTCAACGCAAATCCGTCAGCAGGAGTATTGTTAGCAACAGTCTTATAAGTGAATGCATTAGCATTATTCCATACAATCTTATCACCGGCAGCAGTTACAGAAGCAGCCAAGTCAGCCAATGGCAAGTAAACAGTATTCTTAGTTGCATCAGTTGACAATATATGAGATGCCTTCAGAGTAACACCTGCTGTTACAGCAGCCTTTTGAACAGTTACTTTCAAGTTTGCAGATTGAATACTATTTTGGGCAACTGAAGCACTATTAGTATATTTCACAGTAAAGGTAATTTCTTTACCATAAGCAGCTTCATTAGAGATAGTGAAGTTAGTACCATCGATAGTAATGCCATACAAAGATTTCAAGTTTTCATCCAATGACAAAGCAATATCTGAAACACCCTCCAACTTAGTAAGGAATGCTTGAGCAGCGGCATTGGGATTTGCAGAAGGATCTGCAGCATAACCTTTACCAAACAAGCTGTAAGTTTCACCTAATTTCACATAAGTATTATCCTTAGCCTCATAATTACCTGTTGTCTTACCTTGAGTAATAGTAGCAGCATTTTCCAAACCGGCTTTATATTCAAAAGCTGTAGCAGCCTTACCACAAACAACAGCAAGTGCGTCATCTTGGCTGATAATACTACCTTTCTTAATATCGGCAACTGTCACACCTTCTTTAAGAGCAAAGTGCAAAGTATAAACACCGTCCATAGCAGCTCTCTGCAAAGCACCCTTAGGAGTAGAAACTACAGCCTCTTCAAAGATGGTAGCACCTTCAGAATTTACCAAGTTGAACTTCAAATCAGCCGGATCAATATTAGTCGGTGTAACCACAACATTTACAGCCACACCTCTTGTACCATCTTCATTTAATGCAGAAATAATTGCATCCTTCGGATACTTAACTTCTGAAACATTAATCAATTCTTTGCTGCCATAATACACAACATTTTTTTCATTAAGCAATGAAGCTTCATCTTCTACAACAGGCACAGCAATAGCAATAGAAGTTACCAATGAAGAAGCAGAAGGAACTTTCACTTCCTGTTTGTTACCGTCTTTATCAAAGATAGTCAGTGTAAATCCATCAGCTTCGCTACCTGCAACGCTAACGCCGGAAACGGGAACACCTGTAGATTTGTAGGTTCCGTCTTCCTGCAATACAGCCCATACACCATCCTGCATAATGATAGATGGTTTTGTTTCGCTTGTGGCAACCTTCAGTTCTTGAGGTTCATCGTTGATATACAAAATACCATCTACAACCTTCACAACATCTCCACTACCTGTTTCGTCATCCAAAGTGATAGTTACAGGATCACCCTGATTGAATGTAAAGGTAATGCCATGTCCGTCAGCTGTTTTTGCAACTGAAGTAACATACTTACCGCTACCAACGAGATCCTGCAAAGCCTTGATTGCATCAGCATTTGCAGTGATTTGTCCCTGCAAGTTCTCGATGTCATCGTCGTAATCCTTACAAGACACAAATGTTCCTGTTGACGAAACCA
>OHLY01001076.1_pt1 | contig 12800 bp, 13 predicted proteins | sample 1569251 | NCBI WGS metagenome assembly OHLY01 (sample SAMEA3879532, study PRJEB24766) | human gut metagenome | biome: human-associated habitat; feature: feces | place: USA | collected 1985/1987
TATTTCTCAACAGCCTTAGCACCATTCTCAGCCTCTCCTGCGATATTGTAACCATTCTTTGTGAGTATATCCTTAATCATCATTCTCATAAATGCTGCATCATCACAAATTAAAATATTCTTAGCCATATGAATCTCCTATCTTAACTAAAATATAAATTATTCACTAAATAAAAATCCGTAAGTATTATACATCATCAAGTCCAATTTTGATATATCTTTTTATTAAAAAACAATAAATTATTACTTGATAATTTCTGTAATTCTTACACCGAAGTTCTCTTCGATTACAACAACTTCACCTTTGGCAACATATTTGCCATTAACTAATACATCAACTGCTTCTCCTGCAATCTTGTTAAGTTCAACGATTGTTCCCGGTGCGAAATCAAGAATGTCTTTAATTGACTTTGATACTCTTCCAAGTTCAACTGTTACTTCAAGAGGCACATCCATAATCAAATCGATGTTCTCCTGCTGAACAAGTGGATTAACATCAGCCTGAAATGGCTGAAATGATGCCGGTGAAACATTAACATCCTTCACAGGTGCCTGCTGCATTGGCATTCCGTATCCATAAGGCATACCTTGCATTGGCATTCCATATCCGTAAGGCATACCCTGCATTGGCATTCCCTGCTGCATCATACCCTGCTGCATCATACCCTGCTGTGACATATCTGGCATTGGCTGCTGTGGTGCTGTAGCTGCCTGTGGCTGCGGTGCTGCCGTCTGTTCAGCGGGTGTTGGTTCTGTGCTTGCTGAACTGTTATCTGACTGTGCTTCCTGATCAATTGAGAACATTGTTAAAAGTTCCTTAGCAAAATCAATAGGATATAACTGCATAATCTCACTATCAATTAAATCCCCTATCTGCATCTTAAATGCAACAATTACAAAATTGTCATTTAAAAACTGTGGAAGTGTTTCATCCATCTCATTATATGTTTCAACAATATTAGCAATTGGAGGACTTATATCTATCTTCCTGTTAAACATTGATGAAAGAGAGGTAGCTGCTGAACCCATCATCTGGTTCATAGCCTCACCTATTGCACTAAGATGCAGATCTGTAAGTTCTTCTCCATCATCTACATTTCCTGTGCCTCCCATCATAAGGTCAGTAATTATCTTAACATCTCTCTCCTTAAGAATAAGTACATTATTGCCATCTATACCTTCCTTATATCTAATCTGAAGCATTACACAAGGTCTGTCATACTTTCTAGAAAGCTTATCCCAATCTGCTACCTCAACCCTAGGAGTCGTTATATTAACCTTCTGGTTAAGCAGTGAACTAAGTGTTGTCGCTGCTGTACCCATACTTATATTAGATATCTCGCCAACTGCATCTTTCTCAGTATCAGAAAGGGCCTCTGGTTTATCGGTGTTCGGAGTATTATCACTTGCAGACTCATTACTTTCCTGTGGTGTCTCCGATGTTTCATTGTCAGCACTATCATCAGCAGACATTCCATTCAATAATGCATTGATTTCATCCTGTGATAACATACCATCCATCTTTTACTCACTCTCCTCTCTAATTACGTCCGTTATTCTAACTGCGTATTTATCTTCAAAGTAACCAGGTAATGCTTTAAACTTCTTGATGTTGCCAACATAAACATCGAGTTCCTGATCAACTTTTTTATCAATTTTAATAATGTCCCCCACCTGAAGGTTAATGAAATCAGATACATTAATCTTGGATTCACCAAGCAATGTCTTAACAGGTACTTTAGTCCTGCTGATTGTCGATTCAATAACATCTCCATAAAGCTTAGGATCTTTTTCCTGCATATTAGCAAACCAGAACTTCGTATTAAGCTTGTCCATAACTGGCTCTAATAATGTAAATGGAAGACATACATTAACAAGACCTTCAACATCACCTATCTTGAGATTAATAGTTATAATTGCTATTGTTTCAGTTGGTGATATTATCTGTGCAAACTGAGAATTTGTCTCTATTCTTTCCAATCGCGGAGTTACTTTAATAACATTTTCCCAAGGCTCTCTTAAAAGATTAACGCATATTGAGAATATTCTTTCTATTATCGAAAGCTCAATCTCCGAGAATTCTCTTTCTTTATCAAGAGCTGCTCCTGCTCCACCTAACAATCTGTCTACAAATGCAAATCCCAGATTAGAAGCAATCTCCATAACCATATTACCTGATAGCGGAGCCATACTTACTACTCCAAGCAGAACTGGATTTGACAAGGCATTTGAGAATTCTGAATAGATTACTACTTCCGAATTGACTACGTCAACACTGACTGCTTTTCTTAAATAGGCTGGAAGATTGGTTGCCAGAAGTCTTCCAAAATGCTCGAATATAATCTCCAATGTTCTTAAATGTTCCTTTGAGAACTTAGATGGTCTTGCAAAGTCATAGTTCTTCACCTGTTTCTCTTCGCCATTCTTCATCTCATCAACATCAAGTTCACCACTGCTTAACGCCTTTAGAAGATCATCTATCTCGCTTTGCGATAAGACCTCTCCCATGTCTTCCTCACCTCCTTGTATTCATAATTAATCTTTAACATTAAACACATTCCCCTATATTACTGGACTACTACTGATACAATAACAGATGTTATACACTCAGTCTGGAATGTATCTTGAAGTGTTGCTAAAAGATTAGATTCCACTGTTGTCTTGCTTGCTGCTATTGTACTATATGTATATTTCATAGCCTCTGTCTGGACTGCGTTTACAATTACTTTCATACCATTGTTAATAGTTGTGCTCTTAGATGCATAATCCTTAGCCTTAGTGTTAAGTCCAAGAGTTACATTAACAATTGCATAATGTGTCTTACCACCATCTGTGTAAGATATCATAATATCATTAGAACCATTATTGCTTACATCTACATAAGCTACATCTTCTATGCTTGTGCCAGCTGATGTTGACTTACTGCTGTTATCAACACCTGCAACATCCAGGTCAATAATCTCCGAAACCTTAGTCACAAGCTTATTAGTCTTGTTGTTAGTTGATACAAGTGAAAATGTAAGTATAACAGTAAGCACAAGATTCACAAGAACTAGTGCAAGTGTTATAACATTTAACATACTTTTCTTCATAAACTTTCCTCCTGATATGTATCTAATATATGCTGATTATGTCTATAGCAAAATACTTTAATGAAAATCTACTGTATATCACTGTTAAGATTATTATATATCTTTATCTCAACCCTACGGTTCTGGGCACGTCCCTCTGCCGTTGTATTATCAGCTATCGGAACATTCTCTCCACGACCTGAAGATGTCATAGTCTTGGCATCAAAGCCTTTATTATTAACAAGATAATTATATACGCTATGTGCTCTATGCACAGAAAGCATCATATTATCTGGGAACTTGGCAGTATTAATCGGATTACTATCTGTATGTCCCTCTATTGTTATATAATTGTCATTATACTGGTATATTGCTCCAGCCACTGAATCTAACAGACTCACCGCTTCAGGTGTCAGATCAGCTTCACCTGAATTAAACAATATACCACCATTCATATTAAGCATTACATATTTATTAGTAGCTGTTATCTCAACCTGATTATCAACATTAGCAGCTTTAAGAGCCGATTCTATTTCATCTGCCATACTTTCAGACTCTTTAAGTCCTTCTTTATCCATCTGTTCCTTAGCTGTCTTTACCTCTTCGGTAAATTCACCGTCTGTATTAAGACCCATATTATTATAATATGAACTAAGATCATTAAGCTGTGTTGCTCCACTTCCCACAAGAATACCCTCATCAGATAATGCTGAACCTCCTGATGGAAATATACTAAAGCTCGCTGACAGGGAAGCCGCAACCTTTTCAAACTTTTCTGCATCTACTGATGACATCGAGAACAGTAAAACGAAGAAACATAATAACAAATTCATCAAATCACTGAAAGTCGACATCCACGCTGGAGATCCGGCTGGCTGGTCCTGAGGTTTCCTCTTAGCCATTAAGCTTCACCTCCTCCTTCTTCGGTAGACAATGCATTTCTTGATGCTGGTGCAAGGAATGACTTAAGCTTTTCTTCAATTACTCGTGGGTTCTCACCTGCCTGAATAGAAAGCAGACCCTCAATAACTATTTCTTTGAGCTGATATTCTATAGAATTCTGCTCTTTTAATTTATTAGCAATTGGTGTACAGAACCAGTTAGCTATCAACGAACCATAAAGTGTTGTAAGAAGGGCTGTTGCCATCGATGGTCCAATTGCTGATGAATCCTGCAAATCCTTTAACATATTAACAAGACCTATAAGAGTACCAATCATACCCCAGGCAGGACCAAGTGCTGCCCATGTCTCAAAGAACCCAGCCACACTTCTGTGTCGTTCATCCATATTCATAAGTTCTGTTTCAAGTATTCCTCTTACAAGCTCTGGTTCTGTACCATCAACAATAAGCAGAATACCTTTCTTCATAAATTCATCATCAAGATTCTGTGCCACCTCTTCAAGTGCAAGAAGACCTTCCTTTCTTGCTACATTTGACAATTCTATAATCTTGGCTATTGTTGAACCATTGTCATACTTCGGATCTTTAAACGCAAGACCCACACCTTTAAAATTATTAAGGAAATCTTTAAGAGTATTCGACGCAATAAGACCTGCTAAAGAACCTCCAAGTGTAATAATAATTGAAGGAACATCGACGAAATTCTGCAAAGCTGATACACCATTGCCCCACAGAATACCGAATACAACCATTACCGCACCTAAGACAATACCTATAATTGAAGCTAAATCCATCAAAGACACCATCCATTCTTTCATATTGGGGGCACACTTATATTATATATATACAACACCCCCATAATTAAACTATATATATTAAAACACCAATGACAAATTATTGCAATATAATACTGCCATTTTTCTACATATTTTCTTAATTAATCTGACAAATAATAACGAAATATTTCTTTATATCTTTTGTCTACATAACTTATAGAATAAAATTCTGAAACATTCTATCCTTTCAATAAAATAATGGAACGCGGCAGAATACTCTTCTGTAGCGTTCCATAAATATGAATCGCTTTGTTATGATAACCTTAATTATCTCTTAAGATTAATAAGCTCCTCAAGCAAAGTATCTGATACTGTAATAATCCTTGAGTTAGCCTGATAGCCTCTCTGAGTTGTTATCATTGTAGTGAATTCCTGTGCAAGATCCACATTAGACATCTCTAATACTCCCGACTGGATCTTACCCTTTGTAGCTGATATATCTTTTCCTATTCCATCGAACTCACCTGAGTTAAGTGTTGCAGCGTATAAGTTCTCTCCAACCTTCTCAAGACCACCAGGGTTAGTGAATTCTGTTACAGCTATCTGTCCAATAGTCTTAACATCACCATTGCTATAGCTTGCATTAATTCTACCCATTGTATCAATACCGTAAGATGTCATTGTACCAACAGCCTTACCACCACCAATATAATTGCCAGTTGTTGCATCCTTGATACCATATGTCTGTTTGATTGATGACTTATCTGCTATCATCTTAATTCCTGACATATCAACAGTTAATATATGAGTTCCTTCAGCACCAATATTATCAAGCTGTGGATCATTAGCTGTTGGACTCTCAACTGTAAATTCAATATTAGCATTAGCTTCATTAGAAAGACCTGTAACTGAATTAAACACAAGTGTGTTACTTGTTGTAAGTGTAAGGTCTGTCTTTTCGCCATCCTTTGTTATTGAAGATGCTGTTATTGAGTATGTAACATCATTACCTGTCTGTCCTTCCTTATGAAGAACTACTGTTGCCTGATATAAACTACCAAGGCTGTCATAGAAGTTAAGCGTTGTTGTTACATCATCAGACTCTGTTGAATTAATATTACCAGCAAGTGTAAGTCCTGTTGTTCTTTCTGGTAATGTATATTTAACAGCATCACTTTCAAGATAAAGAGGTGATACCTTATCCTTTAATATCTCACCAGTCTCGCTGTCAACCTGCCATCCAAGTACGCTTGCACCAGACTGTGTAACCAATGCACCTGACTCATCCTTTGTAAAGTTACCAGCTCTTGTAAAATATGTATTACCACCGCTGCTTACAATAAAGAATGCGTTACAGCCTGTAATAGCGAGATCAGTTGCATTATCTGTTCTCTCTGTTGCACCTTCTGTTGTCATTGCTGTTGATATAGAACCCACTGAAGAGCCAAGACCAATCTGCATAGCATTAGTACCACCTTTACCTGTATCGGCATTAGGTCCTGTAGCTGTCTGTGTTGTCTGATAAAACACTTCACTAAATGTCATCGACTGTGATTTGTAAGCTACTGTATTAACATTTGCAATGTTATTACCTATAACATCCATTCTTGTCTGATGTGATTTTAAGCCTGACACACCAGAGAACAATGCTCTCATCATAATATTATTCCTCCATACTGCGTAACCGCGTTATTTAATATTCTTATTAAACATTGAGGCGTATCATCTCATCTGTCAGTCAGAGATGAATAACATCCTTACCGGTCCTGTTACATAACTACTGCGCCATCAATATTGGTATAAATGTTGTCATCACTTGAATTCTGGTCAATAGCTGTTATTACTGTCTTCTTATCAGTATTGACTATGAACGCAAGATTATCAACAAGAACCAAAGACTCTTTGATTCCTTTGCTATATGCCTTCTTCGTTCCCTCTTCAAGCCTTATCATCTGTTCGTCAGTTAGTCTTATATCTCTCTGTTCAAGTCTTGCATCTGCATGTTTAGTGAATTTAAGCCCATATGCTACACCTGAAGTTCTGTCTGCGACAAGCTCATCAATTGACTGCTGACGACTTAATATTTCAGTAAATGAAGGGCCATCATATGTGGCATTAACATCCTGTTTCTTTCTCTTACTGATAACCTCTGCCATTCTTTCAATTGAAGTAACGCTGCCATTGAGTATATTATTCATAGACATCTCCCATCTTACATCAATTAAATTAAAGCATTATGTACATTCAATCCCTTTCCTGTACGAATTCTATTCTTCTGACCCAGCTGCTTCTGACTTATCAGTAGAATCTGTGCTGTCCTTTTTATCATCTGTTGAATCAGTACTGCCTGTTGTGCTGTCTGTACTTCCAGATGAACTATTAGAACCATTAGATGCATTCCATTTTTCATAGTAATCTTTGTCAATCACCTGATCAACATCATTAATATCATAACGCCGTTAATACCAAGATATATTATACCATCAATCTCCTGCCAGCCATTAACCACACCACCAGCATAGCCAGATGTATTCATATCTGTCTTTACAATAACAGCTTTACCAATAAGATTAGATGCTGTCTGGCTAAGCACTTTTTCATTCATCTCTGTTGTAGCTTCTACCTGTGAGAATGTTGCCATCTGAGCCATATAATCTGAATTACTTGTTGGTTCAAGCGGATCCTGATTCTGCATTTCTGCTACTAAAAGGCTCAAGAAGTTCTCCATATTAAGTGTGTTAGACTTCTTAGTATTCGTTGTCTTAGATGTAGAACTGATAATCTGGCTTTGCGATACTGCATTAGATGAATCTACTGCCATATGTGTTCTCCTTTCTTTATTCAATTAAAATAGTAATTTAATACATGTCTTTGTTCTATGCAAGATATTCAACACTGCTTCCCTCTGCCTTAGGTGCTGGAGCTGTACTCTCTAAATCTTCTTCTAATTCATCATCAAATGAAGAAAGATCAAGCTTTCTATGCACCTTGCTTTCGCCCTGCTTTCTTTCAGATTCACTCTGTCCGAAATTCTGGCCTGCTTCAAAGCTATGTGCCATAACTGTAATCTCCACAGCATCAACTTTAAGTCCCTGACTTTCAAACTGCTCCCTTAATGTAACCATCTGGTTCTCAAGTGCTGTCTTTACCTGCTCATTCTGAGCTGCAATCTGTGCAGAGACAATTCCGTTGCGGGCTGTAACTGTAATGTGCACGCTTCCAAGATGTTCTGGATTAAGCATAACTTCCATACTTGTAAGTTCTCTTGATGCCATAAGCTTTACACTGTCTATAACCTGATTGACGATGTCGGCTTCTTTAACCGTTGAAATATCTTCTGTTATAATGTCAGCAAATGTATCTGTAATATTAGATATCATATTATCCGCAACATCAGCATATGTAACTTTGTTGTTGGCTTCGTTAGACTCCGACATATTATTCTTTGCCTTGCCATCGCTTTCTGTTGTAATCTTCTTAGCAAGAACTTCACTTAAGCTTTCCTGATTATCTACTGTCTGGTTAATATTATCATCTGCATTCTTAGCATCTGATTCTTTAACATTATCCTGCTTAGCTGTATCTTCTGAATTAACTACAGGTGCTATATCGTTCTGTCCAAGAACAATTCCAACTTCTTCTGTCTTAACTCCAAGCATACCTGCTATATCAGCATTAGCTTCATCCACAACATTGATAATGTTATTAAAGCTCTGCATCATATCCTCATTAGTTATTAGTGTAAGTGCATCTGTTCCTGTAAGCTGTTCAATAAGCTCTGCTACTTTGGCAGTTGAAAGAAGATCCAGTGCTGTAAGCCCAAGTAACTCCATAGCCACTTTGATGTCTTCATCTGATACATCGAATTCTTCTTTAATAGCATCTTTAATATCTTCGCACACTTCTTTTACTGTATCTGTGACATCTTTATTATCTGCCTTGGAATTAACATCTGATATACTAGATGTATCAGCATTCTTAGCCGAACCTGTAACACTGCTCTTATCTTCTGATGTATTATTCTTTGCAGATATCTTATTAGTGTTAGTATTCTGAACATTAATAAGGTTATCTTTGATATTAGTCTTGCCAATATTACCATTAGTTGCCCCATTTGCAAGAGAATCTGCCATCACTGACTTGAAATCGCCCGATTTCTTAGCTGATGCCTTAGTCTGTGCAGTTCCAGACACCTTATTGGTGCTGCCTGTTCCAACTACTGCTGGACTAACCATATGTATTCCTCCTTTCTTGTAATGATTATATGTAATAAGACATTATGTCTGATTACCAAAATATTATGGATGAGTAATCTTTGTAATCTTAGCTGCATATACCGGATCCATCTCTGCAAGTACAGCTGCTCTCTGCTTAGATGTCATACACTGTAATATCTGTGATACAAGGTTCGTATCACCTGTCATCTCTTCAAGAATTGCAGCGGCACTGGCTGCATCCATCTTAGCATATGCCTCTGCCCAGTCCTTAATCTTCTGAGAATACTCAAGATCTTTTATAACCTGCTTATATAATTCTGCCGCATTATCTGCATCTATAGACTCATACCACGATTTGTAATTGGATATATCTGGTGCATTATCTGTGTAGACAACTTCCCTGTCGAACTTATCCTTTAAATCCTGATAATACTGTGCGTTATCTTCAAATACTTTTAATCTGGCAATCTCTGCCTGTAAATCAGCAATTGTTGATGAATCAGCTGTTCCTGCATCCTTATACTGTGCAAGTTCTGCTTCGAGTTCATTAATTCTGTCTATTGCCTCAGCAAGATTCTTATACTTGCTTCCTGTCTCTTCAGCTATCTCTTCATCTGTTGCCTCTGGAAGAATTCTGTTGATAACTGGAACATTCTTAAGGAATGGTCTTAGCATACTTCCTATTCCACCGACATTCATCTTTATCAACAAGCCAAATATGACAAGCCATATAGCAATTACAACCACTACAATAAATGCGTTAAGAAGCTTATTGCCGCCTGAACTTTCTTCTTCATCATTCAGATCTAAGCTGTCATCAATATCTAATTCTTCCTTGGATTTCTTCTTTGCCATAGTAATCTGCTCTCCGTTTATTCGTCTTCTTCTCTATCATTATAATTAAAGCTTACAACTTCATCAATCTCTTTCATCTCCTGTGCATTAAGCTCCTGTAGGAACTGCTCAAAAGCCTTTTCTTTCAGCTTTTCCTGAACTTTTCTTTCCTTAACTGCATCTGCAAGACGCTTCATTGAAGCCTCAACATTTCTTTCCGCCAGCTTAACCATTACAGCCTGGTTCTTTGCCATATCTTCTGTAATCTTAATAGCTTCATTACATCTTCTGATCTTAGCTATATCAAGCTTTCCTATAGATAGCTGCGAAGCCTGTACCTTATACGAATTAAGTGTTGACATAATATTGTGCATCTTCACTTCCTCATCATGAAGTGCTCCAAGCATCTGGGCATATTCTGTCTTAGCCTGCGTCTCCATTCTTTCTTTTATGTTAAGTACATTCTGCATACTATATATGAATTTTGCCATATTATATCAGCCCTCATACCTGTTATATTTTATCACAACTTATCGATAATTGGTATATATTTACATTAGATATATTAAGATTTCAACATTTATCGTCTTGCCTGTGCTCTCTGTGGTGCTTTTGGCTGTTCGCCAAGCTTCAGGCTTCCATTCTCAAAATCCTCATAATCACTGAACAAATCATATAAAGCATTCAATTCTTCATCCAGTGAGAACTTCTCATCTGTCTGCTGCATAAGAAATCTGTTAACAGCATCTATCTTGGATATCGCATAATCAATATTCCTGTTCGAGCCGCTCTTATAAGCCCCAATATTAATAAGGTCTTCCGCTTCATTATATGTAGCAAGCACTGTCTTTAACCTGCCTGCTGCTTTCTTATGTTCCTTGGATACTATCTGGCTCATACATCTTGATATACTTTGAAGCACATCAATAGCAGGATAATGATTCTTATGTCCTAACTTTCTTGAAAGCATTATATGACCATCAAGGATACTTCTTGCCGTATCTGTAATAGGTTCATTAAAATCATCACCATCAACAAGAACTGTATACAGACCTGTAATTGAGCCTTTATCTGACATACCTGCTCTCTCAAGCAGCTTAGGCATCTCACTATATACACTCGGTGGATAACCTCTTGTAACAGGTGGTTCACCAGATGCAAGTCCAATCTCTCTTTGTGCCATAGAGAAACGTGTCAATGAATCCATCATAAGAAGAACATCTTTTCCCTGATCCCTGAAATATTCTGCAATAGCTGTCGCTGTCTTAGCAGCCTTATTTCTTATAAGTGCCGGCTTATCTGATGTAGCAACTACAAGAACACTTCGTTTCATACCTTCAGGACCTAAATCCCTCTCAACAAATTCTCTTACTTCCCTGCCTCGCTCGCCTATAAGTGCAATAACATTAATATCTGCCTTTGTATTTCTTGCAAACATACCTAGCAATGTACTCTTACCTACACCACTACCTGCAAATATGCCAATTCTCTGTCCTTTACCTACTGTAAGCAGGCCATCAACTGCCTTAACTCCAAGTGGAAGAATTTCACTGATAATCTCTCTTTCCATAGGATCTGGTGGTGCAGCTTCTACCGAATAAGCACTCTCAAGGTTAAGCTCTGCACCGTCTGTAGGATTGCCAAGTCCATCTAAAGTATGTCCTAAAATATCATCTCCAACCTTAACCTCTAATGGTTTTTCAGTATTCTCAACAATACTTCCAGGTCCAATTCCATCAACAACATCAAATGGCATAAGAAGAACTCTAGAATCCTTAAATCCTACCACCTCTGCAAATAACACCTGACTTCTGTCAGCTGAGTAAATTTTACATAAATCATTAAGCTTGGCATCCGGTCCTATTGACTCTATTGTAAGACCTACAATCTTAGTAACCTTTCCAAGCTTCTTATAGAAAGATTTCTCTGTCAAAGAATAATATTTATCTATATTTAGTAGTGACAAATCTTCTTCCTCCCTGTATCTGTATAACAATATGCCAGAGTACCTGCCATATAATTATCATTTTATATAGCTTTATAACTTACATACAGCTTAACAACTTAATATCCTTAATAAGATTGTTAAGTTCTATATCAAGGCTACAGTCAAATACACCTGCATCTGTCTCTATTATACATTCATTCTTCTTCATTGTTGTATCTGCAACAATATCAAGATTAATCTCTTTAGATACCGCACAATATATCTTGCCCTGATTATTTGTTAAGAACTTATAATCTTCTGGTGAAACCTTAATAACAAAATCATTGCTTGTCTCTGCATTCTTAAGGACATTACCGATAAGGCCAAGTATTATATCCTGATTATCATCAGATACAACTCTTGTAACTTTTCTGAATACATCAGTTATTGTATTAACAAGCTCTGGCTCAATAGCTGCTTTAAGCTGTTCATATTCATTTGTTAACTGTTCAGCCTTTGCTTCATAATCTCTTGCAAGCTGAGCCGCCTTATCTTCGTATTCCTGTCTTGCACCTTCTGCACCTTGTTGGTATCCTTGCTTCTTAGCTTCTTGTAAAAGCCTGTCCGCCTCCATATGTGCCTGTGCAAGAATTTCATTAGCCTCATCCTTGATACTCTGTGCTTCGTTGCTGGCATTCTCTATTATTGAAGCAGCTTGTGCTTCATAACTGGCATCAGTTGCCGCTTCTTCATTCATATCGTCTTCTGAACCTGTGAGCAGCTGTTCTACAACATCTGCCTTAAGTCCATTAACAAAACCGTCTGCATCAACATTATCTTTGTTATTCTGAATTTCTATAATATGCTTTAACTTACTTTTAACAAGGTCGTTATAATCTATAACTCTCTCATCACTACTTACTGTAGTGCCTCTTTTTAACAGATTAGACAATTATCTCGTCACCTCCGCCTCTTGCAATAACAATCTCTGCTGAATCTTCAAGCTTTCTTATAATATTAACAATCTTCTGCTGTGCCTCCTCAACATCCTTCATACGAACAGGTCCCATATAT
>OHLY01001100.1_pt1 | contig 12570 bp, 9 predicted proteins | sample 1569251 | NCBI WGS metagenome assembly OHLY01 (sample SAMEA3879532, study PRJEB24766) | human gut metagenome | biome: human-associated habitat; feature: feces | place: USA | collected 1985/1987
TTTATTGAGTTTTGCCCGGTTGGCAATAACGATCAGCCGCATATCCTGTGTCAGAGGTTCTTCCGGATCGATATTGGTATTTACATTTTTTCCTTCGATGATCGCCACCACGTTAATGGAATATTTTTTCCGCAGATTCAGCTCGATCAGGTTCTTCCCGATCCACTGCTGTTTGACTTCCATTTCCACCATAGACACATCCTGGGACAATTCGATAATGTCCATGAAACCGGAGCTTAACAGATTTTTGGCCAGGTGGATCCCTGACTCACTCTCGGGGAATACTACACGGTCTGCTCCTACTTTCGTAAGGATCTTGCAGTTTATCTCAGTGGCGCATTTGGCGATAACGGTCTTTACGCCCAGTTCTTTACACAGCATGGTTGCCATAACACTGGCTTCCAGATGATTTGCCATGGTCACAATGACCACATCAATATTCGCAATACCGATCTGTCTCAACGCTTCCGGATCTGTAACATCTGCACATTTACAGTATGGAATCTCTGAGATTGCCGCATTGACAACTGCCTCTCTATTGTCTACCGCCACCACCTCTGCGCCGTTCTCTGCCAACTCCTTCGCCACACTTCTTCCATATCTTCCAAGTCCAAATACTGCATAGGTCTGATTGATTCCCATAGTCTCTTCCTTCCTGTTGCTTCGATCTGCTTTATCCGACGCTGATCTCTTCTGTCGGGTTCTTCACAATATTTTTGTTCTTTTTCTGCGTGCTGAATGCCACTACCAGAGATATGGGGCCGACTCTTCCCAGATACATGGTCACGATAATAATCAGTTTTCCCCAAAGATTCAGCATGGAAGTCAGGTTCCTGCTTAATCCCACAGTAGCTGTGGCACTCACTGTTTCATACACAATATCTATCACATCCGCATCTGTCACTACAGATAAAAGAATTGTGGACAACGACGCAATGATAAAAAACATACTTACAACTGCTACCGATTTATTCACCGCCTGCTTCGGAATATTTCTCCCAAAAAGCTCTGCATCCTCCTTATTACCTATGGTGGCAAACATAGATACCAACAGCACTGCGATTGTAACTGTCTTCATTCCTCCTGCGGTTCCCACCGGAGAGCCGCCGATCAGCATCAAAAGCACCGAAATGATCGCAGAGGTATTGGTCAGATCCTCTTGTGGAATCGTGGCAAAACCTGCGGTTCGCGTAGTTACTGCCTGGAACAGGGATGCCCAGATCCGTTGCGGCACCGCGTAATCCTGCATTGTCAGAGGATTATTGTATTCAAAAATATAAAATGCCGTCGCTCCCACTACAATAAGTATTCCTGTCACCGTGAGTGCTATTTTACTGTGAAGCGTCAGCAGTCTGAAACATTTGAGCTTCTGGCTCCGGATATTTTTCAAAACCCGCAGTACATCCCACCAGACGATATAGCCTAAGCCTCCCAATATGATCAGCAACATCGTGACCAGATTGACCATTGGCTGAAATACATAGCCGCACAGACTGTCTTCCGCCATAATATCCATTCCTGCGTTGCAGAAGGCAGATACGGCATTAAAAATCGAAATCCATATGCCTCTGAGTCCGTATTCCGGCACAAATACTGTCATGTACAAAAGAGCTCCGCATCCCTCCACCACCAGAGTACCTATGAGGACCTTGCGGAGGAATCTCACGATTCCGGAGATATTATTCAGATTAAACACATCCTGCAGCATCCACCGGTTACCCAGTCCCAGTCGTCTGTGCAGTCCCATCATCACACCGTACATGACCGTAATGACTCCCAGACCTCCCAACTGGATCAGAAACAGGATCACGATCTGTCCCCAGACGCTCCATGTGGAATATGTGGGAACCGTCACCAGACCGGTCACACATATGGATGTGGTAGCCGTAAATAAAGCATCTATATAAGGAACCGCTTCTCCGGTAGCTGAACTGATGGGTAATGCCAGCAGGAAGCTACCCACTAATATGGCACACAGAAAGCTAAGCATGATCTTCTGTGTCGTAGACAACTGTATTATTTTTTTACTGTTCATAACACACTCCATTCCGCCGATGCTTTATCTCATCAGTGGAATCGCTAATCAAATTTCACGGGTGCAATCCGCAATGTTATGATTATAACACACTTTTAGATAAAAAACTCCTATTGGAGACAGTTTGTTGCCGAATCCATCATAGGAGTTCTCTTCTGATCTTATTTTTCTTCTTTTATACTTTAAATCGGTAGCCCACACCCCAGATGGTCTCGATATACTGAGGTTTTGCAGTATCTTTTTCAATCTTCTCACGGATCTTCTTGATGTGCACGGTAACGGTGGCAATATCACCGATAGAATCCATATCCCAAATCTCACGGAACAATTCTTCTTTGGTAAATACATGGTTCGGATGCTCCGCCAGGAACGTCAGCAGATCAAACTCTTTGGTCGTAAACGTCTTCTCCACACCGTCCACATAGACACGTCTTGCAGTCTTATCAATACGGATACCGCGGATCTCCACGATATCATTCTGCTGCTTCTGGTTGGTTCCCACCAGTCTCTCATAACGGGCCATGTGCGCCTTCACGCGGGCTACCAGCTCACTGGGGCTGAAAGGTTTGGTCATATAGTCGTCCGCCCCCAACCCTAGGCCGCGGATCTTATCAATGTCGTCCTTCTTCGCTGATACCATGAGAATGGGAATATTTTTCTCCTCGCGGATCTTCTTACATACTTCGAAGCCGTCCATGCCGGGCAGCATCAGGTCCAGAATGATCAGATCATAATCGCCTGTCAGAGCGGTCTTCAGTCCCTCATCTCCGGTATTGCAGATATCTACCTTGAAATCACTGAGCTCCAAATAATCCTTCTCAAGATCTGCAATTGCTACTTCATCTTCAATAATTAAAATCTTACTCATTATTTACCCTCCATTTACAGAATGTCCTTGCATCATCGGTTATCATGCTATTTCTGTTTCATTCCTTATTGATTCCTTATTCATTACTTGGTTCCACCCGGCTGCAGTTCAATGTATTTTCTCAGGACAAAATGCATACAGGTGCCTTCACCCTCTTTGGCTGTTGCCCATACATAGCCACCGTGATCCTCGATGATCTTCTTCACAATAGAAAGTCCGATGCCACTGCCGCCCTGGGCGGAATTGCGGGAAGCATCCGTGCGGTAGAACCGCTCAAAGATCTTCTGCAGATCCTTCTGCGCGATTCCCTTGCCGTTGTCCTCGATCTCTACCCGGATAGCATCCACTTCGTCGAGAATACGGATATCAATGTGCCCATTGGGCTTGTCCATATATTTTACGCTGTTACTGATAATATTATTGATGACCTTCTTCATCTGCTCCGGATCCGCGATGACAGCTGTGTCAGGAGATACCAGATTCGAATAGTTCAGCTTGATACCCCGCTGCTCCAGATCCAGTCCGACTTCTTCCACACAGTCGCCGAAATAATCCGCCACGTTGATCCGGTGGAAATTGTACGGGATCCGGTTATTATCAATTCCGGAATAAGTGGTCAGCTCGTTGATCAGACGATCCATATCAATGGCTTTATTGTAGATGGTCTTGATGTATTTATCCATCTTCTCCGGCGTATCTGCCACACCGTCCATGATTCCTTCCACATAACCCTTAATGGCTGTGATAGGGGTCTTCAGATCATGGGAAATATTGCTGACCAGCTCTTTGTTCTGCTTCTCATGCTGGGTGTTCTCTTCCGTGGATTCCTTCAGCCGTAAACGCATGTCCTCATAATTGCGGTAGAGATCACCGATCTCACCCTTGGCATCTGTCTCCAGAACATAATCAAAGTTGCCTTCCTTGATCTTGCGCATTGCCACGTTCAATTCATTGATGGGTTCAAATACGCCCTTGTGGATCCACTGGGTCAGCATCAGGCTGGTGAAGATCAGGATCACTATGATAGCCACGAACATATCGATCAGCAGATGTCTCGAGATCAGCGAATTGACCTTCGTGACGATAAATACGCTGCCCGGTGTTCCATCCCGGAAAGTGAAATCAATCTGTTTTACATACTTCTCCAGTTCATTGTAGAAATATCCGCTGTCATCCGACAGATTCTCTTCACCGTAGGCAGGCAGTTTTTCAAAAATCTTCTGTGCGGCATCTTTATTGCCGGCATAATACATCTTATCACCTTTTCTTACAATAATGTAAGTAGACTTCCGCGATACCTCCTCATTAATATGATCCAGATATTCTTTATCTTCCAGCCTGCTGCTGTCTTCCTTCACCTGGTCCAGCAGCACATAATACGCCTGATCCGTGGTGTTGGTGAATTCCCTGAAATTCTCCGACATCATGGAATAATCAATATCCGTCAGGCTGAAACCCTGAGAGTAATTCATCAGATAAATGGCAATCATCACAAACGCCATGATCGTCAGCAACAGCGGAAGTAATATAATACTTATAAATGTTACACGAAGTCTGGTTTTAAATTTCATATTACTCTTGCCTTTCAGCAACCTGCAAACTTTCCGTGACTTTAGTACACTGTGTAGCACAAGTTTGCGCGTGTTTTATACTTTACTTTCGCTCATTATAGCATGATTCCTACCTTCTGTGTATAAAGGAAGCAAGAATATCATTAAAAAAATATAAACAAAATTTTTTCATTTTTCTGTTGACATTATTCTCACATCATGTATAATAAGCTTATAAGAAACAGTAATCATTACTATTATTGAGAAAGGGGCTTATCATGGCACTGAAACGAAGCAGACAACGGGAAATGATCAAATCCTTTCTCATGGGACGCAAGGATCACCCTACCGCTGATGTGATCTATTCTAATCTGAAGCAGCAGGATCCGAACTTAAGTCTCGGTACCGTCTACCGTAATCTGACTCTGTTGTCGGACATGGGAGAGATTTTACGACTTCGGGTCGGTGACGGTGTTGACCATTTTGATGCCGATACTTCCGAACATTATCATTTTGTGTGTACGGAATGCGGAAGCGTCATTGATCTGGACATGGATAGTATTGATTCCATCATGGAGACAGCCGGAGAGAGATTTGACGGCCGGATCCGGGGACATATCACTTATTTCTATGGCACTTGTCCCGCCTGCACCAGGGTTGCTACGAAGTCCTAGTTTTCTGAATGAAAACAGACTTCGTTCCATAATATATTTGTGCTGATAAAGCACACGCAAAAAGAGAAAACTAAAAACAAAACATTTCATTTGAGAAAAGGAGAAAAAATTATGGCAAAGTATGTATGTCAGGTATGTGGTTATGTTTATGAAGGAGATGCGGCTCCCGCAGAGTGCCCCATCTGTCACGCTCCCGCTTCCAAGTTCACCAAGCAGGAGGAAGGTAAGACCTGGGCTGCTGAGCATGTAGTAGGTGTAGCGAAGGGTGCTCCCGAGGATATCATTGCAGATCTGCGTGCGAACTTCCAGGGCGAATGCTCTGAGGTTGGTATGTATCTGGCAATGGCAAGAGTAGCTCACAGAGAAGGTTATCCCGAGATCGGTCTGTACTGGGAGAAGGCTGCTTACGAAGAAGCTGAGCACGCTGCAAAATTCGCTGAGCTGTTAGGTGAAGTCGTAACCGATTCCACCAAGAAGAATCTGGAGATGAGAGTAGATGCCGAGAACGGTGCAACCGCAGGTAAGTTTGATCTGGCTAAGAGAGCCAAGGCTCTGAACCTGGATGCTATCCATGACACCGTTCATGAGATGGCTCGTGATGAGGCAAGACATGGCAAGGCATTTGAGGGTCTGTTAAAGAGATACTTTGGCTAAGCTACAAGCCATGCAAGGATAAAATAAAAAGTCACCGGAAGGACATTTATGTACTTCCAGTGACTTTTTATTTTAGATTTATACGGCGACAGCCGTCCATGAGCAAGTCACGCAGTGACTGCGAATGGGTTGCATGGCGCCAGCCTTAGGAGCGCGACAGCCCTTATACGGTTCCGGAGATCACCAGCGTGCTGACGCCGGGGTTGATCCCCCACGCTCCTGTAACGGGATCCTGGGTGTAAGTCGCTGCGGGTACGGTAATACCTCCTGCAGTTCCGGTAAATAATCCGGTAGTCGTATCATACGTATAGTTTGTTCCCTCTGCCCATGCAGTTCCATTAAAATTCACAGTCAGATTCTCCAATACGGGATTAAAGGTATCTGTGATCACGACACCGGTAGCTGCATCTGCTGCCGTATTCCCCAGATTCTGTATCAGGAACGTATACGTCAATGTTCCATTCTCTGTCACGGGTACGGGACTGACGGACTTTGTGATCGTAAGAAGCGGTCCGCTTACCGCATTTACTGTCTCGTTCACAGTAACAGGAGTGACCCCTGCCCCGGCAATCGTCGCCGTATTCGTAATGGAAGCCTCTGCTGCCAGCGGTGCATAAGAGTTCACCTCAGCCTCATAGGTAAGTGTCACATTACCTCCCGCAGGCACGGTAATTCCCGTGATTGTCAGAGGAGGGCCTGCCGTTACAGCCGGTGTTGCCTGTAAAATTCCGTTTGCATAGTATTTTACGGTCCCCGGAATATACGTCAGAGGTGTCAGTTCTCTGGTATTAAACAAATACTCTCCCAGATTATCCGTTACTGTAATTCCGTTAAATGCTGTAGTGCCTGAGTTCACAATGCTGATCACATACGTCACATTTTCATTCTGCCCGTAGGTATCCCGCACTGCTGTCTTGGTTGCAGACAATACCTCCGTGATCTCACCCACTGCTATATTGGAGTTTGTAATCTCATTTCCATAGCGAAGCTGTGCCTGATTTGTAAATCTAGCCATATATTTTTGTATCCTTTCATTGTATTTGGATTTACTATAATATATGACTGTTTTTAAGAAAGTTGACGGATTCTGTCACTGCATTTCTTGACTTTCCTCTTCCACCTCCGTATGATGGAATCACAAGCATTCCCTTGCGCTGCCCCGGAAAACAATGAGGATTCAACATGAAGAAAAAAGTATTTAACATCATCCAGATCGGCGACAAAAGTAACCGTCTGAGCCGGCTCTTTGATATTTTTATTGCTATCGTTATCTGTGCAAATATTCTGGTGACTTTTCTGCAAACCTTTGATGAGCTTGCTTTTTTATTTCCGATATTTCATGTGGTCGAGGTTCTCACTATTCTGATCTTCTGTGTGGAATATATCCTGCGGATCTGGACTGCGGACTATCTATATCCTGATAAAAACGAGTTCCGCTCCCGGCTGCGGTTTCTGATCTCCTTCGACGGCATTATCGACCTGTTGACAATTTTACCCTTTTTCTTCCTGTCCGGTATGGTCATCTTCCGGATGCTGCGGGTGGCAAGGATCTTTCATTTGTTCCGCCTGAATGCACGGTATGATTCCTTCAATGTCATCACTACGGTATTGTATGAAAAACGCAATCAGATCATTTCCTCCGTGTTCATCGTACTGATCCTGATGCTCGCCAGCAGTCTGTGCATGTACAGCGTGGAGCATGATTCCCAGCCGGAAGTATTCCGCAATGCCTTCAGCGGTATCTGGTGGAGCATGTCAACGCTGCTCACCGTAGGCTACGGAGACATCTATCCCATCACCACACTTGGCCGGATCATGGCGATCTGTATCGCCTATCTCGGTGTCGGTGCCGTGGCTATCCCCACCGGTATCATCAGTGCCGGTTTCGTGGAACAGTACCAGCGCAAAAGCAGTCTCTCTAATATTAAAGAAGCAGATATTCATGAGATCGCCGAGATATTCGTAGATAAACGTTTCGCCGGCAAATCCGTGGAGGAAATGGAAGAGGCAGAACAGGTCACGATCTTCCTCATTCTGCGGGAAGATCTGTCCATTCTGCCTCAAAAAGATACGATATTAAGGTTAAATGACATCATTGTCATTCGTGGGGAGCATTCCTAATCTGCTTCCGTCGCTGCAGTTTCCGTTTCCACAGCTTCCGTGGTTTCTGTTTCAGCAGTCTCCGTCGCTTCGGTACTTTCTGTTTCCACCAGATCATCCAGTGTATAATTGAAGCCTGTCACCACGTTGGTGGCCACGACATACACTTTCATTTCCGAAGGAAATGCAATGTAATACTGGCTGGTCATGGAATTCAGATTACCGACATTAATGATCACGCTGCGATCTGCAGTCTCGTACTGAATGGTACGCTCCGGGTTCGCCAGTCCATACTGTGACATATCCGTCACATTTTCAATCACCTGATCTGCCTTTAACGGTGCCACCTTCAGGATCATAGCCTTGATACGCTCCTGGTTCAGATTAAGGGAATGATCGTCCGCATAGTACCATGTATCATCCTCTTTTTCAAAGGCATAGGGCTCTCCCTCATATACATAGCTAAAGCTGGTAATATCATCGGAGTTCACATCCAGCACCGTCTCCTGTGTATCCTCGGTGGTGGAAGTCGCGGACGATGCATTTTTATTATACTGTCGGATGCCTAGGAATGCTGCCGCCAGAACCACCAGTGCCAGCAGCATTCCGATCATCTGTCTTTGTTTCTTTTTCATATCTATATCTCACGCCTTTCAATTATTTCTTCCGTCTGCGGAACCAGATCACGAATCCGGCGATCACACAGCCGACAGGCAGTATCACGGTAACCAGCAGCCCCAGCAGCAGAATCTGTGCGGAATCCACTACCAGATTAGAGACCTCATAACTTTTTACCGGAATAGATACCGAGGTCTCATGATCTGCCATTCCACTGAACGTATTGGTGAACAGGGTCAGGTTCGCACCGCTGACGACAGAATTTGCATCATCCGTGAACAGCTGCTCGCAACCGTACACGACCAGTGTCGCATCCCCATCATCCAAAGTCTTTACTGCCTCAACACCTAATGCGAAGGGACCATTCACATCATTTTCACCCTGTGAAAAATCCTGTGTATTGTTGACATCCTGTTTTGCAAAAGAGCTGTCGGAGGTGCTCAGGAATACATCATAGGTAATATCACCGGTGGCTGTCTCGTCGGTACTTACTTCCTCCGGGACGATGATGCCCTGAGAATACGGCAGGAACAGATATTTTCCGTAGGTGCCTGAGGTATAGCTGTCAGAGCTCTGTGTCGGCAGGATATAATAAGGACTTCTGTAGTAGCCGTTGGAATCATTCTCCACTACCAGTCCTTTGGCAATGCTCAGATTCATGTAGCTTAAGATAGCATCTATATTGGGTGTCTCCTCATCGGTATAACCGGTTACCAGGATAACTTTTCCACCGTTGTTCAGATAGTCGATCACCTTATCCTTATCATCGGATGAAAAATCGCTGGTGGCGCCGTTGATGAACAGACAGGCCGCATCGTCGGGGATAGCATCCAGATCCATCAGATTCACGGTCTCATAATCCACATTTTCCTTGTTCAGTGCGGATGTAAAAGTGTTACTTAAACTCAGTTCATTATGTCCTGTTGTCATATATACCTTGGGCATATCGTCATTTAACACATAATCCAGCGCACTGGTGATCTGTCCTTCGCCATCATAACCGGTGGTCGTGGTGTTATAACTGTACGTCGAATAGTCAAAATCATAGGAAGACTCATAGACATCGTTGTAATCAATGACCTTGCTGCGCTTGTCGCTGACCACGATCAGGCTGTTCGTGCTGATGTTGCCGGTGGTGTACTGGGTATAGAACATCGGGTTAACGGTGGGATCCACATATTCCACGGTGATATGATCCGACAGATCATCATATCTCTGTAAAGTCTGCCCCAATGTGGTATCCTGATTGTCCTGATTTACCAACACATAGATTGTCACATCATCCTGCATATTTTTCACATAGTCAACGGTCTGATCTGTCAGGGAATAGAGCTTCTGGCTGGTCATGTCGATTGCTGTCCAGCTAGAAGGCATCTCGCCCATGATAATATTAACGACTACTACCAGCATTACAGCTACGGCGATCATACCGGTACTGTAAGCACTGAAGCTTAAGTTCTTCACGGACATGCTGTAACGGCGTTTCTGAATGGACTGTACCGTCAGGAACAGAACCAGAGCCGTAACGGATACATAATATACGATAGAAGATACATCCAGTGTGCCGTTTAACAGGTTGGAAAACGGTGTGTAAAGGTCAAAGCAGCGCAGCAGCTTCGTCAGCAGATTGCCGGTGCTGGAAATAATGGAGCAGATGGAATCCATCATATATCCCAGGAACAATACTAAAAAAGTAAGTACTGCTGCGATGACCTGGCTCTCTGTCACGGAAGACAGGAACAGACCGATGGCAATGGCGGTCATTCCGAAGAGGAAATATGCCAGGATCGACAGATAGGCCTCTCCCATGGGAACACTGCCGTACTGCGCCATGATCAGCGGGTAAAAGCAGATGATCGCTACGGGGATGGCAAATATAGTTAACAGCGCCAGGAATTTCCCCATAACGATGCCGCCTACGGACACCGGTGCCGTCAGGATCAGCTGATCCGTCTTGCTCCGCTTTTCCTCCGCCAGAATACGCATGGTCAGGATCGGCACGGTGAGCATGAATAGAAAGGTAACGCTGGATACCACATACGCAAAATAAGGATATCCGTTCATCAGGTTATAAACACTGAAATACAGTCCCAGGAAAAACAGGGTGACTGCAATAAATAAAAATCCGATAAAGGAACGGAAATAGGATTTCAATTCTCTCTTATAAATGGCCAGCATATTATTCCGCCTCCTTTGTAGTTACAGTTTCTTCGGCTTCCGGCTTTTTTCTTTTTGAGAATAGTTTGTGCTTCTCCGGCTGTGTGGGTGCCACATCCTCGGTCAGTTCCAGGAAGATGTCTTCCAGAGACTTCTCCGCATGGGTCATCTCTAAAATAGGCAATTTTGCTTCTGCCAATGCATAGAATACCTGCTCTCTGATATCTGCATTCTCTTTGGAGATCACTTTCAGCTTTGCAACATTTTTGGATGCCTCTGTGTTCTCTTCGATCCGGTCGATCTGTGAGATCTCCTGCAATGCACTCTTCACCGCAGCGGCGCTTCCCTTTACTTCCAGGTCCAGTTCCATGGAACCACTCATCAGCTTCTGCAGATTCTCCGGAGAATCGCTGGCTACCAGCTTACCGTGGGCTATGATCATAATATGGTCGCAGACCGCGCTGACCTCCGACAGAATATGGGAACTGAGGATCACAGTATGATTCTCCCCCAACTTGCGGATCAGATCACGGATCTCTATGATCTGTTTCGGATCCAGACCTACCGTGGGCTCATCCAAAATAATAACCTCCGGGTAGCCAAGGATCGCCTGTGCCAGTCCGACTCTCTGCCTATAACCTTTTGACAGATTCCTGATCAGACGCTGCTGCATATCGGTGATCTGTGTCATTTCCATGACCTCATCGATCTGCTGCTTCCGCTCTTTTTTCGGAACTTTTTTCAGTTCTGCCACGAAGTCCAGGTATTCTCTGACAGTCATGTCAACATACAGCGGCGGAAACTCCGGCAGATAACCGATGGCACGCTTTGCCTCCTCCGGATCTTTTTGGACATCTTTGCCATCGATCGTCACAGTACCCTCCGTGGCTGCCAGATAACCCGTGATGATGTTCATGGTCGTGGATTTACCTGCGCCGTTTGGACCAAGAAAGCCGTAAATCTGTCCCTTTTCCACACGGAAAGAGAGATGATCTACGGCAATATGGTCACCATATTTTTTTGTAAGATTGCTTACTTCTATCATATTTGCCTCCCGGATATGGTGTGATACCCCCACCTGATATCTACGGGTACCCGTAACTGATACCCACGAGTCCCCAGAACTGATACCTACGGATTGTTCCGTGCTACGCACTCTCACAATCCTGCCCGCTATTCGTACATCGTGGGATTATCATCCCACTTTTGTACTCATATCGGGGCAAATCTCAAAGTCTCTCAATCACATCTGAGCAAGCTCATGTGGTCTCGGACTTTTCGATTTTGGTATCAGTATATGTCTCAAATGTCATGAAAAGGTGAAACATTTGTGAAAAATCTGTGAAGCCCCAACCCTTAAAGCTTCGTCACGGTCAGCGAAATGCTTAAATTTCCTGCCTCCGCCGCCAGATGCAGCGGCAGCTTCGCCACAGGAATATCTTCAAAAATGAATTCCGGATCACCGGATGCGGCCGACTGGAATAAGAAAAGTACCCCCTCCACATAGAGCACCACTTTTTTCTGATTGCTGTAAATTGTCAGGGAGACCAGCCCGTTCTCCTGACGATGCAGGGTAGAAAGTACCGGATAGAGCACCGGTTCGCTGCTCCATTTTGCCTGATAATAGTAGTATCGCTCTGTCAGTGTTCTGCCATTCGCCGAAAGAAGTCCATCTTCTGCCGTTTCTCCGGATAATCCACGATATACCGGAAGATTTTCCGGTCTTATCCACAGGTCCCCAGTGAGAAATCCACGCTTTCTGCACAGGCTGTAAAACGTTCTCACTTCGGAGCAGTTCACCCCCTCTGCCCCGGTCCCGGTTCCTTCCAGCCGGATCACATTTACCCCCATCCGGACCAGCCGTTCCAGATCTCTTCGTACCTGCTCCACCCTCATCCCGGCATCACTGATCTG
>OHLY01001126.1_pt1 | contig 12297 bp, 13 predicted proteins | sample 1569251 | NCBI WGS metagenome assembly OHLY01 (sample SAMEA3879532, study PRJEB24766) | human gut metagenome | biome: human-associated habitat; feature: feces | place: USA | collected 1985/1987
CGGTGTTTCAGGAAAGACAACAATGTCTGTAGTGGCAAAGAAGATGAAGATTACGGCAGGTTCTCTGACCACAGCGGTGAATGGGCTGGTAAACAAGAAGTATGTAATGCGTGCCCGCGGTGAAGAAGATCGAAGAGTGGTATATATCTGGCTGACAGAAAAAGGGGAGAAGGCTTACTATCATCACGAGGAGTTTCACAGGGAGATGACAAATGCTGTGCTGAACAGACTGGACGAAAAAGAGATTCCGGTTCTTATGAAGACATTGGACGGACTTTCAGAATTTTTCAGGGGCTATTCTTCAGAGGAATAAAATGATAATTATCAAGGAAAATTTGACGTTTTGTCAAAAATGAGTTACAATAATCCGTATCGTGAATAATTTATCATTACGGACAAAAGTTCTTGTCATTATTTCGCGTTAAGAATCACATTGTAATGAGGTAGTGCCAATATACTTGGGTGTATATTTTAGGAGGGAAACAAGTATGGTAACAAAGAAGACATCTTCAACAACAAAAGCTGAAACAGCAACAGTAAAGACAGAGAAGAAAGAGACAGCAGCTGCGAAAGCAATCGAGACAAAGAAAGACACAACAAAGAAACTTGAAACAAAGGCAGCAGTGCTGGTAGATACACCAGAAGTTCAGGCAGAAGAAGTAAAAGAGACAGTGAAGAAGGCAGCTAAGAAGGTTGCAGCAAAAGCGGAAGATACAGCTGAAAAGGCTGTGAAGACTGTAAAGAAAGCAGCAGCTAAGAAGACAGCAGCCAAGACTACAAAGAAAGCTGATCTGAAGACAGAATTCTTCCTTCAGTTCTCTGGTAAAGAGTATACAGAGAAAGAGATCCTTAAGAAAGTCAAAGATGTATGGACAAAGGATTTGAAGAATAAAGTCGGAGACATGAAAGATGTTAAGATTTATCTGAAACCGGAAGAGTCAGCAGCATATTATGTTGTTAATGGAGATACAACAGGAAAAATCGATCTGTAAGATATAAATAAAAGATATAAGATCGCTTTCCGGATGTACCGGGAACAGGTTTACTTAAGAAAAGACAGGGAGTCAGACACAGCTGAATGCAGGTGAAGGACGGACCTGTCTTTTTAATATATTAGGAAAGTGCTTTCCTAATATATTAAAAACGCTCCGCTTAGGTAAACATTTCGCCGGTGCAGAAGGCAGTGTGCCTTAAGGTGACAGGAATCTGGCAAGTGCGGTTTGAGAAAGGAGTATGCAAGATGTACGAGAAAGAGATTGAGCAGCTGCAGGCAATGATTGATGAGAGTAACCGGATTGTGTTTTTCGGAGGAGCCGGTGTATCAACAGAAAGTAATATTCCGGATTTTCGAAGTGCAACAGGAATTTATCATCAGAAATATAAGTATTCACCGGAACAGGTGGTCAGTCATAGCTTTTTTATGAAATATCCGGAAGCATTCTATGAGTTTTATAAAGAGAAGATGATGATTTTGGATGCGAAGCCAAATGCTGCCCATCTGAAACTGGCAGAATTGGAGCAGGCCGGAAAATTGCAGGCTGTTGTGACACAGAATATTGACGGACTGCATCAGGCGGCAGGAAGCAGAAACGTCTATGAACTTCATGGAAGCATCCACAGAAATTACTGTATGAAATGTGGGAAGTTCTATGATGCGGAATATGTGAAGAATTCAGAAGGAATTCCGAGATGCAGCTGCGGCGGGATGATTAAGCCGGACGTAGTACTTTATGAAGAGGGACTTGACCAGAAGACGATCCAAGGGGCAGTCGAAGCAATTTCATCAGCCGACATGCTGATCATCGGAGGTACTTCCCTTGTTGTTTATCCGGCAGCCGGTTTTATTGATTATTTTCACGGAAAACACCTTGTTGTGATCAATAAATCAGAAACAGCCAGAAGTGTCCGGGCAGAGCTTGCAATATCGGCTCCGATCGGAGAGGTTCTTGGTGCGATTCAGGTGAGTGACGAATAAAATTTTTTTTTCTGCAAATACTTCTGAAAAGGAGGATGCTGTCAGCAGCAGAAAGAAGTATGGGAAGAAAAAAGAAAAAGACGATCAATCTTACTAAACTTGAACCGGAAGAAAAGCTGAAGTATGAGATAGCAGAAGAATTGGGCCTTTTAGATCGCGTGATGCAGGATGGGTGGAAGTCATTAACATCAAAAGAGACAGGACGGATTGGCGGAATGGTCACCGGAAGAAGACGAGAGATAAAAAAACAGACAAAAATTGCGGATGAAAATGATGAAAGATAAACAAAAGTAAAATTTTGAATGACACAGCTTTTGACAAATAAGGATAAATTTGGTAAAATAGACAGAATGGGGAGAAATTATTTTGCGTTAGAATTCGCAGAGTTTTTTGGAAAGTGATAACTTTGGTGACATAAATGACAGAAAAAATTTCAATATTTGATGTGGAGATTTCCTGTATCAAGGCAAAAGAAGCGATGATGCAGGCAATCGGATTCATGAAAGGCGATTCCATCAATACCATTGAACTTGTATCGATGGAATCTCTGATGAAAGAACATGAAAATCCGGAATGGAAAAAAAAGGTTTCAATGCAGGATCTGGTCCTTCCGGGAAGTGTAGAGATTCTTGAGGCAGCTAAAACAGACGATGCAAGATTGCTGCGGGAGACAGATGATAAGTTGTTCTTAAGAATGTTTTTGAAATATTTGCAGAAGAATCATCATAAGATCTATCTCCTGGCAGCAAGTCAGGAGGAACTGGTGAAAGCAGAGGAAGCTCTTGCAAAGTATAATCAGGGGATTCGTGTGGTAGGAGATGCTGTGATCCATCCGGAAGACGGAGAGCTGACAGATGCAGACCGGATTCATGGAATAGTGAATGCAGTCAATGGATCAGAGGCAGATTGTATTTTATCAGTCCTTCCATCGCCGGCACAGGAAGATTTTATTGAGCAGAACCGGGCATTGATCGATACAAGAGTCTGGATTGGCTGTGGATCAGTTCTGATGCGCAGCTTTGACGATAGAAAGATGACAAGCCGAATAAAGAGAATGTTAGTAAAGAAAGTATTTCGCTATAAAGTAGAGAAACAGAATTAGCCTTTGTGAAGAATGCTAAAAGATAAAAATGTGAATATTTCATGGATTCGACGAAGAAATGCATAAAAAAGATGGATTTCCTCTTTCTTTTTTTGCTGTTTTGCCTTAATATAATATAAGGGTATGTGTACGGATAAATAATACCTACGAAAAAATTGTGGAATATGCACATGCGTGTTACTACTTACAGTTTGCTGTGATCAGCAATACATCGTACAGAGTGGAGGAAAAAAAGATGATTTCGAATCAGATACTTCAAAACACTATTGAAGGATTAAAGGGAATATCAAGGGTTGATTTCTGTGTACTCGACACAGAAGGCAAGGAACTTGCAGCAACATTTGATATGGCAAAAGATTGTGGGGAAGCGGTTCTTTCTTTTGTTGAATCACCGGCAGACAGCCAGGTGATCCAGGGATGCCAGTTCTTTAAGATCTTTGATGAACAGCGTTTGGAATATGTTTTGCTTGCAGATGGCGAGACAGAAGATGTGTATATGCTCGGTAAGATTGCGGCATTTCAGATCCAGAGTCTGCTTGTAGCTTATAAGGAGCGTTTTGACAAAGATAACTTTATCAAAAATCTTCTTTTAGACAACCTTCTTTTGGTTGATATTTACAATCGTGCAAAGAAATTACATATTGACACAGAAGTAAAACGTGTTATCTTTATTATTGAAACATCGCACGAGAAAGACAGTGCTGCACTTGATAATGTGAGAAATCTTCTGGGAGGAAAGTCAAGAGACTTTATCACAGCTGTTGATGAGAAGAATATTATTGTTGTGAAAGAACTCTCAGATAAGGACGGCAATAAGGAACTTGAGAAGATGGCGAAAGAGATGCTAGATACGCTCCAGGCAGAGGGAGGCGACGAGCAGATCCATATTGCATACGGAACCATCGTAAGTGATATCAAGGAAGTATCCAAGTCATACAAAGAGGCGAAACTTGCACTTGATGTAGGTAAGATTTTCTTTGATGAGAAGGATATCGTTGCTTATACAACACTTGGAATCGGTCGTCTGATTTATCAGCTGCCACTGCCACTTTGTAAGATGTTTATCAAAGAGATTTTCGAAGCAAAATCTCCGGATGACTTTGATGAAGAGACATTGACAACGATCAATAAGTTCTTTGAGAACAGCCTTAATGTATCAGAGACATCCAGACAGCTCTATATCCACAGAAATACACTGGTATACAGACTGGATAAGCTTCAGAAGAGTACCGGTCTGGATCTGCGTGTGTTTGAGGATGCCATTACTTTCAAGATTGCCTTAATGGTAGTAAAGTATATGAAGTATATGGAGACATTAGAGTACTAGAACCGTAGGAGTATAGATAAGTTTTAGGAGGAACATATGATTGAATTAAGGAATGTGACGAAGGAGTATTCCAAAGGTCACGCAGCCTTGAATGGTGTTTCCGTGAAGATTGAACGCGGAGAGTTCGTATTCATCGTTGGTGACAGTGGATCAGGTAAGTCTACATTGATCAAATTGATCATGAAAGAGTTGAATCCGACCGAGGGTACAATTATCGTCAACGGCCAGAATTTGAACCGTATGAAACACAGAAACATTGCTAAATACAGAAGAGGACTTGGAGTTGTGTTCCAGGATTTCCGTCTTCTGAAGGATCGTAATATTTATGAGAATATTGCATTCGCACTGCGTGTGACTGAGACACCGACCCGTGTAATCAAGAAGAAGGTGCCGGCAGCTCTGTCACTGGTAGGACTTGCACAGAAGTATAAGTCATTCCCAAAGGAACTCTCAGGTGGAGAGCAGCAGCGAGTAGCGATTGCAAGAGCAATTGTAAATGAACCTGCCATTCTGCTGGCGGACGAGCCGACAGGAAACCTCGACCCGACAAACTCATGGGAGATCATGAGTCTGCTGAAAGAGGCAAATGAGCGTGGAACAACAGTACTTGTTGTTACACATAACCAGGAGATCGTAAACGAGATGAACGAACGCGTCATTACTATGAAGCAGGGCGTAATCGTCAGTGATGAGAAAAAAGGTGGGTATATAAATGAGGATTAGTACATTTGGATACGTTGGAAAGCAGGGCGTTAAGAATATCTGGAGAAACAAGATGTTTTCACTCGCATCCATAGCGACGATGTCAGCATGTATTTTCCTGTTTGGATTGTTTTTCTCGATACTTGTTAACTTCCAGTATATTATTAAAAGCGCAGAAGAAGGTGTTGCAATCACCGTATTCTTTAATGATGACGCAACAGAGGAACAGAAGAAAGAGATCGGTGAGCAGCTTGAGTCCCGTGATGATGTTTCGGAAGTGAAGTATGTGTCAGCAGATGATGCATGGGCAGAGTTCCAGAAAGAGTATTTTGGAGACAACCCGGAACTTGCAGAAGGTTTTAAGGATGATAACCCGCTGGCAGGTTCAGATAACTATGAAGTCTACATGAAGACGGTAAAAGGTGATAATAAGGATCTGATTGCGAAGAGTAAGTCTCTTTCAGCTACGCAGCAGGATCTGGTTAAATTTGCACAGAGTCTGGACGGAGTCAGACAGGTCAATAAGTCAGATGTTGTAGCGAACACACTTTCCAGTGTGAATATGCTTGTTGCATATGTTTCAATTGCGATTATCGCAATTCTTCTCGGAGTATCGATCTTCTTGATCAGTAATACGGTAACAACAGGTATTACTGTCAGAAAAGAAGAGATTGCAATCATGAAATATATTGGAGCGAAGGACTTTGTAGTAAGATCACCATTCGTGATCGAAGGTCTGATCATTGGATTATTCGGTGCAGCAATTCCGCTTGCCCTGCTATATTTCCTTTATGACAAGGCTGTAGTATATATTATGGAGAAGTTTAGTATTCTGAAGAATATCATTACATTCCTTCCGGTTGGAAATGTATATATCTATTTGCTGCCGATTGGGCTGGTAATGGGAATTGGAATTGGATTCCTCGGAAGTTACTTTACTGTTCGTAAGCACTTAAGAGTGTAATAGGAGATACCTATGAAAAGACGGATGAGAAAGGTGACAGCACTGGTTCTGTCAGTCGGAATGATGCTGTCAATGACAATTACTTCCGGTGCTGTGACAATTGATGAAGCGCAGAAAAAAGCAGATGAGCTGCAATCACAGAAGAGTGCAGCTCAGGCTGAAAAAGATACACTTGCTGCGAAACTTAATTCCATCATTGAGCAGATGAACAAGACGCAGGAAGAATTAAGTGCCAAGGAAACTGAAATTTCAACAGCTGAGGAAGAGCTTGTACAGGCGAAGGTTGATGAGGATGATCAGTATAACAGCATGAAGAAGAGAATCAAATTCATGTATGAGGGTGGTAATACCCAGTTCCTTGAGATACTGATGTCCAGCAGCAATATTGGTGATCTGCTCAATAAAGCGGAGTATGTATCAAAGCTTTCTTCCTATGACAGAGATATGCTTGTTGCTTTTCAGGAAACGGTGAAAGCTGTAGAAGAAAAGGAAGCAAATCTTAAAGATGAGTATGAGAAGCTGAATACATTACAGACAAGCTTGGTAAGTCAGCAGACGGAAGCACAGAATCTGATCAGCAGTAAGGAAGCACAGATTGCGGAGATTCAGAATCAGATTACAGATAATGCGAACCTTCTTGCAGACCTCAAGGCGAAAGCAGAAGCAGCAAAACGTCTTCAGGAAGAGCGGGCAGCGGCGGCTGCTGCAGCTGCTGCGGCGGCAAAGAAGAACAATAGCGGAAGCAGCAGTAGTAATGGAAGCAGTAGTTCTAGACCGGCTTCCAGCGGAAACATGGTGAGCGGAAGTGGATATTTTACACATCCATGTCCGGGAATGACGTATCAGTCCAGTTATTTTGGAGAGGTTCGATCTTTCGATTCAAGACCACATAAAGGAAATGATTATGCCGCACCGACAGGAACACCTACATATGCAGCAGCAGCCGGAACAGTCATTACGGCAGGCTGGAGCAACAGTGCGGGAAACTGGGTTGTTATAAGCCATGGAAACGGATTGGTGACAAAGTATATGCATCACAGTTCAATTTGTGTGAGTGCCGGTCAGAGAGTAGCAAAAGGACAACAGATCGGATATGTTGGTTCTACAGGATATTCAACCGGAGCACATCTACATTTCCAGGTGGAGCTCAACGGAACACCAGTGAATCCAAATAATTATATGTAAGACAAAGGGATTCAAAATCTTCCTTTCATGTTTACATGAAAGTGATTCAAAGAATAAAGGGGGACAAAGTGGAAGATTCTGCTTTGTCCTTTTCTTTAAATAACAGCGAAAGGGACAGACAATGGAACAGAAAAAGAAAAAGGGATATGGAGCCGGGATTGTTACCGGAATTCTTGCAACAGTTCTTGTCGGCCTGCTTCTCCTTGGGGGATTCAGGGTCATTACGAACACGGCCGGCAGTTATGCATCCGGTAAAGTGACAGAAAAAGAGGTATCAAAAAAACTGAATAAGCTGAATGCTTTGATTGATAAATATTATCTGTATGAAGATGAAATTGATACAGATAAGCTGGCAGAAGGAATTTATTCCGGATATACGAGTGCATTGGGAGATAAGTACACGGTTTATTATGATGAAGATGAGACAAAAGCTCTGATGGAATCAACAAGCGGAACATTTTCAGGTGTGGGTGCAACGCTGACAAAAGATGCGGATACGGGCTATGCGACAATTGTAAATGTCTATGAAGACTCTCCGGCAGAGAAAGCAGGACTGAAAGCAGGAGATATCCTGGAGAAAATCGATGACCACGAGGTTGGTGATGAGCAGCTTGATACGGTGGTGTCCTGGATCAAAGGGGAAAAGGGAACAGATGTAAAGATTACAGTTCTCAGAGACGGAGAAGAACTGGAACTGACTGCCACACGAGATACGATCGAAGTGAAGACAGTTTCGTATGAGATGAAGGAGAACCAGATTGGCTATATCAGAGTGTCTGAGTTTGATACAGTAACTTATGACCAGTTTAAAGAAGCGTTGGACGATCTTGAAAAGCAGGGAATGCAGGGTCTTATTGTCGACCTGAGAAACAACCCGGGGGGAAGTCTTGATACAGTTACGAATATGCTGCGTCTGCTTCTTCCGGAAGGTACAATTGTATCAACAAAGGACAAGAATGGAAAGACAGACGAAATCACTTGTGACGGAACTCATGAATTTAAGAAACCAATGGCAGTTCTTGTAAACCAGTACAGTGCCAGCGCATCTGAAATCTTCAGCGGTGCAGTACAGGATTATGGAACAGCGAAGATTGTCGGAGTGACAACGTATGGAAAAGGTGTTGTGCAGCAATTGATGGATCTGGGAGATGGAACCTGTCTGAAAGTGACGATTGCTGAGTATTATACCCCAAATGGAAGAAGCATCAATGGAAAAGGTGTTGAGCCGGATGTGGAAGTGGAATATCAGTATGATGAAGAAAATCCAAAAGCAGATAATCAGCTGGATCAGGCATTAAGCACAGTTCAGGGAGAAATTAGTGAAAGTACACAAAACCGATAGGTTGAAAATATCTTGTTTTGATGAAAAGCTAAAATGTGTGACAATTTGAATAAAACCTCTTGAAAATCAAAAAACTCTGTGCTAATATTGAAAACAAGTTTTAGCAGACTAAAGTGCTGAACCAGAAAAAGGCAAAGAACAAGACTCTGATTCACAGAAACTGACAGGAAGTTGGCGTCACCGACTGAGAGCGCCGGACAGCGGAGCGGATTAAGGGAACACTTGGGAGCTGGCTGTCTGAACAGATGAAGTAGGGCAGCACGTGGAGCATACGTTACATGCAAAGAGTGGAATCTGGCTTACACAGGGATAAGATTTGAAATGTGAAGACTGAGATTCAATGCGGGTGGTACCGCGGATATTATGATTGTAATTTCCGTCCCGGGATACTGATGTATCCCGGGGCTTTTTTATTTAGAAAGCTTCTTCCCGGGATGCTGGAATCTGAAAGGAGAAGAATTATGGAATTTGTAACAGGTGTAAAAAAGAAGGAAACATTGGAACTGAGTGAACTTCTCGAAGAGGGAAGAATTGGAGCCGAAGTGAAAGTAAATGGTGCGATCCATACGATCCGTGATATGGGAATAATTGCATTCATTATTCTCAGAAAAAGAGAAGGACTTGTTCAGTGTGTATATGAAGAAAATATTTCCAAATTTGACTTGAAAGATGTGAAGGAAGCAGATACAGTAGAGGTAACAGGTGTGCTTGCAGAGTCTGCGAAAGCTCCGAATGGGATTGAGATTCGCCTTGGTGAGTTGAAGATCTTAAGTGAGCCGGCAGAGCCAATGCCGCTTCCGATTGCAAAGTGGAAGCTGAACACATCTCTAGAAGCAAAATTAAACTACAGACCGATTTCTCTGAGAAATATCAGAGAGCGTGCGAAGTTCAGAATTCAGGAAGGAATCGTAAGAGGATTCCGTGATTTCCTTTATAAAGAAGGATTTACAGAGATCCATACTCCGAAAATCGGTGCCAAGAGTGCAGAGGGCGGTGCGAACCTTTTCCGTCTGGAGTATTTCCACAGACCGGCGATCCTTCAGCAGAGCCCACAGTTCTATAAGCAGATGATGGTCGGAGTATTCGACAGAGTCTTTGAGACAGCGCCAGTATTCCGTGCAGAGAAACACAACACAAAGCGTCATCTGAATGAGTACACAAGCCTTGATTTCGAGATGGGATATATTGATGGATTTGAAGAAATCATGGCAATGGAAACGGGATTTCTTCAGTATACGATGGAGCTGTTGAAGAAAGAGTACTTCAGATTCTGAATATCGAAGTACCGAAGACAGATAATATTCCAGCAGTAAGATTCGACGAGATCAAACGACTGGTATCCGAGAAGTATGACAGAAAGATCAAGAACCCATTTGACCTGGAACCAGAGGAAGAGACATTGATCAGCCGTTATGCGAAGGAAGAATGGGATGCAGATTTTGTATTCGTTACTCATTACCCATCAAAGAAACGTCCATTCTATGCAATGGATGATCCGGAGGATCCGACTTACACGCTCAGTTTTGACCTGCTTTTCAGAGGAATGGAGATCACAACCGGCGGACAGCGTATTCATGATTATCATGAACTTCTTGCGAAGATGGAGAAGCGAGGTATGACAGATGAAGGCATGGAGCAGTATTTAAGTGCATTTAAGCATGGAATGCCACCACACGGAGGTCTTGGAATAGGTATGGAACGTCTGACAATGAAGATGATGAACGAAGACAATGTAAGAGAAACAACATTATTCCCAAGAGACTTAAGTCGTCTGGAACCATAAGAAGAAAATACAAAAAACGGGTCAATCCCCCTGGATTGAACGAAAAAACTGTTGGATGTGAAGGTCTGAACTGAGAAAGAGAACTGCCCACAGGATGTTGTGGTCAGAAACTTAAGGAGTAGAAACGAGGGAGGGTCTTTATGTTTAAGAAAAAAGAATGTTATCTTTGCGGAGGTAAATTGATTGATGGCCGTTGCAGTTCCTGCGGGCTGGATAACACAAAGCTGGAGAAAAAGAATTACAGGCTGAATGAGAGCAGCTTTGATCGCAAGAAAAAAATGACATATTCCCAGAAACGACAGAATGAGACTGGAGAGACAAAAAAACGGGAGAAAAAGCAGGATGCGGGACATCTCTGTGAGAGTCATAACGGACGGAAAAGAATGCAGACAGAATATCAGCAAAAAGAAAATCCGCGGATGGAAATCCCACAGACAGGGCAGATGCAGCTGGGTGGGCCGACGGTATTTAATCCGGCAAGGAAGGTTCATGCAGGATCTTACGAGGAACAGAAAAAGGCAAGGAAAATCAGTGGAATTCTTGCGGGAATCATCGTAGCAATTGTAGCATTTACAAGCATTGCAGGTTCCGTTGGTGATTTCATTTCCTCATTTGGGGATGATTTTCATTCCTTAGATTATGACTGGAATGATGATGGCAGCGAAGTGGATTCTGAGTATGATCCATATATGAATACAACGAGAGAACTTTCTGAGACAGGAGCAACTTATGATTGTGTATTAGGATATGGGGAGTATGAGATCGGAGCACAGATCCCGGAAGGAACTTATGAAGTGGAGCTTGTCTCAGGAGAAGGCTCCATGCAGCAGGATGATCCTGAGAATTCGATTTATTACTATTCTTATTTTAGTGAAGATGAGTCAGATACGGATGCAGGAGATTATCTGGATGATGTGAGACTGTATACAGGAGGTCATCTGAAGATTGATACGGGACTGGTTGTCCAGTTTCATTCTGAGAATGCACAGACGGAACAGATGCAGCTGGAAGAAAATCCGCTGACGGAACAGGTAACATTGAAAGCCGGAAACACTTATACGGCGGGAACAGATTTCCCGCCAGGATGGTATGATGTGACCGAGGCATCAGGAGTCGACTGGGCGGAGCTTCATTACAAGATTTATCTTGGTGATTTTTATGATAAGGAAAATGAAAATCTCAATTATGAAAATTATGGACTCTGGTTTTATGATACAGATGGATCAGAATCTTATAGAAATGCAGTTTTCCCGGAAGGAACGGAGCTGGAAGTGGATGATGGGGACTTAATCCTGACGCCGTCCGGCTCAGTAAAAAACCAGAATTATGACAGTTTCTATGATATGTACCGCTACAGGTCGCAATAAGCTGAGAAATTTATGATACTGATTTTGGAAATTGTCAGGATTAGCAAAGACAGAGTAGAAAGAAAGGATGATTAAATTGGCAAATAAAATATCCGATGAAACAATCGAGTATGTAGGAATCCTTGCAAAGCTGGAACTTTCAGAGGAAGAGAAAGAAGCAGCGAAAAAAGACATGGAACAGATGCTGGATTATATAGATACATTAAATGAACTTGATACAGCAGGGATCGAACCAATGTCTCATGTATTTCCGGTACAGAATGTGTTCCGGGAAGATGTTGTGGAAAACGGCGATGGTGGAGAGGACACACTTGCGAACGCACCGGAGCGTCGCGACCGCGCATTTGTAGTTCCAAAGACGGTAGAGTAAGGAGGGGCAGCTATGAATTTATTATCGCTCACAGCGGTAGAGCTGGGAAAGAAAATAAAAGCGCATGAAGTGACCGTTGAGGAAGCAACAAGAGCTGCTCTTGACGCGATTCGTGCAAAAGAAAAGGATATCAACAGCTTTGTCACCGTAGATGAAGAGTCTGCGATGATCCGCGCAAAA
>OHLY01001145.1_pt1 | contig 12055 bp, 9 predicted proteins | sample 1569251 | NCBI WGS metagenome assembly OHLY01 (sample SAMEA3879532, study PRJEB24766) | human gut metagenome | biome: human-associated habitat; feature: feces | place: USA | collected 1985/1987
ATTTTCTTGAAGCCGTAATCGGTGAACGGATTGATAAACTTTCCCATTATGTTTTTCTGTGTTTCTATAACGGACAAAGATAATGATTTATATGGAAAAGGCATTCGGTGCAGTCTGTTTTTTTAAGAGTGAGGTCGATGTTTCTCAAATACTCTCGCTGAAAGCAAGTTTTCAAGACCATTCGTTACCTTTCTCCACCAATTCCGACGAAGCCCGACAATGGCTTCTCTCACCGTCGTATCTTTGTCATGTAATCACAGAGTAACCGGTGCTTGAGATTTCGAAGTTATAAGTATAAATCATTAAAAATTAGAAGATTATGTCAAAGTCAGTATCTTATTCGGTCGTACCCCGTAAAAACCCGCAGGAACCCGAAGCGGGAGTACGTTTCTATGCCCAGGCTCAGGCCAGCGGCGATGTCACAGTCCGCGAGATGTCGGAACGAATTCAGAGAACCTGTACCGTGACACGTGCTGATGTGGCGGCAGTGCTCACGGCGTTGGAAGATGTGATTGTGGAGGCGCTGAGTGCAGGCGAGATTGTGCGTCTGGCGGATTTGGGCACGTTTCAGATTGGTGTGAGCGGCAAGGGGGCCGATTCGGAAGACAAGTATGATGTTTCCATGATTAACAAGGCGCGTATCAATTTCCGTCCCGGACTGGCGTTGAGCGGCATGCTGACGGCGCTGTCGTTCAGCAAGGTGAACAAGTTGCCTAAGAAGGAGGAGAAGAAGCCTGAAGAGGAAGTCTCCGGTGTAAACGAGGGCTAACCTCTGAGGGTGTGTCAAAACTGAACCGGTCTGTCAAATCGTCAACTGTAGGGGGAGGGGTTGCCTGCCCTTACCAACGGTCACGACCTTGGGAGTAATACACAAACAAGCTGTTTGGAGTGGGCGAACCTCGTCTCTACCGATGAAATGACAGCATTATAAACGTTTTGGCACATTCCTAAAAAAAGTTTCGGAATAGAGTTTTAATTGTTTTAAAAAGGAGGAAATATGAAAAACTTGATTATTAAGATTCTGGAGTGCATCATGCTGCTCCTCAGAGCCAAGAGAAGAAAGAATGAGAGAGATTAACCTGATTGTAGTCCACTGTTCCGCCACACGTGCGGACAGGGACTTTACTGAAAACGACTTGGAGGTGTGTCATCGGCATCGCGGATTCAATGGGGCGGGTTATCATTTCTATATCCGCAAGAATGGGGATATTAAGAATACGCGCCCCCTAGAGAAGCCGGGAGCACATGCGCTGGGCTACAATGCGCACAGCATCGGTATTTGTTATGAAGGCGGACTGGATGTCCGTTATCGTCCCGCAGATACGCGTACCGAATGGCAGAAACACTCTTTGAGGGTGCTTATCCGAACGTTGTTGATGGATTACCCCGGCTGCCGGGTGTGCGGACACCGGGATTTGAGTCCCGACCGCAACGGAGACGGACGCATCAGCCCCGAAGAGTGGGTGAAGGAATGTCCCTGTTTTGAGGTGACAAGTAAATTGTATGAGTAAAATATTTATATGATTTATCCGTAGATAAATGAAAATCCCTTCCCTTTGTGTTAAATAATTAACATTTTGGGGAAGGGATTTCTAGTTGTCTATTATGTAACTAAAAAATGAAGTATTATTTATTTACTTTTTTCATCGTATCCGTAACCGTAGCCATAGGTTCTACCATAGCCGTATTTGCCATATGTGCCGTATCCGTACTTTCCGGTTTTGATGTTTACATCATTGATGATGGTGCACAGGTTGGGCAACTTCTTATGGTCTCTCAGTTCGTTGATGAACAGATAGCCTGCTTTGGGTGTATAACCGGCACGGCATACGTAAATACTCATGTCTGCCACGCGCGAAATCAGTTGGGTGTCGGTCACCATACCGATGGGAGCGGTATCGAGTATCACATAGTCGAATTCCTTTTTCAACCGGTCGACAGCCTGTACCAGCGAGTCGCGTGCCACCAGTTCGGTCGGGTTGGGAGGGATGGCACCGCCGGGCAGGATGTACAGGTTGGGGGTGACATTGGACTGTTGCAGCAACGACATCAGGTCGGTGTGTTCCGGGTCGGCAAGGTAACGGGTGATACCGTCTTCCTTATGCGACATCTGGAAGGCTTTGTTCAGTCCCGGCTTGCGGATATCCAGCCCCACGATGACCACTTTCTTGCCCAGCAGGGCAAAGCTGATGGCAAGGTTGGCAGCCACAAATGATTTTCCTTCGCCACTGGTGGTAGAAGTGATTAACACCACCTTCTGATTGCTGCCCAACATATACTGCACGTTGGTACGGACATTGCGGAAGGTTTCGGCCATCATATCGTTCTGATTTTCGCGTACCACCACCGAACCTTCTTTCGGCATATTGTCTGATGCGGGAATATCGCCGATGATGGGTACGGTAGTCAGTTTCTCTACGTCCGAACGGTCTTCTATCTTGTATCTCAGCAGTTCGATGATATAAATGATGCCCACCGGGATGGCGATTCCCAAGACGAAGGCAATCAGGTAGATGAGTTTGCCTTTGGGAGAGACGGGGAACAGCCCTGCCTGTGCTTCGTCCACGATACGGGCGTTGTTGGCGGTAGAAGCCAGCGTAATGGCGTTCTCTTCGCGTTTCTGCAACAGCATGAGGTACAGTCCCGCCTTGATTTCCTGTTGGCGCGAGATGCTCACCAACTGGCGTTCCTGACCCGGTGCGCTGGTGATTCGTCCGGCGTATTTTCCTGCCTGGCGTTCAAGGTCGGCTTTGGTAATCATCAATCCTTTCTGCACACTCAGGATGGTGGTCTGCACGTTGCTGCGCATGGCACGGATGCTGGCGTCCAGGTTCACCACCACGGGGTTGCTTTCCGATGAGGTGCGGAGGAGACGTTTGCGCTCCAGCAGCATTTCGTTGTAGCGGTTGATGAGTTCGGTCAGGCCGGTGTCTGTCAGACCCACGTTGACCGGCAATACCTCGTAGGCATGGTCGGGGTTATTGGCATACTCTGACAGGAATTGCACCAGATGGAGCTGGGTGCTGTTTTCGGCACGTTTCTTTTCGTATTCGGAGTTTTCGCTGAGTGCCAGTTGAGCGTCACTCTTCAGGTCGGTCAGTCCGGCATCTCGCTTGAAGGTTTCCAGCTCTTTTTCGGTGGTTCCCAGCTCTCCGTTGATGATTTTGATACGCTCGTCGATGAATTCGGCAGTCTTGCTTGCCACTTCGTTCTTATCGTCGTTGGCATCACGGTTATAGATTTCTATCAGCTTGTTGATGAAGTCTACGCCGCGTTGGGGACTGGTATTCTGTAAAGTGATTTGGGCAATGGTTGTGGTCTTGGAGGTCGGTTCCACGGAAAGCGCATTGGCATATCCGTTTGCCATGATGCGCGGAGCTGCCACGGTGACGGTGATTTCCTGTTCCTTTTCAACGATTGCCGAGTCGCCGGGAGTAAAGCTGAACGTACCGTAAGGGGTAGTGAGCAGGGCAGGAAGTTTGTTGAAATCCTGTTTGAATTCCTGTTCGTCTATTTCTGTGCTGACACTCAGCTTTCCTCCGGGTTTCAGTACCACTTCAAGCACTGCTGCGCCATTGGGCAGTTTTTCTGCCTCTTCGGGGGTGAGCCACACTTTTACCGGTGTGTCTTTGTAAAGCTCTACAGGGCGGAGGTTCTCACGGGTTCTGTAGTTGATATACAGGTCCAGTTCCTCCACTACTTTTTTCAGCAGGGTGCGTGAGTGCAGCACTTCCACTTCATTGTCGAAGTTGTTGGTAGACGAGTAAAAACCGAGATCTTCCAAATCGGCCAGTCCGGTGCTGACACTGTTGTTTTTCTTGTTGTCTTTGATAATGACAGAGCCGGTAATGCTGTACACCGGTGTGGTGTAGTGCAGATAAATCCATCCTCCTATCAGGCATACCACAATACTGGCAACAAACCATTTCCAGTGGATGAGGTATTTGAAGAAGAGGGCTTTGTAGTCTACCTGTTCTTCTTGTTCGGTATAAAGTTCGTCGTATAAATTTTCTTTCATAATGAAATCGGGTTGTTTTATCGGGAAATAGTAACAATAAGGCTGGCAAGCGACACGAGTGTACCCACTACGGAGAACCAGATGGTGGTACTGTTACTGATGCCGGCGTTTTTGGCCTTGGTCTTATTGGGAGTGACGTAAATCACATCGTTCTGCTGCAAGTAATAATAAGGAGACAGTATAATGCTTGCGTCGTTCAGGTTCAGGGGGATGATTTCACGGTGTCCCTGTGCATCTTCACGGATGAGTTTCACGTTATCGCGTTGTCCGTAAATGGTCATATCGCCTGCCATGGCGAGTGCCTCAAACAGGTTTACTTTCTCGTTGCTGATAACGAAGCTGCCGGGGTTGGTCACTTCTCCCATGACGGAAATTTTATAGTTGGCCATGCGTACATTGACGATGGGCACCTCCGTGATGTAGGTTTTCAGTTTCTCTCTGATGAGGTTCTCGGCTTCGCTTTTGGTCAGTCCGCCGATGTGCAGGATGCCCAGTACGGGGAAGTCGATATTGCCTTTGTTGTCTACCAGATATTGCTGCAATACGGGCTGGTTTGTCAGGTTCTTGTTTTGATTACTGAGGGTAGTGGCTACGATCAGGTTGAATGGTGCTGCTGTTTCCGGATCCGTAGTATTGACTGTGATGGTCAGCAAGTCCTTGGGCATGATGCGGGCATCATAGAGGGGGGGATTCTGGCCGGAAGTGTCCAGATACTCGGATGCTTGCAAGTATGGAACTTGTTTGTAGGCGGAACAGCTTGCCAATACGAGGGCAAGAAGAACCAGCAAGGCATAATTCGTTTTTTTCATTTGTCTATTCGTTTTTTTATATTTTGTCTTTTGGTTAATAAGCTTGTTTGTCTTTGTGAAGCGCATTTGCCACGGTTTTATAGATGATGTAGAGGTCGAGCATGAATGTCCAGTGTTCCATGTACCAGATGTCTGCTTTTACACGTCCTTCCATTTGACTCAGTTCGCGGGTCTCCCCACGGAAACCGGTTACTTGTGCCCAGCCTGTGATGCCCGGTTTGATAAAGTGGCGCACCATATATTTATTGATAAGCTGCGAGTATTCTGCCGTATGTTTCAGCATGTGGGGGCGGGGACCGACAATGGACATATCGCCCAGCAGCACGTTGATGAACTGGGGAAGCTCGTCAATGTTGGTCTTGCGCATAAAGTTGCCGAACTTTGTCTTGCGGGGGTCGTTTAGCGTAGCCTGTATCTTGTCCGCATCTTTGTTCACTTTCATCGAACGGAATTTGTAACACCAGAATTCTTTGCCGTTCAGTCCGTTTCTTTTTTGTTTGAAGAAGATGGGGCCCGGCGAGGTAATCTTAATCACTGCGCTGACTATCAGGAAAATGACAGGGAACAGGGTGCAGAGGAATAAGAGTGAGAAAAAGAAGTCGAAGGTGCGCTTTACCAGCCTGTTTTCAAAACTGCTGAGAGGCTCTTCGTGCAACCGCAGGATAGGCACACGGCCTATCAGACCGAAGCTCATGCGGTGGTGAAGGTAGTTGCGCACATTGGGTACACTGTAGAAATGTACCAGATTGTTTTCGCAATAATTGATGACCGGCAGAATGCAATTGCCCATCGAGGATGGAAGACTGCAATAAAGCTGCTCCACATGATGCTGTTTCAAGTAGTCGATGGTTTCTTCGGGCTTGCCCAGATAAGGACAGGAGGCCGGGAAATTTTCGTTGGGTACGGAATCGAAATAACCGATTACACGATATCCGCTGGTGGGGTCGTTGGTCATCTCATGATAAAGTTCCGTCATATTTTCTGTACTTCCCATATAGACTGCCGTGCGTGAGTTGCCTCCGTGTTTTCTGTATATTTTGACGCAGGAACGGAAAGTCAGCCAGTAGCAAATGAGACAAAGGGTGAACAACAGATAAAAAAGGATAAAAAAGGAATGGGAGTATTGACCGAAATCTGACAGCGTGAAAGTAGTCATGGACAGCAATATGAAATAAAACATATTGAGCAGGCTGTGTTGCACAACCTGGTCGGCACGTACGCCGCGACGGTGCAGGATGATGCCTCTCGAAATGGTGCAGGCAAAATAGCACAAACTGAAAAGAACCAAAATCTGAGGCAATGTTCCGTCAAATACTTTTTGTTCTGAATGTGTCGTCCATATAAAGTACAATGAGACGAAAAGGATATTCAGAATAGCTAAATCCCCAATAATGACTGCCGATTTAAAGGCTTTGTTAAATCTTTGAATCTGTATCATAATTTCACTCTTTTAAAATCCTTTTCCGTAATGTTTCTTGAAGGTCGTTCGGGTGGCCTTTACATGATGTTAGATAATAGTTTTTGTCGAAAGATGCCTCGGAGATTCTGACTTTACCGTTGGTATAACTTTCTTTACGGGGGCAAAATTACATATTAATAATACAATAATCAAATTTTTGATTTAGTTTTTTTATATAAATGTTAATGTTTGGATAATATTAAAAAATATTCTTTAGTACTTGAAAAATATAGAAAAAGTCTTGTATTATAAAAGAGAACGGTGTTTTTATTTCATCGAAATTCAATTTATTCATGAATAAACGCTTGGAAGGCATTTGCTTTTTTACTTATCTTTGCAATTAGAAACTAACCATATAAAAACATGTTAATAGACCTATTAAAATCCTCTTATTTTTCGCTCTTCCTCATTGTGGCGTTGGGCTTTATGTTGGGAAGAATCAAGATTAAAGGGCTGTCGCTGGATGTGTCGGCCGTTATTTTCATCGCGTTGTTGTTCGGACATTTCGGTGTGATTATTCCCAAGGAGTTAGGAAACTTCGGTCTGGTGTTGTTTATCTTTACGATTGGTATACAGGCAGGCCCGGGATTTTTCGATTCTTTCAGGAGTAAGGGAAAGACACTGATTATCCTGACCGTACTCATTATTCTGTCGGCCGGACTGACGGCAGTGGGACTGAAATATGCGTTTGACATAGATACGCCCAGTGTGGTGGGCCTGATAGCGGGGGCATTGACCAGTACTCCGGGACTTGCGGTGGCTATCGACAGTACAAATTCGCCTTTGGCTTCCATTGCCTATGGTATCGCTTACCCGTTTGGTGTCATCGGTGTGATTTTGTTTGTGAAGCTGTTGCCGAAGATTATGCATGTGGATTTGGACAAGGAGGCGCGCAGGCTGGAAGCGGAGCGTCGCGGCAGTTTCCCCGAGCTGGGTACTTGCATCTTCCGTGTGACAAATCGTGCCGTATTCGGACGTACGCTGGCACAGATCAATGCGCGTGCCATGACAGGGGCAGTGGTGTCACGTGTGAAGCATGAAGAAAAAATTCTGATGCCGACAGCCGGAACGCTGTTGCAGGAAGGAGATTATGTGCAGGCGGTGGGCAGCGAAGAGTCGTTGCAGCAGTTTGCGGTGCTGGTGGGCGAACGCCGGGAAGGGGAGTTGCCACTGGACCATACACAAGAGATAGAGTCATTGTTACTGACTAAGAAAGATATGATAAACAAGCAGTTGGGCGATTTGAACCTGCAACGAAATTTCAGTTGTACGGTAACTCGTATTCGCCGAAGCGGTATCGATCTTTCTCCGTCGCCCGAACTGGAACTGAAGTTTGGTGACAAACTGATGGTGGTGGGTGAGAAGGAAGGACTGAGAGGCGTGGCACGCTTGCTGGGTAACAATGCCAAGCAGCTGTCCGATACGGACTTTTTTCCTATTGCCATGGGTATCGTGCTGGGCGTGTTGTTTGGCAAACTGAATCTTTCTTTCCCCGGCGGGCTTTCTTTCTCTCCGGGATTGACGGGAGGCGTGTTGATGGTGGCATTGGTGCTGAGTGCCGTAGGTAAGACAGGACCTGTCTTGTGGTCGATGTCCGGACCTGCCAACCAGTTATTGCGCCAATTGGGTTTACTGCTGTTCCTGGCAGAAGTGGGAACATCGGCAGGAAAGAACCTCGTGGCTACGTTTGAAGAAAGCGGTATGCTGCTGTTCGGAGTGGGAGCAGCCATTACCCTTGTACCTATGTTGGTAGCCGTTTTGGTGGGACGACTGGTGTTTAACATCAGCCTGCTGGACTTGTTGGGTACCATTACTGGCGGTATGACGAGTACACCGGGACTTGCCGCCGCCGATTCGATGGTGGACAGCAATATTCCGAGTGTGGCATACGCTACGGTATATCCGATTGCCATGGTGGTGCTGATACTCTTTATCCAGATTATCGCTTCTGCGGTATACTAGGAGATAAATAAAAATAAGATATGAAGGTTTTTTTTACGTTATTGTTTGTCTGGCTCCTCGGAAGTACGGCCTTGTGGGGACAGCCTGCCGATGTGGTATGGAACAGTCAGAGCCGGAATTCATCCGGCTCCATGCCTTGCGGCGGCGGAGATATCGGTATGAATGTGTGGGTAGAGGATGATGATGTCTTCTTCTATTTGTGTCGCAGCGGTTCGTTTGATGAGAATAACACGCTGCTGAAGCAGGGACGTTTCCGTATCCGGCTTACCCCCAATCCGTTTGCCGGCAGGAGTGATTTCCGCCAGACGCTTCATCTGAAAGACGGATATGTGTCCGTCACTACCCCGATGGGGCAGATGCATATTTGGGCGGATGTGTTCCATCCTGTGGTGCATGTGGAGGTGGAAACCAAGGAAGTGACCTCTATGCGTGTCAGTTATGAAAGTTGGAGAACGGCAGACCGGGTGATGAGTCGCGAGGAAGGACTACAATGTTCTTATGCGGGAGAGTGGCCCGGAACGGTGGTCACCGCACACGATTCCATCCTGGTAGGAGAAGAGAACCTGACTTTTTTTCATCGAAATGCCTCGCATACCGTTGTCGATGCTGTCATAAAGCAGCAAGGCCTGGAAAGCGAGGCTTCTCATTTATATAACCCGTTGAGAAATCTGATATTCGGAGGCCGCATTGCGGGTGATTTGATATTCAGCGGCACACGCCGGGGGCATTACTGCGGAACGGAGTATGAAGCATGGACATATAAAAGCAGGAAACCCGCCAACAGACAGTCTTTCAGAATCACCTTGCATGCGGTACAGACTCCTGTCGTGTCCGATTGGGAAGCCGGACTGGAGAAAACGGAAAAGGAACTGCATGCGGCAAAGGACAAAGAGGCGAGCCGCCGATGGTGGAATGAGTTCTGGCAGCGCAGTTTCGTGCGGGCGGAAGGAGAAGCGGCTCATGCGGCACGCAACTATGATTTGTATCGCTATATGGCAGCTTGTAATGCATTCGGACAATGGCCGGCAAAGCCCGACGGAGGGCTGTTTACGTTCGATCCTTCGACAATGGGAGGTGAATCGCAACTCACACCCGACTACCGAAGGGGAGGGGCGGGTACGCTGGCGGCACACGAGATGGCACTGGTATATTGGCCGATGCTGAAAAACGGAGATACCGACCTGATGAAACCCCTGTTTGAGTGTTATCGCCGTCTGCTGCCCACGGCGCAACTCCGTTCGCAGGTGTATTGGGGATATTCCGGGGCTTGTTTCAGTGAAGAGACGGAAAACTTCGGCTTGGTGAATCCGGCGGCGTACGGACTGAACCGTCCCGAAGGCTTTGATAAAGGGAGGGAATATCATCCTTCTTCGGAGTATGAATGGGACGGTGTGCTGGAGACGTGCCGCATGGTGCTGGATGCTGTAAGCTATGACAGTATGGACATCAGCCGCTACATTCCCCTGATAGAGAGTTCGCTGAATTTCTTTGATGTTTATTATCGCGGCACGGCTGCCCGCCGGGGATACAGCGATTTGGACGGAAAAGGCAAGCTGGTTCTGTATCCGGCTTCGGCAGGGGCAACCTATAAGATGGCATATAATCCGTCGTCGACCATTGCCGCACTCCGTTCGGTGCTGGAGGCCTACGGACGTAAACCCGATATGCTGGCGCGTATTCCTTCCATTCCTTTGCGGACGGAGGAAGGAAAAGAGAGGATTCTTCCGGCTGAGGTGTGGGAACGGACAGGTGAGGCGGGTACGCCTCAGTTGCTCCCTGTTTTTCCGTGGAGAATATACGGAGTGGGTAGGGAAGGATTGGAAACAGCCCGTAACACGTATCTGTTTGACAGGGATGTGCAGAAGTGTCGTGCGCAGACCGGGGAGAAGCTGGACAATGTGTGGGCTGCCTGCCTGGGACTGACGGAGCAGGCGTCCGAGCTGACTTTGAAAAGACTCTCCGACGGTCCTTACCGTTTCCCGGCTTTCCGACAGACTAATGACGCGTGGACGCCTGATTTGAATGAAGGGAATGCCGGTATGATGGGGATGCAGGAGATGCTGTTGCAGGAGGTGAATGGAAAGATTTTGCTTTTTCCGGCATGGCCTCGCGGATGGGATGTGCACTTCAAACTGCATGCTCCGGGGCAGACCACCGTGGAAGCAGAGTGGAGAGGGGAAAAACTGGTGAAGCTGATGGTGACTCCCAAAGAGCGGGAAAAAGATGTGGTAAACTGTTTGTAAAGCAGCATAAAAATGAAAGAAGGATGGCTTATTGCCATCCTCCTCCCAAAGCTTTATATAGTCTCACCATGGTGATTTGTTTGTCTCTGATGGCATTGCTCAAGCCAATCTGTGCGTCAAAATAGCTACGCTGTGCATCGAGCACATCCAGATAGCCGATTACTCCGTTGATATATTGTAATTGCGCCAGTTCCATGTTTGTCTTGGAAGAGCGTTCCAACTGCAACCGTGATTCATAGATTTCCTTTATCTTGTTGAAGTCGACAATCGCATTACGGGCATCCTTGAAAGCAGTCAGTACGGATTTCTCATAATTGTAACACTCTTGTTCATAAGCGGCCTTTTTAGCCTTTACGATGGCGCGGTTCTTACCCATGGCAAAGATGGGACCGAGCAGATTGGCACTCAGGTAGTGGATGGGTGATTTCAGTAAGTCGGACATCTCTCCGCTTTCCAGCCCGTATTGAGCAGTGAGCGACAATTTCGGAAACATATTGGTATAGGCGATGCCTACAGCGGCATTGGCGGCTATCAGCCTTTGCTCTGCCTGACGCACATCGGGACGGCGTTCCAGCAAAGTGGACGGTAATCCGATGGGAAGACTTTCAGGCAACTTCACTTCATCGGGCATGATGGAACGTTCTATCTGTTTGGGATATTCGCCTGCCAGAAAAGCAATGTCGTTTTCCTTGATGGAGATTTTGCGTTCCAGGTCGGGGACCAATGTGGCAGTACGGGCATATTCCACCTGTGCCTGCTGGTAGGACGTTTCGGAAGTGAGACCGCCTTCAAAACGGATTTTGGCGAGGCGGACACCTTCTTCACGCGCATTTAAGGTTTGCTTGACAATAGCCAGCTCATTATCGAGTGCCACCAGTTCGAAGTAAGCCTGAGCTACTTCTGCTATCAGGCTCATCTTCAGTGCACGCTGTGCCTCTATGCTTCCCAAAAAGTCAGCCATACTTTTGTCTTTTGCCCAGCGGAGGTTACCCCACAAGTCCACTTCCCAGCTGACAGTGGCTTTGGCTCCTGTCTCGGGGTCGTTGCTGTATTTGTCGCCTCCATAATTGGAAGCCTCCTTCTGAGTGTACACGCTTCCGTTCAGTTGCGGAAAGAGATTGGCAAAGTCAATTCGTTTCATGGCAGCCAGTTCTTTGACACGGGCGGCAGCCATCTTGATGTCTTTGTTGTGCTCCAGTGTCTTGTCTATCAGATTTTGGAGTGTGGTATCGGTATAGATTTCCCACCACTGCATTTCGGCAATGGTGAGCGTATCTTGTTGGGTAGAGTCCAGTTGCTCCGGCAAGTTCAGTTCGGGACGCGTATAGTGTTTCCCTATCTGGCAGGAACTGAATGTGAGTGTTGCCGCAGTTATATATAATAATGTAGATTTCAATTTCATAACTCTTCAATTATTAGCGTTTCATTTTTGCTTTCATCTTATAAATCAGGACAAAGAAGAACGGTACCAGCAAGATACCCACTGTCACGGCGCAAATCATTCCGAAGAATACACCCGTACCGATGGCTTGGCGGCTGGCAGAACCCGGACCGCTGGCGATAA
>OHLY01001146.1_pt1 | contig 12041 bp, 9 predicted proteins | sample 1569251 | NCBI WGS metagenome assembly OHLY01 (sample SAMEA3879532, study PRJEB24766) | human gut metagenome | biome: human-associated habitat; feature: feces | place: USA | collected 1985/1987
GTCTTGTCCGGGTTTTCGATATAGTCCGTGCGATTTTTCAGGCAGGCCGCAACGGTCATGCTTTTGTTTTTGTGCAGCGCAATCAACCGTGTTGCTGCCAGTGCCATCACCTCCTACAAAAAGAAAATGCCGCACATCGGCGGCATCAAGATTATTTGGATAACTTTTCGTGATCGGCAGCACCTGCCAGATACATGGCTTCCTGCCGAACACTTTCCAATTCGTTACTGATTGCATCCAATTCCAGATAGAGGCTCCATGCTTCTTCGCCGATAAGAGCTTTCAACGCAATCTCTGCGGCAATCTTTTTCTGGATCAGTGCACGATATTCATCATCGTCTGCAAGTTGTCGTTGCAGAATATCTTTCAGATTTTCCCAATAATAGTCGGTCATAGCATCTGTGTCCATCTAATCCCTCACAATCCGGCAACCCAGCCATTAAAACGCTCCGCCGCATCCACGATCAAAGCCCCCATGAAGATCAGCGCAAAGCAGCCAAACTCTGCCACCAGCAAGATCAAAAACTGCAGCCACTCCTGACAATAGAGAGTATAGAGGCCGCAGCCGAAAATATACAGCATGGGCAGTGCCAGCACAAACGCCGACAGGTTCAGCGTCCATTTCAGCATCAGTACCAGAAATGCACTGAGGAGAACCACAGGAAATAGGAGAACCCTTGCTACGAATTTCATATTGACACCGCCTTTCTGCTTTCAGTATATGGATAGAGCATGAGCCTGTCAATGGTGTTGCCGCCTATGTACCCCCGCAGCCCTCCAACTACGGGGAGAAATTTAGAGATCAGCCAGCCGGGAAAGGATCTGCCGACCAATCTCAATCAGTTCATCCAGCCGCTGCCGCAGGTCCTCCATGTCGGCGGCATAGACCCGACCATTTTCATTGGCGGCTTTGGCGTACTGGTTCAGGTTATTGCTGCACATTTGCAAAAGATACGCCATGCGCCGCAGTTGCGGCAGGTCAAGATTCAGGCAGTAGCCATCCAGAGCCATTTTTCGGATATAGGAGCTCAGGCTGCGGATGCCCATGCCCAACATCTTTTCATAAATGCGGCTTTTCTCAGCTTTTGTTGTTCTCAGGATAATGATTTCATCCCGCTTTTCCCTCACCGGGCATCACCGTCCTTGTCGTAATAACTGCGGAAGGGCTTCACCGGCTCCGGTTTATCCGACTTTTCCTCCAGTGCCGCCAGCACCGAGGGGCGGCGAGGGGGGTCCTCCTGTTCTTCCTCGTCCTGTTCCGGCTCGTGGCTCTTTTCGTCCACATCCAACTGGGCGTTCAGCTCTGCAAGTCGTGCCGACTTCTCTGCCAATTCTTCCTCCTGTGGGAATGGTTTCTCAACCTCGATCTGCGCTGCCGCCTGCTGCTGATGCAGGGTGTCCAGTTCGTTTTCTGCGGCGGTGATGCGCTCTGGGAAGTTGTTCAGGGAGTTGTCCAGACGGATAATGTTGCCCAGAGGGTCGGTGCCCAAGGGTACCGTGTACTTCCGCTGCCCCTTCAAAAGTGCCTGATACTCGCTGCGGAAGGTATCGAACCGCAGGGACAGTTCAAAGCCCCGGTAGCTGCCGATGACTTTTTCCTCGGCATTGGGCAGTTCGGAGCAGGCAAGCACCAGACGCTCACCGGCGGTCTTTTTCTCGTCGTAGGCAACGCCCTTGATGACCATGCCGCAGAACTCTTCTTTGCCCTGCGGGTGGGTGGCGGCAAGCTGTGCATCCGCTTTCAGCCCGGCGATGTGGGCGTTCGTTTCCTGAATGTCAGCCGGGAATTTTGTCAGCAGCTTGTCTTGCAGACGGAATTTCTGGCTCTGGTGGTCGGCTTTCAGAACCTTGAGTTTTGCGACCTGCACATCCAAATCCATCTTCTCCTTGATGAGCGGATTTCCGGCGCACAGTGCCTTGATCTCCGCATAAGAAAGTGCCTGCTCGTCCACATCCTCGCAGGAGCGCACCGGGGATTTGCTGGTCATAATCTGGCTGATAAATCGCTGTTTATTTTCAAGGGTCTGAAAGAGGTAGCTGTCAAATGTCCCTTCCGTAACGTAATTGAACACCTTGACTTCCTTATTCATGTTGCCCTGCCGGATGATGCGACCGTTGCGCTGGGTCATGTCGCTGGGTTTCCAGCCAACATCCAGATGATGCACCGCCACAAGCCGGGACTGGACGTTGGTGCCCGCTCCCATTTTTGCAGTGCTTCCGAGCAAAACTCGCACATCGCCGGAGCGCACTTTGGAGAATAATGCCGCTTTTTTTGCTTCGGTATCGGCGTTGTGGATAAACTCGATCTCATTTTCCGGTACACCAACGGCAATCAGCTTTTTGCGAATATCCTCGTACACATTAAAGTTGCCGTCATTTTTCGGTGTGGAGAGGTCACAGAACAAAAGCTGTGTCAGCTTCTGGTCTTTGCCATCTTCCCAGATTTTCAGCACGTTCTGCACACAGACGTTCAGCTTGCTGTTGGGATCGTCCGGCAGCATGGGGTTCATCAGGCGAACGTCCAAGCCAATCTTGCGCCCATCGTTGGTGACGCAGAGCATATTGTCCACGGACGCATCGACGATGCCGGAGTGGATATCTGCGGCACGTTTGCTCAGTTCCTGCACCATTTCCTTTTGAATTTCGGACGGCTTTGCCACCACGGTTTCAAACTTTGCGACCGGCACCGGCAAATGAAGCTGGTCGCTAGTTTTAATGTCCGCAACCTCCTTGAACATGGACATCAGTTCCGGGAGGTTGAAAAACTTGGCGAACCGGGTGCGGGCACGGTAGCCGGTACCCTCCGGGGCAAGCTCAATGGCCGTGGTCGTCTCACCAAAGGTGGATGCCCAGCAGTCGAAGTGCGTCAGCTTTTTCTGCTGCAAGGTGCTGTACTGGAGGTACCGCATGACCGTGTACAACTCGGTCATGGAGTTGCTCACCGGGGTGCCGGTAGCGAACACCACGCCACGCCCGCCGGTGATCTCGTCCAGATAGCGGCACTTGCCGAACATATCGCTGGATTTCTGCGCTTCGCTGGTGGATAATCCTGCGACATTCCGCATTTTTGTGGTCAAAAAGAGGTTCTTGTAAAAATGGCTCTCGTCCACAAAAAGCCTGTCAACGCCCAGTTGTTCAAAGGTAATTACATCGTCTTTACGCTCATCGGAGCGCAGTTTTTCCAGCTTGGTTTCCAGCGTTTTCCGGGTCTTTTCCATCTGCTTGATGGAGAAATTCTCACCTGCGTGAACTTTCAGCTCATTGATGGCGGCAAGCGTTTCATAAATTTGCTCCTGAATGATACGTTCCTGCCGCTCAAAGGACAGCGGGATGCGCTCAAACTGGCTATGCCCGATGATGACGGCATCGTAGTCCCCAGTGGCGATGCGGGCACAGAATTTTTTGCGGTTGGCAGTCTCAAAGTCCTTGCGCCGTGCTACCAGCAGCTTGGCATTGGGGTAGAGGTTCAGAAACTCGCTTGCCCACTGCTCCGTCAAATGGTTGGGCACTACGAAAAGGCTTTTCTGGCACAGCCCCAGCCGTTTTGCTTCCATGGCGGATGCCGCCATTTCGTAGGTTTTGCCTGCGCCAACTTCGTGCGCAAGCAGCGTATTACCGCCATAAAGCACATGAGCGATGGCGTTGCGCTGGTGCTCTCGGAGGGTGATCTCCGGGTTCATGCCGACAAAATGGATGTGGGAGCCATCGTATTCACGGGGTCTGGTGCTGTTGAACAACTCATTGTACTGTTTTACCAGCGCAATGCGCCGCTGGGGGTCTTGCCAGACCCAGTTGGCAAAAGCATCCTTGATGACCTGCTGTTTCTGTTGCGCCAGCATAGTCTCCCGCTTGTTCAGCACACGCTTGGGCTTGCCCTCGGCATCCTCGATCGTGTCATAGATGCGGACATCTTTCAGGTTCAGGGTCTCCTCCAGAATCTTGTAGGCATTGGCACGGGATGTGCCGTAGGTCTCGGAGGAGATAATATCGCCCCGCCCGGTGGCGGTCTTGCCCTCCACACGCCATTCTGCGGTATAAGGAGAATACCTCACTTTGACTGCATGGCGCAGATAGTAGGGGATCTGGAACGTCTCGGTCATAAACTTCTGAATAATGTCCGGGTTCAGCCATGTTGCGCCCAACCGCACATCAATTTCTGAGGCTTCCAGTTCTCTGGGCTGCGCCTTGGTCAGCGCATCCACATTGACCACAAACTCCGGGTTCGTTTCGGCGGCGAACTGCGCCATTCGCAGCTTTGCCCGGACATCGCCGGACAGGTACTCGTCTGCCATCTGCCAGCCGGCTTCCGGGTCAGTGGGGTCGGCGGCAGGGTCCTTGAAGATCACACCGGACAGTTCAGTGGTAATGCGCCCATATTCGCCGGGGGTGCCCAGCAGTTCTGCCATATAGGGCAAGTCCACTTTGCCATGCTCACCAATAGATACCGCCAACGCTTCGCTGGGGGTATCCACGCTGGTGACGGTGCGCTCCGGGCGAATCGTCCGTTTCGTGAACATCGCCGCCTTGCTCTTGAGCTGCCCCTGCTCGTCCAGATTTTCCAGCGAACACAGCAGATAGTAGGAGGAATCCTGCTCAAACAGCCGCCCATTTCTGCGGTCGTTCAGCAAGCCATATTTGGCGGTAAAGGCATCGTAGGCGATGTTCAAACGCTCCTGTGTTGCCTTAATATCGGCATCGGGGTAATCCTCCAACTGCTGCTGAATCAGGTCGTTGACGATCTGCCGCAGCTCCACCATGCCGGTGACACGTCCCTTGGCGGTGTCGGACAGTTCCACCTGCGTCATCACGGAGTTTTCCCGGTAGAAAACCTCACCGTCCACCACCGTGTAGGAGAAGTTTTTCACATCCGGGTCAGCCGGGAGAATATGCTTCTCGTTTTCGGCATCCGCAATATCTGGTGTTTCTACCTCAACTTCGGTGTATTGCCCCTCAATATGCTGCACCGCTTCTGCAAGCTGGTCGGCAAGGCTGGTGCCCTCAAGGGGTGCAACGGTGAATTCCTCCCGTCCGTACTGGGTGCTTTCGGTGGTCATCTTGCCCAGCACCATCTCCGGGTGGTCTACGAAATACTGGTTGATGGCAAAGCCGTCCTCGGTCTTGCCAAGCTGCACCCAGTCCGGCTCATGGTCAATGGGGCGGTCACGCTTTTGCAAAAAGATAATGTCGCTGACAACATCCGTGCCAGCATTGGCGCGAAACGCATTATTCGGCAGACGGATAGCACCCAGCAGGTCAGCACGCTCTGCCATGTGCTTGCGAGCGGTGCTGTCCTTGCTGTCCATGGTGTAGCGAGATGTGACAAAGGCAACGATACCGCCCGGACGCACTTGGTCGATGGCCTTGGCGAAAAAGTAGTTGTGGATGCTGAATCCCAACTTGTTGTACGCCTTGTCGTTGACCTTGTAGTTGCCGAAGGGCACGTTGCCCACCGCCAGATCGTAGAAATCACGGCGGTCGGTGGTTTCAAATCCGGCAACGGTAATGTCAGCCTGCGGGTACAGTTTTTTCGCAATGCGCCCAGTGATGCTGTCCAGCTCCACGCCGTACAGCCGACTGCCCTGCATGGTGTCCGGCAGCATTCCGAAGAAGTTGCCCACACCCATGGACGGCTCCAGAATGTTGCCGCTGCGGAAACCCATACGCTCCACCGCATCGTAGATACTACGGATGACCGTGGGGCTGGTGTAGTGGGCGTTCAAGGTGCTGGAACGGGCGGCGGCATACTCGTCCTCGGAAAGCAACCCTTTCAGTTCGGCGTACTCTTTCGCCCAGCCGTCCTTATTGGGGTCAAAGGCATCTGCCAGACCTCCCCAGCCCACATACTGGGAAAGCACCTGCTGTTCCTCAGCGGCGGCACCCCGATGCTCCTCTTCCAGCTTGAACAGGGTACGGATGGCTTCAATGTTCCGCGCGTACTTCTGCTTAGGACCTCCGATACCCAAATCATCATCCGTGATGTGGAAGTTCCCGGCAAGTTCAAGTGTGGATCGTTCCGGTTCAACTGCATCCAGAGCAGGTGATTTTGAGCCAATCGTCTGGATCACAATATCATAAGGCATACGGTTTTCTTCAGCAGGGTATATGGCAACCGTTTTTACAGTATCATCTGGCTGCGTAGTAACCTGTTCATTCTGCCGCAAGCCATCCTCGAACTGCTGCTTGTTCAGTACCTCATTGCTCCACGAATAGCCCTGCGCGCTGGTGTCGATGCGCACATCGGTTTCGCCCACATAACCAACTTTGCCCTCGATGGTTCGGGTGGGAAGGTCTACCACAACATCGTCCCCGACCTTATAATCAACGGCCTTTTCGGGAGCAGCGTCAAGGGCCTCGTCCTGCTGTTCGTACAATTCCCGGACAACAGATAGCGGCTCTTCCCGAAAAATTGGCATCCGCAGGTCGGCCAGTGCCATATCCTGCAAGGAAACCTTGCCCTTATCAAAATCCACCCCGTCAATCCGAAATTTCCGGCCATCCATATTGATGATGGAGCCGATGGGCAGATAGTCCTCTTTGTGCAGATGTTTAGTCTGGTGATGAGTCCCATCTTTGTTCAATCCGGCAAGGTAAACATCATTGCCCGCAGACCACAATTCTTTTGACTTTCTTGCCCATAAGCTAGGTGGAAAGCCTGTGACCTGAACTTCGCCCAGTGCTGTTTCTCTCGTAAACAAAGCACTGTTGAGAACTTTTGCGACCTTGGCAGCATCTTCTCCATAGAACATAAAATTGCCGCCAGCTTCAAATCCAACCAGAGTATCCGGGTGCTGCGCCTTTAATGCAGTGTATTCGGCTGCACTGGCGGCGTTCAGTTCAAGGGGAAAGTCGATGGCTCTTCTTTCTTTGTCCGACAGGTAGCGGTCAGACTGAATCATCAGGTCAATATATTTTTCGACCCGATCCCAGCGGAGAAGCACTTTCTGATGGTCGGGATAATGCTCAAACGTCAGACCCTTGCTGTCATGGTCAAGCCAACCACTGCTTCCGTCCAGATAAGTGTGTGAAGAACCGCCGGGGCCATACGGTGCATATTCGTTGGAAAGAGCTTTTGCCCGGAGTTTTCGGTCAGGCTGCAACTGATAAATTTTCCATATCCGAAGTTTGCTGCCTTCAACATTGGAACCTCTCCGCAGCGCATTTTCAATCTCCGCCTGCGACAAAACAAAAGCGGAGGGCGATTTTTCGCTCTCCGCTTGGTCGATGGATTCAATTTGTTTGGCTTCGGTGGGAATGTGGGCATCGAAGAAACTTAACTGTAAATCAGTTCGTTCAGCACCAGTTCCTCGGCCTGTGCTTTCAGACTGTTCATGTGCTGCACCCACCCCATCTGATGCTGCTCCTTGTTCGGAGCCGGGTTCTGCTTCAGCAGTCCCTGCATGGTCTGCTGCATCCGGCTCTCTGCCGTCTGCTCCACCTCCATCAGGTGCGGGTACAGGCTCCCGTTCAGGAGCATCGTGTTGTACAACACTGGGCGATGATTCATCAGATACGTCCGGCGCAGCCTGCCATACTTGCCCAGCGGGGTCTTCGGCTGATGGAGGGTCAGGTTCGGGAGAAGATAATCCCCGGTCTGCGTGTAACTCAGATTGCTGCTCATATTCATGCTGGCTCCTTTCATTGTTTCGGCGGCGAATGGTTGTTTTTACGGTGCGCTCGATGTTTCGCAACACCTCCCGGCTCATATCGCTGACGGCTGCGCCGAGGGCGTAGACACTATCCGGGGTGGAGAAATTGTAGATTGCCTGAAAATCGTCCTTATCGAACCACCCTGTTGGCTCAAAGCCGCAGCGTTCCAGCAGCGTGTAGGTGACGCTGATGGCGGCGGCGGACTTGAACTGCATCTCCACCCCGGCTTCATCATAATCCATCAAGAGCGAACCGTCAACGATGGCACGAATGTCGCCGCCGTTGTTGTCCCAGTAATCCGCCACCAGTTTCCCGGCAACGTCCGCAAGCTGCTGACTGACGCGCTCTCCGCTGATGCCGTAGGTGGCGGCGAGCATTTCCGAAACCGGTTGTTTCAGGTCATCGTTGTACTGCCACAGGTCAGGGTCACGGGAATTGCGGCGCACCCCGGTGTCCGACACATCGAAAACGTAGTGCAGGCGCGGGAATCCGCTGGATTCGTCCAGCAGGGCGATACCCTTGGCACCCCGGCGCACATAGCGGTTCATTCGATTGTTCCAGATGTCAAAGTCGGCGCAGGCGGTGGCATCCGGGCGCTGGGCGTAGATCATCAACTGGTCCGCAAAGGGGTACTTGTACAGTCGAGATGCGGTGGTCAGGTAGTCCGTCCAGCTTTCCCAGTACCGGGTCAAGCCGTTCGCCGTGCGCTGGGCAAGGGCGAGATATTCTTCGGTTTTGCTTGGCATAGCGTTCCTCCCTTCAATCTCGTTGTAAACAAAAAAGCGAGCGGCCTTTTCAGGTCACTCGCTTATGGAATCTATGGTAGTTTATAGCATGAATGGAAGCATTCTATCAAGCCCACTTTTTGCGGGTTATGAAAAAATTTCGGAACAATGCCCTATGACATTATCCCAGTTGACAACCATCGACAAACTGAAAGTCGTCATCGTATTCCTGTTATATAAGGTTGATCGTCGTTTCATCAAAATTCTTAATACTGAACATTGTGCACCACTCTACATCATCCCGAACCGGCTCAAAGTGCAGTGCTGAGCAAGCAGCATAAAGCCTGCCTTGTGATTTTTCTCCAGTCATAATCACTGTTGGTCCGTCAGCTCCACCGATAATGCGTACGCAAGCATTATTTTGGGTTTCCGGCGTGAAGGAGTCTCCCTCCACAGCAATTTCCATAGGCTTATCTCCATCGCAGCAATCACAAATCGAGATATCTTCCTCCGATTCAGGGAAAAGCGTATAACGCATGACGGTAAAATGTGTCGGATAAACCCAGCGGTCAGAACCGAAACACTTTTGAGGAATTGTTTGTTGCTCTATTTCCTGCACGGTCAATGTATAGTTTGTTCCGCTGACCGGATGGAGGAAAGAAAACGAATCACCGGGAGCGTGTGTCTGGAAATGTGGTCCCGGCACACGGCATGGCCGTTGCTCCATCGTAAGGGAGAGGGATTTTATTTCGGGACGGCGTTTGCTTGTCCACGGAAATGCCGCCCGAAAAATCATCCACCCATAGGATGTATCCAAATCATAGTGTTCCAATGCCCACTTTGCTTCCGCTTCATTGATCATCCCGTCTGGCAAACATGGATTAAAGACCACCGAGCAACCGTGGGAGGTCAGCATTGTTTTCCCGTTCAATTCCAAACGAGGAATAAAGTCAAGACAAAGTGGATTTTCTAAATCTATTTGCAGTTGCTGCTCCTGCGTGAAGTATTCACAAGAGTCGTTTTCGGGGTGTAAATCCCATTTAGTCATGAACTTGCGAATGTCTTCCTCCGGGGTACGCATACAAAAGTCCACAACGAACCCCTTGCTGCACGAATACGCCGCAGGAATGATCCAATGATGCCCGGCCCATTCAAATTGCTGATTCAAGGGGACTTCTGTTCCGGCACGTTCTTTTCCCGAATGTCCCCAGAAGTTTCCCTCAAAGTAGACTTTCCACTCCGGGATAGCTGGTTTTGCGTTCTGGTCCACAACATCGTAATATTCTTTGGTGTACTTGATTTTGCTGTAATCAAAAGATGCCTGAAGCTCTTTGATATATGCCCATGGCCGCTCCATTGGCATCAGCTTTAATTTCGTAGCGACAAGCGCAAGGGTTTCCTGCTGCTCCTGCGTGGGAGGGTTGTCCTGTAAGAAGGTTTCAAATTGTGCCTTATCCCACATCCATGCCTGCTCCAATGCTGCCACATCGCCGCAGGCAAGCAGTAGCCGCAGAAAATCAGCGAAATTTTTTGCCAACGGATGAACATAGTTTGGAAATGTGTTCGCCGGGCTGACAGCAAAAACCATACCGCCAAAGCCACGAACAAAACAGAAGTGGATTCCATCCACACCGGTCCAACCAAATACAGACGCACCCTTTGGTGTGCAAAAATACGGTTCGTTATCTGTACGGCGTTCTACGCCTAAGGATGAAAGATCAATGTCAGTCTGTAATAATTTCTGAAATGTTTTGTCCATCGGCTGATCCTCTTAAACAGGAAGTTGGCAATTTCCTATACCTATGATTTCTTATCAAAGAGTTTGCATCATTTCAAGGATAATGCCATCCGGGTCTCTGAAATAAAAAGCTCGGCTCTCCCCAAATCCATTTGCTCTAAAGTCGAAATACTGCGGTTCAGATAAGCACTCAACATGGTTTTCGATAAGGGTTTTATAGACAGAATCAATGTCATCCGTATAGAAACATACTTCCGAGATGGATGTCGTAAACAAATCTGATTGTTCTTTATGGATCTCGCTATCTACGAACTGAATCAGCTCGACCGGTGGCGTTTCAATAGCCTTAGAACCGTTCAAATAAGCGACCCTTGCTTTGCAATTCGACTTGCGAAACATTTTATCGGTTTCTTTGCCTTCCATAAAAATCTCTCCTTGAAACGCAAGTCCAAGGATGTCTCTGTAGAAAGCAACCGAGCGATCCAAGTCAGAAACGGTCAATCCAACATGATAAATTCTTCCAATCATATTTTTATAGCCTCCTGAGAAAATTCCGAGTTGTCGAGTTCAGTATACCACACCAAATGGCATTGTAAAAGAGAATATGTATGCCGCCCGCAGGCGGCAAAAGTCAGTCGAGCGGAAATTCCAACTCGGCAAACTCTGCATCGGTCACCAGTTTCAGCTTTTCGATAACGCCCTCCGACAGTTCTCGCAGGGCGGTTTCATCCGGCATCAGGTAGCACTGCATGAGCCGCAGTTCGTGGATAAGCCCCAGTCGGGTGCCGGTGTTGTAAAGCATCATCAGCATGAGTTCTTCATGGTCAAAGTTCATGTTCAGTCCTCGCTTTCCGGCTTCCAGTTGGGTTACACTCCGGGGCATCGCACTTTTCCTTGAGATTCATCAGCACCGAAGGGCGTTCCGGCTGCTTGTCCAGAAACCCCTGTAAATCTTTGAAGCCGATGCTGTCCACATAATGCACAGACACCTCGCCATTGCGTTTGAGTGCAATCACATCGCTGACCGACAGGCTATGCCCCTCAAAATCCTGCGGACGGGAGAGGTTGAACACCTGAAACAGTTCTTCCAAAATCTCGTTGTTCGGCACATCCTGCCACATGGCGGGCAAATCAGCATAGTAGGTGACCTCGTAATGCTCCGGGTCGGGCGTTTTGCCCCGACGATGCAGTTCCCGCATGGAAGCAAATCTTTCATCGAGGATTTTTTCGTCATGCCGCAGCTGCATCACCATATAAACATCGCACCCTGCGTTCAGAAACTTCTGCGGGATGTCCGTCATGGGTTCACCGTCAAAATTCTGGTTCCATTTTTGCTGCATCGTCCACCTCACAGTTCTGGCGCAGAACGTGCAGAGGATTTTGGCGCAGACGCATCACTTGCCAGTTCTGCCAGCTTTTCCAGTGTGGAAGGGCGATGGTCTGCACTCAGTTCCTCGGCTTCCGCAACTTTATCCATGACTGCATCGTAGTCCTGCAGTAGCCGCCGGCCCTTTTCCATGTGGTGTGCTTCCAGAATCTGCTCACGGGCTTCCTGAATGGTCAGTTCCGGGGCACCCAGCTGCCCGCCGTCCATCACAGAATAATCGCTGTGGTAGAGGGTGTAGTCCCATCCATCCTCACAGGACTGGATGGCAAGGTAGCCTTTGCCGCCCAGTTCCCATGCAGCCTGCTCGTCTTGTGTCTGAATTTCCGGGTAGAAGTCGGCATGGTTCCGTTCCATGACCTCGGCAAACTGGCAGATGTGGAACACATTGCCCAAACCGCCCATGTCAAAGTGGTAATCATCCAGATGTTCCACCCGTGCCGTAAAACTGCGCCCATCCGGGTAATCCACCTGAATCACGCCGCCATCTGGAATGCGATAGAGGTCATCATAGTGGCTGTTGATGAGACGAATATCCTTCGGCAGC
>OHLY01001148.1_pt1 | contig 12022 bp, 10 predicted proteins | sample 1569251 | NCBI WGS metagenome assembly OHLY01 (sample SAMEA3879532, study PRJEB24766) | human gut metagenome | biome: human-associated habitat; feature: feces | place: USA | collected 1985/1987
ATCCGGTAAGTACCGACAGAAGACAGATCACTGCTCCCTCCATCCACCAGCATTTTCTTTCCTTCCCTGTCTCTTATAAAAATACAGTCCCCCTGTCCAACATCCAGAACAGTCACCTGAAGGTTTTTTGAATCATTATTGAGTATTCCGCATCCGCAGATCGATCCTGCTATGACAATACAAACAAGAAGTGAAAATCCCGCCTGTTTTCTTCGGTTATCTGTCTTATTTTTCATTGCATAAAACAGGAAGCACAAAAAGAACAGCACACCATAGTAAATAAGCACCCACCATAACTTTGGCTGTCCGGTCACAATCCTGCTGCCCGGAAGCGCTGATGTCAGCTCACATAATTTATCATAGAAGGACAACAGGCGATCACAGCTTCTGAATCCAATTTTTCCTACGGTTCCCGATAATTCTGAAAATAAAAGTCCACCTATACCGGTCAACATCACAAATGGAAACAACGGAATTAAAATAACATTCAAAACGAGTGCATACGGCGGCACCTCAAAATAATAATACAGCATGATTCCCAGAAGCATTCCATTAACAGCTAAACTAATCTTAAATCCTTCCCATGCTTTCAAACGTGTTTTCTGTTCAAAAATTGGATACAATAATAGAATCCCAAGAATTGCACCAAATGAAAGCAAAAATGCTGCATCTAGCAGATACAGCGGTTGATATATGCTTAAGATAGCTGCTGTAACCGCCAGGCTTGTTGGCTGATCCACATCTCTCCCGGTAATTTCTGCGCCCATGCGGATAAAAAACATAAGAAGTGCACGAAGACTGGATACCTGTGGCCCTGTCATAACCAGATAGAAAAACAGGATCCCTCCTCCGGCAATTCCGGAAAACAGAAATGAATTTCCCATTCTTCTTAATAACCGGTAAACAGACATTCCGATCAGTGACATGTGTAATCCTGAAATTGCAAGCAGATGTCCTAATCCGTTCTTCTGATACAATTTTTTCATCTCCGGATCAAGTCCGCTTTTTTCTCCCAGCAAGATTGCAGAAAGCATCGCGCCATGTGTTTTTCCCATCTGGCTTACAATCTTCCAGTTCCAATAATTTTTCAGCCGATCCAGCTGATTCTGTATGTTATCCCATTGTGATACAATCCAGTTCTTGTCTTTTTCAGACAAAACGATCTCAACCTGTTCTGCCTTTGTTAAAACCCCAACATGGATTCCCTGTTTTTGATAATAACTTTTTTGGTTAAAATTACCCGGATTCCTTGGCGGATGAAACGATTGTTTTGTCCCCCACACATTCAGTTTCTGTCCTATTTTCATTCTGATTCTTTTACCGGATTTACTATTTTTTATTGTTATAAGGATTTTCTTTTCTTTGATTGTCTGATTTTTACTCTTTTGATCTGTACAAGAAACAACCGCATCTTTTAGATAAATTGCAGTTGATTGTGATTTATTTTCAATTTTATAAACCGTGCCCTCACAAATCACATCTTTTTCATCCGAAATCAATGTTTCTGCAAGGGACGGTTTCTGATCTTTTGTATTCTGTAAAAAACTCACTCTTACAAGCTGTATGGCAAGCAGTACAAGACATACCATACAGAGCGGGCGTTTTCTCATTCTTTGTTATCTGCTGCAATCCAGTCCAGTTCTTCATTCAACGGCTGTGACAAGTCTACCTTCTCCATGTATTTTGCATTCGATTCACCATTGATCGTAATCTGTACCTGCCTTACTCCTGCTCCCTCTACAAGAGAATCTACAATAGAATAAATCGTGATCTCAGGCAGTACATCATACGCACTGATCAGAAATGTGCTGTCAAAATTCACATAACAGATTCCATCCTTTGTCGTTACACTCAACAGATTAGCCGCCGGATTGATCGTTGGATATGCCCCCTCCTCAGATGGACCTTGCATCAGCTTTTCTACAATCAGCTTTTCTTTCAAGACATTACTGCTGTAATGAACATCAACCTCTTGCTTGACCAGTTTGGATCCATTCTGATCTGCAAAATACAATGTCAGTGTATCCGTTTGATAAGAACTTAACGAGGATCCTGTTGCATCAACAATATCATCCTCATTCATTAAGCCAACATCATTTCCCTCATTATCTTTGAGCGGTTCCCCTTCCACACGGACAGATACTGCATCAATTCCATCAATCTGAAGCAGTGACTGCACAATTGCTGCCCGCATCAGTTTCTCATCTAAGGATTTCACTTCATAATATTCTTCGCTGAAATTAATCTCAAGGATACTGCCCTTTAAAGCACAGTCGAGCAATTTCACCTGTTCCGGAATTGCCTGTGTATATTCAATTTCATTCGTTGGTTTCTTCATCTCATCGATTACAGATTCCGCCTTTTTTATCGCAGAATTGCCGCTGATCTTAGCTGCAACCTTTACAAGTCCTGTCTTGTCTGTATTCATACAGTAAATGTAAGATTCGCCTTCCTTTACTCCATAACGATCCCCACACGCAGTTACTGCGAGAGAAAGAATCAGAATAAGCAACACTGCGATTCCTTTTCTTTTTTTCATAACTTTTCTCCTAAGAAGCTGTATAGATCAGTGGAATTCTCACAGTAAATGTTGTTCCTTCGCCTTCTTCACTATATACTTTAATCGCACCTCTATGTGCAATCACAGCATTTCGCGCAATTGCAAGTCCAAGTCCTGTTCCTCCGATCTCTCTGGAATGAGATTTATCCACACGGAAGAAACGTTCAAAAACATGCGCCTGATCCTCTTTCGGAATTCCAATTCCTGAATCTTCTACTTTTACATAGAAAAATTTGTGGTCTGCATTCAATGATACATGAACCCATCCATTATCATGATTATACTTTACTGCATTTTCTACCAGATTGGAAATCGCAAGTGACAGCTTTGTCTCATCAATCTCCGCCGTAACCGGACGAAAGCTCTCCATTACGATCTCCACATTCTTTTTCTCTGCAATTGGTTTTAATCTCTTCAAAATCTGTTCCAGAAGTTCATTGATATTAATGGACTCAATATTCAGCGTCTGCCCCTTCTTGTCCATCTTCACAAGTGATAAAAGATCTGTAATGATCTTATTCTCACGGTCAATCTCTTTTGCAATATCACCCATGAATTCCTGATACATCTCAACCGGAAGGTTCTCCTGCTCCAGAAGTGAATCGGCCAGTACTTTCATCGATGTCATCGGGGTCTTCAGTTCGTGAGATACATTGGATACAAATTCTTCCCTGGAATCATCCAAAAGCTTCAGCCTTCCCATCATCTTATTAATTGCTTCGCTGATACTTTTCGTTTCTGTAAATGTATCCACATGCAAAACATCGTCGCTATACCCTGCACTTACATTCTCGATCGTAGCTGCAATCTGATGCAGCGGACGTACTACACGATCTGCTGCAAACACTGCAACAATCGTCAGAAAAATCATCACAAGACCAATAATCACGCTCCCCTGTGTATATAATACATCCAAAGAATCCTCAATACTATCAGTTGAAACACTTGCCAGCATTACACCGCGAATCTGATTCTCTCCGGGTATTGCAATCGGTGCAGTCACCTCGATATAATGATTCTTCTTATCATAATTATTCGTGCTCGTCCCCTTCATACAGCGCACTACACTTTCAGATACATCCAGCTTTCCCTCATCCAGACTATAAGTATCCTTGACTACCCTTAGCTGATCGTCAATTACCATAACTCTTCCGTTATAAATGTTAGTCAGCTGATTCAGACTGTCATTGACCACCTCTTGTGAAGTGTCCTCAAAATAGTGGCTCGCACTGATCTGATTCGTTAAAATTGTACATTGATTCTGAATTTCTGCTGTTCGAAGTGACACAGCACGTGACTCATAGACTTTTACGATTCCAAATAGTGCTACTACGCTGGGCACAAGCCCGGCAAGAAGCACCATAATAAAAATTCGGAATCTAAGATTGTTAAAGATCTTTTTCTTAAATGAAAATGTATTCTTACCCCTGGAAATAATAACCCACTCCCCACTTCGTATGTACGTATTTTGGTTCACTTGGATTCTGTTCTATCTTCTCTCGTAAACGACGGATATGTACATCTACAGTTCTTGCATCACCCGGATAATCATATCCCCAGATCAGATTCAGCAGATTCTCTCTGCTGTAAACCTTATTCGGATTCATTGCCAAAAGCTCAAGCACATCAAATTCCTTCGCTGTAAGATTGATCTCACGTTCTCCGATGAAAACACGGCGTCCTTCGCAATCAATCTTCATATTCCCTTTCACAAGCACCGGACTGCCGGCCGGCTCTTCCTTGCGTTTCGCTGTTCTGCGCATGATTGCCTTGATTCTTGCCTTCACTTCAAGAATATTGAACGGCTTTGTGATATAATCATCCGCACCATATTCCAGACCAAGGATCTTATCCATATCCTCACTCTTGGCAGTCAACATAACAATCGGCATATCTGAAAATTCACGAATCTGCTGACATACCTGGAAACCATCCAGTTTCGGAAGCATGACATCAAGAAGTACAAGATCATACTCACATCTTCTCGCATATTCTAATGCTTCTTCTCCATCATAAGCGCAATCCACTTCCATTCCTTCCTGTTCCAGACTGAACCGGATCCCCTTTACGATTAATTTTTCATCATCAACAACTAATATCTTCTTGCTCATACTCCTCTTTCTGGCCGTTCTTCTGCCTGCTCCTATACCGTAATATCGTCTTTTATCTTATTAAATACGCCATCCTTGATTCCCTCGATCTTCTTGAGATCCTCTATACTCTGAAAGTTTCCATGCTCCTGCCTGTACTTCAGAATACTCTCTGCCTTTGATGCTCCGATTCCACTCAAGGTCATCAATTCTTCTTTTGCGGCTGTATTTATATTAATTTTATCACTGACTGATCCACCTGCATTTCCATTCGGATCTGCCCACTGACCGGAAACAGATTGTGCTGACTCCTCTGCTTCTTCCTGCGTTGGCACATAGATTCGCTCTCCATCACTCAAAGCTTCTGCCTGATTGATCCAATCTGCAGCAGCATCTTCTGTCATTCCACCGGCCGCTTCCAATGCTTCGTAAATCCGTGCATCTGTCCTCAGTTCGTACACCCCCGGAGCATTCACAGCTCCACATACATGAACATATAACGTCTCCGGCAGTCCTTCTTCTGCATCTGTGCCACCCTGAGATCCTTTTTCTGACTCTGTTTTGGAATTTGAGGAATTCTTCTCTACATCAGATTCCCCCTCCAGTGTGAACTCTTCAAGTTCTTCCGCTGCGTCTTGCTTCTCTGCACAGCCACACAATCCCATGGTCAAAAAAGCCAAAGTTAAAGTCAATACAATTCCTTTTAGCATCTGCCCTTTACGGCATCTGCATATTTTCTTCCATCCGTTCTTCATCCTATTGCCTCACTGTTCTCAGACAGTCAGACTTCCCCTTAAAACCGGACATAAATATTGTAACGAATTTTTCTCAAAAATACAATAGACAATTTAACGCTTTGTTACAGACTTATTACAATACCCGTAAAACTGTCTATTCCCATTGGAAAAGAACAATTTCACCGGCTGCGATCAGCAATCCAATCAGTTTTCTCCATGAAAATGGTTCTTTTTCCATTCCGAACATTCCGGATAATGAGATCAGATAAGCAACCGCCAGCTGGGAAACAACAATGAAAAGTGCTGACCTTGCAGGTCCCAGAGCATCCACACTTTTAATCACAGTCCATGTGATTCCTGCTCCGATCACACCTCCCAGCAACATATAACGCGGCTGGACTTCCATAAGTGCTGTAACAGAGTCTCTTCCTGTTGCCAGCCAGACAAACAGACACAAAAGAAATGCTGAAAGCTGTACCCACCCATTGCTTACCCAGACTCCTGTCGTCTTTGTCACCTGCGTGTTGAACACTCCCTGTACACTCATCAGCGCACCTGATAGCAGTGCAATCAAAAAACCGGCCATAAGCTCATACCTCCCTATAGAAATAGTATAAGCAAATGCCGGCTTTTTTATGTATAAGATCTCTTATACAAGTGCACGTTTCAGTTTTTCGATCATCTCATCGATATGCTTTTCTTCTACAATCAGCGGTGGAACAAAACGGATGACATTTCCTTGCGCCTGAATGATCAAAAGCCCTTCTTCGATTGTCTTTTTATTTACTTCTGCAAGAGGTTTTGTAATCTCGATTCCCTGCATCAGACCTTTTCCTTTTCTTTTGACAACACAGTCCAGCTCATCCACAAGCTCATCCAGTTTTTTTGTCAGATATGGAGCAACCTGATTCACATGCCCCACAATATCCTCACGTTCAAAGATCTCAATTACTTTCTTGACTGCAGTACATGCTAATGGTATGTTGCGCCGTGATCTCCCGGCTGCAGAGAATATTTTGCCACTTCTTCTGTCATTGCAAATGCACCGACCGGAATTCCGTTTCCGATTGCTTTCGCCATAGTCAGAATATCCGGTTTTACACCAAATCCCTGCCATGCAAACATATTTCCGGTTCTTCCCATTCCACACTGCACTTCATCACAGATCATCAGGATTCCATTTTCATCACAGATTTTACGGATTCCTTCCATAAATTCCTGTGTTGCAAGATTGATTCCCCCTTCGCCCTGCAGCGGTTCCAAAATAATTGCACAAGTCTTATCATTTACCAGTGCTTTCACACTGTCAAGATCATTAAACTCTGCAAATCTCACACCTGGAACAACCGGCTCAAACGGTTCTCGATAAGAATCATGTCCTGTCACAGAAACTGCTCCGAAGCTTCTTCCATGAAAAGAATTCTGCATTGCTATAAATTCATATCTTCCTGTCTTCTTTGTGTAAGCATATCTTCTGGCTGCTTTCAAGGCACCTTCGTTTGCCTCACCACCACTGTTTGTAAAGAAAACTCTGTCCATTCCGGAAATGCGATTCAGTTCTTTTGCTGCCTCTCCACAGCTCTCGTGAAAATAAAGATTTGATGTATGGTATAACTTGTCAATTTGGTCTTTTAATGCCTGATTCAGTTCTTTATTATCATATCCAAGTCCTGACACAGCAAATCCTGCTGCAAAGTCAAGATATTCTTTTCCTTCTGTATCATACAGATATGCACCTTCACCGTGATCTAACACAACCGGGAACTGGTTATAAGTATGTAACAAAGCTTCGTTTGTTTCTTTCATATATTCATTCATAACTTATTCTCCGTAATAATATCGTTCTTCTATATCATTTTTAATTGCAGTTCCGATACCTTTATTTGTAAAGATTTCCAGAAGAAGGCTGTGTGGAATGCGTCCATCCAGAATATGTACTCTGGATACACCGTTTTCGATTGCATCAATACAGTTCTGGATCTTCGGAAGCATACCTCCACCGATATATCCTTCCTCCATCAGTTTCTTCCCTTCGGAAACATTTAACTCTGAAATCAATGTAGACGGGTCATTCGGATCTTTGTATACACCTTCAATATCTGTTAAGAATGCAAGCTTCTCTGCATTAACTGCCCTTGCAATGGCACAAGCTGCATCATCAGCATTAATATTGTAAGCGTGGAAATTGTCATCATATCCTATAGGGCATATTACTGGAAGAAAATCATCCTTAAGAAGAGAATGTATAAGTGTTGTATCAACTTCCTTGACTTCACCTACATATCCTATATCTTCACCCTTTGAATACTTCTTCTCTACCTTTAACATACCGCCATCTTTACCACTTATACCACACGCCTTTACGCCAAGTTCCTCTATAAGCGATACAAGGCTTTTATTAACCTTGTTAAGAACCATCTCAGCAATTTCCATAGTTGGCTCGTCTGTAACTCTTAAACCATTCTTAAATTCTGGTGTCATTCCAGACTTTTCAACCCATTTGCTGATTTCCTTGCCGCCGCCGTGTACAATAATTGGCTTAAATCCAACAACCTTTAATAATACTACGTCCTGAATAACTTTTCTTTTAAGTTCTTCATCAACCATTGCACTTCCACCATATTTTACAACTATAATCTTTCTGTTGAACTTCTGTATATATGGGAGTGCTTCAACAAGCACCTGTGCCTTCTTTAACTCTTCTTCCATATTAATTGTACTCATTTATTATCCTCATTCCTGACAATATTACAATGCCATTTTATTCTTAACTATTATGATCTGTAATCCGCATTAATCTTTATGTAATCAAATGTAAGGTCACAGCCCCACGCTGTAGCTTCACTGTTACCCTGCTTAATATCTGCTATTGCGGTTACAGGATTTTGTGAAAGAATTTCAGTTGCCTTTTCTTCGCTGTAATCTGTTGCAGTACCATCTTTAACTATCTGAAGCTTTCCTGCGTTGCTTTCAAAGAATATATCAACCTTCTCCGGCTCGAAATCAACGCCTGAATAACCCATAGCACAAAGAATTCTTCCCCAGTTAGCATCGTGTCCAAATATTGCCGCCTTTGTAAGATTAGAAGTCACTATTGATTTGGCAAGAATTCTTGCCTGTTCCTTAGTTGAAGCTCCCTTAACCTGAACTTCAAAAAGACATGTACAGCCTTCACCATCTCCTGCTATTTTCTTAGAAAGCTCTGTAAGTACATAAGATAATGCCTCATAAAATGTATCATAATCACTGCTGCCTTCCTTAATAGTATCATTGCCTGCTTCTCCATTAGCAAGAACAAGCACTGTATCATTAGTTGATGTATCTCCGTCAACAGATATCATATTAAATGAATCTTCAACAATATCACTTGTCATCTTCTGAAGTGCTTTCTTCTCTATAACTGCATCAGTTGTAATAAAACAGAGCATTGTAGCCATATGAGGATGAATCATACCGGCACCCTTGCACATACCGCCTACCGTTACTTCTTTGCCAGCAATATTTACTGTGCAGGCAACCTGCTTGCTTACAGTATCAGTTGTCATAATTGCCTCTGCGGCAAGTGTTCCAGCCTCTTTAGTATAATCAAGAAGTTCCGGAAGTGCCTTAATTCCTGCACACATTCTATCCATAGGAAGCTGCATTCCAATAACACCTGTTGAACCAAGAAGCACTGCATCGGCTGAAATTCCAAGTGCCTCTTCGGCTGTCTTAGCTTCAAGTGCACAGGCTTCATCACCCTCAACACCAGTACAGGCATTAGCAACACCACTGTTGACTACAATTGCCTGTGCATAAGCTTCATTATATACAATATTCTTATCCCATTTAACAGGAGCGGCAAATACTCTGTTAAGAGTAAATGTCCCTGCTGTCACGCAAGGCTTGTCTGAAACAACCATTGCCATATCTTTCTTACCATTCTTATACTTAATTCCTGCCGCCATACCAGCTGCCTTAAATCCTTTAGCCGCTGTAACTCCACCTTCTATAATCTGCATAACTGCCTCCTGTCCAGATTAATAACCGCTTGTTATTAAATTACCTATATAATAATTATCTATCAGGATTATTACTTACCAATAACGTCTTATTAATCTTATATGAATAAAATATTTATAGTGCCGCCTGTATTATATAATTCTATGGAAACATAGGTGCAATCTTAAGTCCTTCATTCTCCTCAAAACCGAATAAAAGATTCATATTCTGTACTGCCTGACCAGCCGCACCCTTAACAAGGTTATCTAATGCACCCATAGCAATAATTCTGTTAGTTCTTGGCTCTATCTTAAATCCTATATCTACAAAGTTACTTCCCTCAACCCATCTTGTCTCTGGGCATACATCCTTAGGAAGAACTCTTACAAAATATTCCTTATCATAATATTTATCATATGCCGCCTTAACATCTTCATAAGTTACATCCTTTGCAAGATTAGCATATGCTGTCACAAGTATTCCTCTGTTCATTGGAACTAAATGTGGTGTAAATATAAGCTTTAAATCATCTCTTCCACAAGCATATCCAAGCTGTTCTTCTATCTCTGGTGTGTGTCTGTGTGTACCAACACCATATGCTTTCATACTCTCATTAACTTCACAGAAAAGATTAGCAACCTTTGCACCCCTGCCTGCACCGCTTGTTCCGCTCTTAGCATCAATGATTATTGTATCTGGATTAATAATTCCTTCTTTTACAAGTGGATATAATGTAAGAATTGATGTTGTAGTGTAACATCCCGGGTTAGCAATAATTCTTGTATTATTATTCACTTTATCCCTGTTAATCTCACATAAACCATAGACTGCTTCATCAATATATTGTGGTGACTTATGTTCAAGCTTATACCATTTCTCATATATATCTACATTCTTTAATCTAAAGTCTGCACTAAGGTCTATTATCTTTACCTTTGATAAAATCTCATCGTTAACAAGTGATGCACATAAGCCCTGTGGTGTTGCTGTAAATATTACATCAACCTCATCTGCAAGCTGTTCCATATTATCATCCATACATCTGGCATCTACAAGTTTAAACATATTTCTGTATACATCTGAATATTTCTGATCTATATAGCTTCGTGAACCAAGCCATACAATCTCTACATCCTTATGTCCAAGAAGAAGTCTTACTAATTCGTTACCTGCATATCCGGTAGCTCCGATAATTCCAACCTTAACCATACGTCCTCCATCTGAATGTTTATTTATTCATTCGTGTACATATATTATTCATCAATAAAAATGACAAGTTCCATTATAACAACTTTTTTTTCTATGTAAAGTGTTTATTCATTATTTTTTATATTTATGCAATATTCTTGCATAAAGTTGCATAATATACATTTTTACCTATTGCATTTTCATAATAAGTAGTTTATTATAATCAGCAGAGTTTTACACTTTGTAATAGCATTATTTACTACATAATATTTATTACATAATTAAACCTATTACTTAATTATATGGAGGTACATTAATAATGAAAGAGAAAGTTGTTCTTGCTTATTCAGGTGGTCTTGATACTACAGCAATCATTCCTTGGTTAAAGGAAACTTTCGACTATGATGTTATCTGTGTATGTGCAGATTGCGGTCAGGAAGAGGAATTAGACGGACTTGAAGAAAGAGCTTTATCTTGTGGAGCTGCCAAGTTATATATCGAAGACATCACAGATGAATTCTGCGATAACTACATCGTTCCATGTGTACAGGCTCACGCAGTTTATGAAAATAAATATTTACTTGGTACATCAATGGCAAGACCTATCATTGCCAAAAGACTTGTTGAAATTGCCCGTAAAGAAGGTGCTGTTGCTATCTGCCATGGTGCTACAGGTAAGGGTAATGACCAGATCAGATTTGAGCTTACAATCAAGGCTTTAGCTCCAGATATCCAGATTATCGCTCCTTGGAGAGATTCAAGATGGACATTACAGTCTCGTGAAGATGAAATCGAATATTGCAGACAGCACGGTATTCACCTTCCATTCAGCCCTGACTCAAGCTACAGCCGTGACCGTAACATCTGGCATATAAGCCACGAAGGTCTTGAGCTTGAAGATCCAGCTAATGAGCCTAACTATAAGCACCTTCTTGTTCTTGGATGCACACCAGAAGAAGCTCCAGATGAAGGCGAATATGTAACAATGACATTTGAAAAGGGTGTTCCTACATCTGTTAACGGCAAGAAGATGAAGGTTTCTGATATCATCAGAGAACTTAACAGACTTGGCGGCAAGCACGGCATTGGTATAATTGATATCGTTGAGAACCGTGTTGTTGGTATGAAGTCACGTGGTGTATATGAAACACCTGGTGGAACTATTCTTTACGAAGCACATCAGCAGCTTGAAGAATTAGTTCTTGACAGAGATACAACAACAGAAAAGATAAATGTTGCTAACAAGTTTGCACAGGTTATATATGAAGGAAAGTGGGAAACACCTCTTCGTGAAGCACTTCAGGCATTCATCGAAAAGACTCAGGAATATGTAACTGGTGAAGTTAAGTTCAAGCTCTACAAGGGCAACATCATCAAAGCCGGAACAACATCTCCATATTCATTATATAACGAATCTATCGCTTCATTCACAACTGGAGACCTTTATGACCACCATGATGCTGATG
>OHLY01001192.1_pt1 | contig 11635 bp, 10 predicted proteins | sample 1569251 | NCBI WGS metagenome assembly OHLY01 (sample SAMEA3879532, study PRJEB24766) | human gut metagenome | biome: human-associated habitat; feature: feces | place: USA | collected 1985/1987
AATTATTAATTCACTTGCTGACTTTGGTAACTACTATAAATCACTTATTGAACAGAAATAAGTACGTTAGTATTTGAAAAGCTCGAACAATTGGGATTTGAAAGTGAGATGTATTTTATGAAAAAGAAGATTATATTAACAATAGCATTTGTTATTAGTTTATTACCAATGTTATTAAACCAATATGGTGGAATGAAAGGTGTACAAGAGATTAGTGCTTAAGTTAAAAGACGGATTTGTTCTCTATCATGGAAGTTATTGTGAAGTAAAAGAGCCAGATCTTGCCAAATGTGCAAAGAGAAAAGATTTTGGGCAGGGATTTTATTTAACTACATCCAAGGATCAGGCGATAAGGAAGCAGACGATTTCTGCATCAGACAGTTGCTGCCCAATAAACTAAAAGATCAATATTGCTTCAAAACAGAAGCCGCTATTAAGTGTCTGAAATTTGTGAAAGGACGGAACAGAGAATTATCGCCGCACTCCTGAAACGGTCACAATGGAAATTCATTTCAATTTAAAACCAATACCGGAGCTTGGAACCATCGAAAGAGGTTCCGGCTCCCATAAATTAGAAAATCTATCAAAATTTAATCTATTTTAACCTTTTCAAGGCTCATTTCGAGCCAATATTTTACCATATATGCATTACATGCTGCATTGTAAGGCTGACTACTGTAATACCAACCCAGCAGGAAGCACCGAGAAAGATTGGCTTTCCACCAGATTTGACTAGCTTCACAACATTGCTGTTCAGACCGATTGCAGCCATAGCCATGATAATGAAGAACTTAGACAGTTCTTTCAGCGGAGCAAATACATCTGCGCTTACACCAAGGCTCATGCATACAGTTGTAATGACAGCCGCAATGATAAAGTACAGGATGAACATTGGAAAAGCTCTTTTTAAGCTGAACTTACCGGATGATTTTCCGTCTTTTGCGGCTGATTTCGCACGAACCAGTGAGAGTACAAGTGTAATCGGAATGATTGCAAGTGTACGTGTCAGTTTAACTGTGACAGCAGTATTGAGTGTCTCACTTCCAAGATTCCACATGCTGTCCCAAGTAGAGGCGGCAGCAGTTACGGATGAAGTATCATTGATCGCAGTTCCGGCAAAGACACCGAAAGCATTTCCGCTTGTTGTGTCGAAGCCGAGTGCATTTCCAAGCACCGGGAAAAGTACAGCAGCGATAACATTGAAGAAAAAGATAACAGAAATCGCCTGTGCGACTTCTGTGTCATCGGCGTCAATGACAGGCGCTGTAGCAGCAATCGCAGAACCACCGCAGATGGAAGAACCGACACCAACAAGGATAGATGTGTTGGAAGGAACATTCAGTACCTTGCGGAGCAGCCATGCAATGATCAAAGATGTAGAAATTGTACTGACGATAATAGGAAGAGACTGCTTTCCTGTCTGTAAGATAACTCCGAGATTCATGCCGAATCCAAGCAGAACAACAGCAGTCTGTAAAATAATTTTAGATGTCCATTTAATTCCTGATTCGGCTGTTCCTTTTTCAGTCCAAAAGCAGGTGATCACCATTCCGGCGAGAATCGCAATGACAGGTCCGCCGATTACCGGGAATGCTTTTCCAATCAGCCAGGATGGAATCGCAATCAGAAAGCAGACCAGAATTCCTTTGAAATTTTTTTGAATAAAATTCATGATAGTTTCCTCTCTTAAGTTTTTTGTTACTGTCGGCACTATGGGCGTCAGTAACTGTATTTTTATGAAACAATTATAGATTATAACACTGATAAACAATAAAAAAAAGTATATAAATTCTACTATCTATAGGATGAAGGTGTCTGTCCGGTTTTCTTTTTAAAACAAGAACTGAAGTAGTATTGATTTGAATATCCTACTTTCGCACTTATTTCTTTTAGTGAGAGGTTCGTATTTTTCAATAGATTACAGGCCGTTTCAATCCGAATATCTGTGATTACATCCGAAATATTTTGCTGGCGTTGTTTTTTAAACAGAGCACTAAGATGAGCCGGACTAATATGAACATTGTTAGCAATTTCATTTAGACATAAGGTGTTGTCTTGATAATGTTGGTGTATATAATTGATAGTAGCAGTACAAACATGTTCTTGACGACTCTGTGCTGAAAGATTAATTTTATCAGATATTGTCTGGCATAAACTAGAAAGCCATTGGAAGATCTCAGTACTTGTTGAAAAAGAGTCAAGGTGTTGATAGGTTTTAATAATGTCTTTTTCCATGTCATTGCTTCTAATGCCCATATCGCAGAGAAATTTTAGTAAATGCCCCAAAAGCTGATAGATACGTATAAATATAAATTGTTTGTTTTTGTAGTTTTGTGTTAATTCTTCTGAAAATGAAAGAATCCACTTTTCTATTCCGTCCAGGTCATTTTCGCATAAAAGCTGTATTAACTTTTCGTGACCGGAAACTTCATATAATTCAGCAGAGTAATCGTTGTCTATAGTATCACCAAGTGTAAATATGTTTTTCTGTGGAAAGAAAAAACGGTATTCCAGTGATTTTAATGCATTGGAATACGAAACAGATAAAGTCCACAAGTATTTGACGATGTTTCCTATTCCGATATTTAATTCGAAAAAGCTGTTTTTATAAAGTTGCAATAATTCTGTTAACAGATCATAAGACGTATTATAGAAGTATTTCTGATTAGAATAATTGTGAGCGATTACCAATACGATTTCGTCAAAACTTGTTAAAGTATGAATCAGTGAAAAGTGCTCATTGAAAAGTTCTTTTATGGTATCAGACATACTCATTAGTTTTATGTGATACTCTTCAATGCCTTTTTTTTCTTTGATGTCTGTTGCATTTTGTATTTGAATTACAATGGCCTGATAATAATGATAGTCAAGATTCAACTGAAGATAATCGGCATAATTTGAAAGTGTATATCGAGCTTCATCACTTGAAGATTGTATTAATTTATGAAAAAAATTATCGATCATTATAGGGCGGCTTTGTTTTAATATTTCAAGATTCCTCTGTTCTTTATTAAGCATACTAAGAGCATTGCGAATGATTTTCTTTAGATAAGAATAATCAAGCGGTTTTTCTATATAGTCAAATGCACCGAGTCGTATAGCTTGTTTGGCATATTCAAATTTATCAAATGCACTGATAAGTATTATTTTTATAGACGAATTAATCTTTAGTGCATTTTGTGCAAGAGATAAACCGTCTAATTGTGGCATTTCTATATCGGAAATAATTAAATCAACCATATTATTTTGCAGATAATCAAGAGCCTGCTGTCCATCATAGGCTTTGCAAGCGACTTCTGCATTTAAATCAGACCAGTCAATGTTGTGGCAAATACCATCAACAGATATATGGTTGTCATCTATAATCATAATTTTGTACATTAGTAGTCCTCCAGTAATTGCGGAATTCTTATATAAATTGTGGTTCCAGTATCTTTGTTGCTTTCAACTCTGAGTGTACCATGTCCCTGTAAAGAGGAACATATACGTGAATTAATGTTACTTATACCGAAATGTTTTTCGTAGTGAATTTGTTTGGAAACAATACCTTCACGGAGTTCATTTAGTTTCTCAGGAGACATACCAATTCCATTATCAGAAATCATGATTTCTATCATATCATCATCATATCTAATAGAAATATCGATATGCATATGGATTCCATTTCCTTTAAAACCATGTTGAATCGAATTTTCCAATATAGGCTGTAGTGTGAACTTACAAATAAGAAAGTTTTCTATTCCTTCTTCCATATCTATATTCCAATCAAATAAATTATCTTTACATAATGCTTCCATTTCCATATATAATTGTGCAATTTCTAATTCTTTTTTAATAGGAATCAGATCATTGGAGGTGCGTAACAATCCTTTATAAAAAAGCGATAAATCAGCAAGCATTTTATTCGCTTTCGTGATTTCACCAAATGACAACAAATTTTGAACAGATGCTAAAATATTATATAGGAAATGAGGATTGATTTGTGATTGCAGCAACTGATAATTTAGTTTTTCCTCTTGTATTTTTAATTGAAGGTTATTCTCAAAGCTTGAATTCAATTCTGAAATCATGTTAGCACAGGTGACGGTTAGTGAATCTATTTCATCCAAGTGAGTTGAAGAAGATGGAACTAACTTGTCGATCTGCGTCGAATCTATGACATCGTCCATTTTGATTTCCGACATAGAATGAGACAAATGATTGATTTTATTTGTCATTTGATCAGCCACCCAGATAATTGAGAGCATAGTCAGAGGGACAATAATCATGAAACAAATGAAAATCATTTTTACGAGAAAGGATGAACTTTGGCGTATATAATAATCAGGAGTTTCAGTAACAAGAAAGAGCTGGTTATGTACCGGTGTGGAAATTATCTCACATTTATCATATGAGAAATGTGAGAGTCTCAAGTTTTGTGTGATTGCATGAAGTTTTTCATTGGATAAAGAACCCCCAATTTGTTTCTTATCTGTGCTTGATAATACAACACCCTCGGAATTTATTATATAAGAAAGAGAAGGATTGCCTTCAGAAAATGTGTTTAAGTAGTTGCTTAATTCTTCACTTGTTATGTGAACAGCCAAACAAGTTTTTTGTGAATTGATTTTTGCATACCTATAGCAGGAGAGTACTCCGGAAGGTTCTTCACCTTTGCTGACCATATAAGGGAAGTTAATGTCTTTGCGAAAAATCCAATTAGGAGTAAGCCCCTGTTTTGAAAAATCGCTCAACTGTACCTTATATTTTTTAAGGTCTGATAAAGAACAGAAAGTAAGCCCTTCTTTTGAAGCAAAACTATCATCAGGTAAAAAGATATTTACATGATAAATATTAAAAGAATCAGCTATTGAAGCAATATTATTCCGAACCGCAGAAAGTTTGTCGAGATAATTTGACATAGGTTGTTCTGCTGTTGTACATAACATACATAAACCTATATTATTCACGGCTATGCCGTGTGAAGTGGCTGAAAGCCACATGATTACTGTATTTTAATTGAATATTGCTGTTTCACCTATCAAGTGAATAAAAAAAGAGCATCCATTTGTGGTAAAATTAAGGTGTCGAATCTTAAATAATAACCCAAAGGAGCCCTTTATGAGTATTGTAAACACCTTATCACTAGAAAGCAATAGACAGATTAAAATAAATTTTGATGGAGGAGATTTATCCTCCGATGCAGGCTTACTTCTTATCAAAGAATTCGTAAGCAAACTTGGCATTGATAAACTTTTCAGTCACTCATTTAAGACCAATGATTCTGCATCATTTAGATATCACACTGACAAGGAGAATCTCCTTCAGATGATATATATGATCATTGCAGGTTACTTTGAAGATGATGCTTCAGATGAACTTACAAATGATCCAGTATTTAAAGCAGTGCTAAATAAAGATGCTTTAGCTTCACAACCTACGGTATCAAGATTCTTTAATCGTATGGATGAAGATACTTTAAACCAATTCCTTACAATTGGCAGAATACTTCGAAAAAGAGTTTACAGTGTTCAGATGCCACAGGCTGTCATTTTGGATTTGGATTCCACTCTTCTTGATGCATACGGTAAACAGGAAGGCAGAGCCTTTAACGTTCATTATCAAAGCAATGGATACCATCCGCTTGTCTGTTATGATGGATTGACCGGGGATTTGATAAAAATCCAACTTCGTGATGGATCACAGTATTCCTGCACTGGAGTGGTTGATTTCTTGCAACCAATACTTGATGAATATCTGAATGATTATCCGTCAATCCGAATTCTGCTTCGTGGTGATAGCGGTTTTGCTACACCTGGCCTTTACAAGCAGTGCGAGGAAAATGGCACAAACTATGTAATCCGGCTGAAGGAGAATGGTATTCTCCGTGGAAAAGCATCTCATCTTGTGGATGAGCTTGATGAAATCACTAGAAATAACAAAGTCGATTATGCAGTAGTTTATGGTGAATTCATGTACAAAGCTGGTCCATGGCCTTATGGAAGACGTGTAGTATGCAAGGTTGAAAAGCCGGAAAACCAGATGGTTTACATGTACACATTCATTGTCACAAACATGGATTCATCACCAGAGTATCTTATCAAATTTTACTGTAAGCGAGGACTGATGGAAAACTTTATCAAAGAGAGTAAATCTGGTTTTGATTTTGCTTCCGTAAGCAGTCATACCCGAATTGTAAATGCCAACAGACTTCAAGTACACGCTCTTGCGTATAACATATTTAATTGGTTTAGACGATTGGCGTTATCAGCAAATATGCGAAAGCAACGTATTGATACCGTCCGTTTAAAACTGCTGAAGATTGCTGTAAAAGTAGTTCGTTCAGCAAGATATATCACATTCAAGCTTTGCAGTAGTTGCCCTTATAAGAGTGAATTCTATAAGACAATTTTTAATATCGGCAAGCTAAATGTACAGCTGGAATAGCACCTATTAACGAACCTTGACAGTTTAACAATTGCTCTGAACTCTGCGATAGAGACTTTGCACCCTTTTGACAGAAAAATTGAGCGATGTTATGACTGCATGGAGCGTTTTTAATTTCATGGTACAGTTATCAGTTCAGATATTGTTCCATGAATAATTCAGGATTAATGAATAATTTATAGCTTCCTTCTTATCAGTATCTACTCGCAAGTGGTAACTCTCTATTTGTCTATCATCTGGAATATAATGCGGTCCATTTGCAAATTCTTTTATTTTGTATTCCTCTGCATTCAAAGCGACCTCATCATTATCTATTTCAATGGCTTTGCTCTCTTTTCTTGATATTCCAGCTATTTCACACCACTCATATAAAATCTCTCTATTGTATTTTGATTCATTCAATGCTAACTTATCTTGTAACTCAAAATGTCCTCTCGTAAAAGATTTCCATCCTTCAGCTAGTTTTTGAACACACTCTTCCTGATTGTTTTCTCCACTCTGATAGTTTTCAAGAATGTCTGCTATTGCATCCTGCTCATCACAACTTCCTATTTTATCCATCGGTAACGTAAACTCTATATATCCTTTTTCGACACTCTTAATCTTATATCCCCACTCATTATCCTCAGGAACAAGCACGATATGTTTTTTTATAATCTCTTCTCCTTGATCTGCTCTTATATCCTGAAAAATATTAAGCGTATCTGCTTCTTCACCAGAATAAATTCCTTTTATCTCTGATTCTTGCTGATCATCTTTATCCCCTGTAAAAGTTACAACAAATTTTTCTCCATCATATACAATGTGATCTGATTCAAATTTAGAAAAATCAAATTCAACATCTAAGATCTGATTAAGTTCATCAAATGTATCACCTTTAAAAATCCACTGCTTATTTGAATCTGATCTTTCAATAAGACTATCATCTGATATAATCATCCTATCTCCATAGTTATTCATATACTCTGAGGTCACAATACCTATAACCGTACCGTCATCTTCTATGTGGTTCCTATATGAACAGTAGTAATCCATTGCAGATATATATATTTCTTGTAGTACATCATCCGTAAGTTCATCACTAGATTTATAAAATGGTAAATATGTACTTATCTGATTGATATACCACCCCGAATAATTCATATTCTTTGTATTATTTTTCTGACCTTTTTTGTCTTTACTGTTCACTGTCTGTTTAACTTTTGATTGTACCTCATTTACTACTTTCCCGGCTTTGGTCCCTAACACACCATACCCAAAGTATCCTCCAGCCACGAGTCCTGCTGCCGCAATACCCCCTATTGCTCCCTTAACTATTTTTTTCATAATCTTCCTCCGTAATTTTCATCTTTATTCCCATTCACATACAAATCCATTTTGTTCATCAATGTTCTTATCATTCAAATCATTCCATTGCCCACTGTTATTCCAGATTACAACACGATTTTCATTTGATATCATATTTGATGAATTATTGGGTTCCCCTGGTGCCCAGTTCTCGTACTTCCATTCTTCTCCTGTTACCCATACCCATACATTTTTCGTATTTCTTTTCCCACCAATCCAAACACAACTATCTGAATCAATTAAACTATTTATAAAATTCTGTTCTCCGGCAGATGTAATTGTCACAAGGTGTCCACCCTGTTCTTCACATTGTTTTTCAGCTTCACTCCATGTATACTCACCACTAAAAACTTTGTAATAATGATGATTAAATTCCACAGCTCCTGTTGGTTTTGAATGTGTCTTCATGTAACCAACCCCTACACCTGTCCCTGCAAGCGAAACAGCTACTGCTTCAGCGGCAATCTTCGATGTAATTCCTTTTGCCCCTGTTTTCGCTGCTTTTCCCACTACAGCTTTTCCTGCTTTCTTTCCTGCTTCATGCTCTAGCATTCCTGCCTTTGTTTGCACTGCTTTCCACACTGACGGTTCTGCAGCTTTTGCCTGAACTGTATTCTCCTGACTATGCAACATCCATATAAGAAATGAAATTGGTGCAATACTGTAAAGCTTTGTTCCTTTCTTTTCCTGTTTTTCAACTTCTTTTTTTATATATTTCCTTGCATAGTTGAGTCGGCTTTTTACAGTTCCTGTGCTGCATCCTAAAGTTTCAGCAATCTCTTTCACAGATAATTCATCATAATAATACATAAGAACGCACAGTCTTTGCTCATCTGGCAACTGATCAAGAATACCTTGCATGATTTTTTTTGTTTCATCATAATCTACAGATTTTTCTGGTATAAATTCTTGATTATCATTTTCCAGAATATCTTCATACTCTACATCTGAATCATCTGATATCATCTCTCCAAATAATGTGGGTTCGTTTTTTCCTCTGTATTTACGCAGATAATCAATACAGCGATTTCCTACAATCTTACTAACCCAGGCATTTAGCTTAGTCTCATCTTGCAACGAGTCTATATTCTTAAATACTGAAACATACGCTTCCTGGAGGACATCTAATGCATCCTCTCTGTTTTTCATTGTCTGTACTGCAACGGCATACGCTCTTGGATAGGTTTTTTTATAAAGTTCTTCCCATGCTTGTGTATCACCATTTTTAATTCTTTTAATAAGTGAACTTTCTATAATTTCACACCCACACTTTGGACAGAACTTCGCATTTATTTTTAACTCTGCCCCACAATTTCTACAAGATCTTTCCACTTTACAACTCCGCACCTAAAACATATTTCAGCTACAATTCTTCAACAGCTACGCTTATTTCTATTGTCCTTATCTCTTTACAAAAAACAGGAAGGGAAAATCCCTTCCCACATCTACTCAAAATATTGTCCAAACGACAGCCCTGCCAATTCTGATTCCCCTGTTTCTCACCTTATTTAACAGGTTCTCCACAATTTAAACAGAACGCATCTCCCTCTTCAATTTCAGTTCCACATTTTATGCAGGTTTTTTTCTGCACTTCTTCTTTTGTTTGGCACTCTTTATCTTCTGAAATTTCTTCCACTTTTTCCTCTTCTACATTCGGTTCTACTATCGTATTTTCTTTTGGAACCGGAGTCCCGCAGTTTGTACAAAATGCTGCATCTTCTTCTAACAAGCTACCGCAATTAGAGCATTTCTTTCCGGATGTTTTCAGTGAAACACTCTCTGCTTCTGTGGAAGACCCACAATAAATGCAGAACTTCGCACCTGCACTTAATTTTTTGCCACAATTCGGACAGATTTCTTCTGTTGATAATCTTTCTATTGTTTCTTTATTTTCTGCAATCTCTTTCTGTAATGTCTCTACTTGTGCCATGAGTTCCGGAAACATCGCAGTACATTCATCTTTTTTATTTGAATAAAACGCCAAGCCGATTTGATAAATAACTTTCTCGATTTCTTTCTCTTTTGTTTTATTCAAATTATTAAGGCGAAAAATCTCCGTTGTATCCTTCGCTTTTTTTGTCAAATCCTGACTTGTCTCTGTAAAGCTGTTTTTTACATTATCAAAAAATCCCATTTTCTATTCCTCTTCTTTCTTTATTTGCAATATCCTGTGTAATATTTTTCTAAAAATATTTTCTGCCTCTTCTTTGGGCAACTCATATTCTTCTGATATTGCAGTGATAATTTTTTTTAACCATGTCTCGTATTGCACCCTTTCACTTCCTTGTTTTTATTTATTTTATTGACTACACTTTATAGACGGATGCAAACTACTTTTGGTTTTATCTTTTTCAATTTATTTGTATACGTGCAATCTCTTACAGGTATTATATTACACATCGTACACTATTTCTATGTTTTTTATAAAATCGTGTAGCTAATTACACATAATTTTTTACATCTTATTTCTCCACTCTATTTCATTTACACTATCTATAAGATGTCTTTATAAATAAAACAGACATTTCTGTATTTACACAACATTTTCACGCCCTGTTTCACATAAATCATAACTTAAGGAAGGTATTTCGCATGATTGATCAAGATTATGGATTTGTTAAAATCAAACTGTTAGATGTTATTTCAGAAAAAGAAATCAGTAAGAATAAACTGGCTCACCTTGCTCAAATGGAACGTACACAATTAAATCGGTATTGTAATAATCAAGTCAAATTAGTTGACTTAAATGTACTTGCAAGATTATGTACTTCTCTGGATTGTAAAATCGAAGACATTTTAGAATTTGTATCAACTGAAAATATTGATTCTGATAAATAATCATAACAAGGAAGCGTTAAAATTTCGTTTCCTTCTTTTTAAATTTCGTCACTTTTCTTCTTAATTGTCCTTTTAACACATTCATTTTTGATATTTTCACAATAATTCTCTGAATCTTTTATTATTAACTCTTAATTTTTTCATTTATCATACTTTTTTCAACCTCCAAAACCTCAATTTTTCACCCTACAATTCTCCCTGCTTTTCCTTTCCCCTTGACACCGGGTGCTATAGTGTAACTGTAGCAAAGAAAAAGAACACTTAACAAAACCTACTTATTATTTTGACAAGTTGAAGGCTGCTAAGCGAATTCAGTAATTTGGAGGAAAAGATAAATGAATACTTTAAAAGCTGAAAAAAGAGACATGTCAATCAAAGCAAAAAAATTAAGACGCGAAGGATTTGTAACAGGAAACCTGTTTGGTCGTGAACTGGAAGATTCTATTCCACTGAAATTTGATAAAGCTGAAATAGAAAAACTTCTGAAAGTTGAAAACAAAGGTGGCCAGGTTATGCTAGAAGTTGCCGGTAAGACTTATGACGCTCTGATCAAGGAAGTTGATTACAATCCTTTGAAAGGTTATGTAGATGAAATAGATTTTCAGGCACTGGTAAGCACTGAGAAGGTTCACTCTGTAGCAGAGATTCACCTTGTAAACCTCGAGAAACTGTCTTCAGGAGTACCACAGCAGATGCTTCAGGAGATTTCCTTCAAGGCTCTTCCTGCCGCATTGGTAGAGAAAGTCGAAGTTGATGTTGGACCTCTGAAAGTCGGGGACACAATTCGTGTTGCTGATCTTCCAATTGCCAAAGACAAAGATGTTGATCTTATGACAGATCTTGATGCAACAGTAGTTACTATCACAGAAGTACACGTAAAAGCTTCTGATCTTACTTCAGATGAAGAGGAAGAAGCCGCAGAATAATAATTTTAACTTAACAAGCGACAGGCGCAGAGCTTCATAACTGGAGACCGTTTCAAGTTTTGTGTAAACGTTAAAAACTGATATAAGATTTGTGAATA
>OHLY01001203.1_pt1 | contig 11549 bp, 9 predicted proteins | sample 1569251 | NCBI WGS metagenome assembly OHLY01 (sample SAMEA3879532, study PRJEB24766) | human gut metagenome | biome: human-associated habitat; feature: feces | place: USA | collected 1985/1987
TCTGGCGAGCTTGATGTCTCCGACATGGACCTTTAAGCCGCTAAATTATTGTTTATTGCTCTGTTGTTTTTAATCTTTTCATCTATTTTTCGTAAAACGGAAGATATTCTCTTTTGTTCACCAATTTCTGGCAACTCAAAAGTGTATTCCCTCATTTGCTTTAAAGAAATGTTTTTTATTGTTGTTCCTGTTGCATTGCTCTCAAGATACTGCTTAAATGTCGGCGATGAAACGATATAATATATAAAATCTTTGTCCACAGATTCTTTAACATTAAAATAGCAGGCACTTTTTCCAAGAATTATTTTTTCTGAGCCATATACGCCAACATTACCCAAGGTTCCGTTTATGGAAACTAGAATTGTTCTATTTGTTAATGGTTTCTTATACTTATCATATTGGCTATAATCAACCCTTTTTGTTTCTTTTTTTATTAGTATTTCACCATCTACGAGGTTATTTCCATTGACAAATGCGTATTCTCCATTTTCTGTATATTTAGGTGTTCCATGTAGTCCGTCTCCCAAAATATCAGTACATTCTTCCAAGGTAGTGGTTATCCATTCAGCCATAATATTTTCCTCTCTATCCAATGTATTTTCGGTGGGCAATCTTAACATTGCTCTGTTTGACCATTGCGTATTGCAAGGTCGTATCTATCTTTCTATGCCCCAAAAGCTGTTGAAGCTGCTCAATAGGCATTCCTTTATCTATCGCCACAGTTGCAAGTGTACGCCTGAACTTGTGCGGGTGTACCTTGTTAATTCCTAATTGCTTTCCAAATTGTCTCAGACGAACTTCAACGCCGCCGATTTTTAACCTTTTGTGAGGCGATTTCAGCGAAACAAACAATGCCGGATTATCGTCCGTTCTACTATCCAAGTAGTTCTGCAAATGTATCTTTGTACGAGCGTCAAAATAGACCACTCGTTCCTTACTACCTTTACCGAACACGATACATTCTCTTTCATTGAAATCAATATCATCTCTGTTGAGCAGTACCATTTCGCCAACACGCATACCCGTTGAAGCAAGCATATCAATAATCGCCAAGTCTCGAAGCTCTGTGCAGTTATCCCTCATAAGCTCCAACACTTCATCGGAGTATGTCTCCTTAATGTTAGTACCAGTTTTTACTCTGTGTATTCGTCTGACTGGGCTTTTCAGTATGTAATCTTCATCCTCTAACCAAGAGAAAAAGCTGGATAAGATACGGCGGATATTATCTATAGTAACCTTACTTGACTTCTTCTTTTCTTGATATTCTGTCAGGTATCCGCGTATATCGTCTGTTACTATGTGTTTAACATCTTTTTGAAGTTCATCAAGCATGGCTTCAATAGTTGCCTTATAGTATTTAAGAGATTTCTCAGAGCAGCCCTCTATTCGCTTTGCTGATATAAATAATTCTATATAGTTCTGCTCCGAGTATTTCTCTTTGTTTTGATTTCCTGTTACCTCATACTTTGCAAGAGTGTATCGCAACACCTCTTGCAGTTTTTCATTTTGTGCATTATTCAGGTAAGGTAACATTCCCAGAATAACATCTTTGATTAAATCCTGTTTCACAGTCAATTCTCCTTTGAAATATTTTTAGAGAACGACTATGGGGCGGAAGTCCCCTGATATTAACTCCCGCCACCCACGGAAGTTATGGGATATGTTATAAACAATAATTTAGAGCAGCAAGCTCAGGCGATATTCAAAGAATGGTTTATAGACAATCCCGAAAACAATGAATGGTCAACAGGAACATTCTCTGAACTTATTAAATCAACTTTAAATGGCGATTGGGGAAAAGAAGCACCAACAGGCAATAATACTGAAAAGGTTTATTGCATCAGAGGTGCAGATATTCCCGAAGTCAAAGCAGGCAATAAAGGCAAAATGCCCACAAGGTATATTCTTCCTAAAAACTTTGCCGCAAAACAACTTGCAGCCGGTGACATTGTTGTTGAAATTTCAGGAGGTAGTCCTACTCAATCAACCGGAAGATGTACAGCTATAACTCAATCATTACTCGATCGTTATGATAGTGGTATGGTTTGCACAAATTTCTGTAAGGCAATGAAGCCAAAAGAAGGATACAGTCTGTTTATCTACTATTATTGGCAATACCTGTATGGTAAAGGTGTCTTTTTCTCTTATGAAAACGGCACAACAGGTATTAAGAACCTTGATTTTTCAGGTTTTATCGAAACGGAAACTATTTTAATTCCGCCAGTAGATAAAATTATAGCATTTGACGATTATTGCAAATCAATTTTTAATCAGATTTTTGCCAATGGCAAGCAAAACGAACATCTTGCTGTACTTCGAGATACTCTTTTGCCAAAGTTGATGTCTGGCGAGCTTGATGTCTCCGACATGGACCTTTAAGCCGCTAAATTATTGTTTACCATACTTTGAGGTGTTTTGGCTTGCAGTGCAAGGGTTAGTTGCACCAATTGCTATTTCATCGCTTGTAGTCTTATTTACTGTATCTGTTGTCAAGATAGTAATAAAAGCGAAGGGAGATGACGCCATGGGAAGTAAAGTGAAAGAATTCGTAAGTGTAATTTTTGATATTTTATATACTATGAGCGCTAATTTGGCAGGTGGTGCACTGCTAGCCAAAACACTTCAAAGGATAATCGTTTAGTTTGCAAAGGAGTAGATAAAGTGGCATATAAAGAAATTGATGAATCTAATATAACATTGATTGATTCAGTTAGTTCTTTTATTGAAATGATAAGACAGGTAAAAGAGACGAAGGAAGCTCAAGACGGAACTTCCACTGAATTGTATTTCAGGGGTCAGGAGACTGAATTTTGGGATATTGAGCCGAGTATATTTAGAGATGATATGCTGAGTATTGAACATAAATTGATGCAGATACCATTGCAGAAGTCACCAACAGAATTTAGGGACTTGAATTCGATGTTTGATATTATGACTAAGTACCAGCATTATGGGATGTGTACTCGTCTTTTGGATTTGACTACGAATCCGTTGGTTGCACTCTACTTCGCATGTAAAAAGCATGGTACAGTAAAATACGTTACAGAAGATGGAGAAGTGGAAAAAGAACCATATGGAGTGATTTATTACACGGACAAATACTACTCATCTCAATCCACAGATACTGAAATTCAAATCGTGTCTGCCTTGGCGAGTTATGATTTGGAAAAAGAAAATACTTTGTCTGATGTTCTTGAAAGACTATATCATGATCGGATTATAGACGAAAGAACAAAGGATAATTGGTTAGTAAATTACGGAGAGTTTGTAAAAATAATACAAAATAACTACATGGTAATGCCAACTTATACAAATGAAAGATTGAGAAAGCAAAGTGGAGTATTTTTACTGACAAGCCTATTTTCTTTTAATAAAGAGAATGAAGTCAAGAATTCTGTTATATCAAAAGCAAAGGGAAAACTAAAAGAAGAATTTAGCGATACATGTTTTTATATTTCAGGAGAAGATAAAGAAAATATTTTAAAGGAACTAGATCTGTATAACATAAATGAGGCTACTTTGTTTCCTGAATTAGAGCATCAATTAAGTTACATAAAATATGCAAATCGTAATCTGGTTAATCCTGTTACAGATTTTACAAAATATGAAGAAGAGTCTGCAAGCAATAAGCAGGATATAGGTGTAAAACAACCGGAACTTGAACAATACATTCTTGATAATTTCGATGATCAATTTAAAGATATTATTGGTGAAGAAGATGTTAGGGAAGTATTAAACATAATAAAAGAGCATTTTACTGTTGATTGGTATAAGCGTAATCCAATACTCAGCAAAATAAATATGTCTATTACAGGATATTATTTAAAAAAATGTCAATCTAGGGATACCGCGAAGCAAAAGGCAGAACAGATTGTGACATTATTAAACCAAATGGTTGAAGATTTTATTACAGCAACGGATGAGAGAGGTGAATAAAGTGTCAGCTAATTATACGGAAGCTAATTATGAAAATTCAGTTATAGAGCTATTTAGAAATGATTTAGGCTATGAATATGTTTATGGTCCGGATATAGAAAGAGATTTTTACAATCCGCTATATGAGGAAGTTCTGCTTGATTCTCTGTATCGTTTGAACAGAGGCCTGCCTGATGATGCTATTCAGGATGCCTTATTTAAGCTTAAAAACTTTGAAAATGGAGAACTTGTGCAGAAAAATGCTGCTTTTATGGACTATCTGCAAAATGGAATTCCGGTAAGATATTTTGTGGATGGTGAGGAGCGTTCCTCTATCGTTTATCTTGTTGACTACAAAAATCATGACAATAATTCATTTATCATAGCGAATCAGTGGACTCTCATTGAAAATAGTAATAAGCGTCCGGATGTAATTCTCTTTTTAAATGGCTTACCGGTTGTATTGGTTGAGTTGAAATCCCCTTCGCGAGAAGAAACGGACGCTTCTGAAGCATACAGACAGCTTCGTAATTATATGCAGGAAATCCCATCTATGTTTATTTATAATGCTATCTGCGTTATGAGCGATCAGTTGACATCTAAGGCAGGTACAATCACTTCAGGTGAAGACCGCTTTATGGAATGGAAAACGAAAGATGGAGATTATGAGAATACACAGTTTGCACAGTTTGATACTTTCTTTGAGGGAATGTTCAAGAAAGAACGACTGCTTGATATTATAAAGAACTTCATTTGTTTTTCAAATGAGGGTATAAATGCATTCAAAATTCTTGCAGGATATCACCAGTATTTTGCAGTTAGAAAAGCGATTGAATCCACAAAACATGCTACTGTTACGGATGGTAAGGGTGGCGTGTTCTGGCATACACAAGGAAGTGGTAAGTCACTTTCTATGGTATTCTATGCACATTTGTTGCAGGAAGCATTGGATAGTCCAACGATAGTTGTTATTACCGATAGAAATGATCTTGATGATCAGCTTTATGGGCAATTTGCAAAGTGTAAAGAATTCTTAAGACAAGAGCCGATACATGCTGAAAGCAGAGAAAACTTAAAGTCTTTGCTTGCCGGCAGACAGGCAAATGGTATTATTTTTACTACAATGCAGAAGTTTGAAGAATCTCACGAAGCTTTGTCGGAGCGAAACAACATTATAGTTATGGCGGATGAAGCACACAGAGGACAATATGGACTGACAGAAACTGTTGATGCCAAAACCGGTAAGATAAAAATTGGAACGGCACGAATTATCAGAAATACTCTGCCTAATGCTATATATATCGGATTTACTGGTACTCCTATTTCATCAAAAGACCGCAGCACTCGTGAAGTATTTGGTGATTATATTGATATTTATGATATGACACAGGCGGTTGAGGATGGAGCAACAAGACCTGTTTATTACGAGAGCCGAGTTATCAAGCTTAACCTTGATGAAGATACTCTTAGGTTGATTGATAGTGAATATGATGTTATGGCTGAAAATGCTGATGGAGAAGTAGTTGAGAAAAGCAAGCGTGAACTTGGTAAGATGGAAGCTGTTCTTGGCAATGATAATACTATCAATTCCCTTGTCTGTGATATTCTTGACCATTATGAGAATAACAGAGAGAATCTTTTAACAGGAAAGGCAATGATTGTTGCTTACTCTCGTCCTATTGCGATGAAGATATACAAGCGTATCTTAGAACTTCGTCCTGCATGGACAGAGAAAGTTGGAGTTGTTATGACTTCTGGTAATAATGATCCGGAAGAGTGGAGAAAGATTATTGGCAATAAACATCATAAGGATGAACTTGCTAAGAAATTCAAAGATAATAACAGCCCTATGAAGATAGCAATTGTCGTTGATATGTGGCTGACAGGCTTTGATGTTCCTTCACTTGCAACTATGTATGTTTATAAACCAATGTCTGGACATAATCTTATGCAGGCTATAGCTCGTGTAAATCGTGTATTTCGTGATAAAGAAGGCGGACTTGTTGTAGATTATGTTGGAATTGCTTCTGCATTGAAACAGGCAATGAACGATTATACTTCTCGTGATAAAAAGAATTATGGTGATACTGATGTCGCAAAGGTAGCATATCCGAAGTTCTTGGAAAAGCTTTCAGTTTGTCGGGATATGTTTCACGGATATGATTACTCGAAGTTTACAGGTGGAACAGACCTTGAAAGAGCAAAAACTATCAGTGGTGCAGTCAACTTTATTATGGACAGAGAGAAAGTGGATGATAAGGGCTCATTTGTAAAAGAAGCACTTATGCTGCATCAGGCATTGTCTCTTTGCTCTTCTCTGGTTGATGAAGACAGTCGATTTGAAGCAGCATTCTTTGAATCAGTGCGTGTTCTTGTCCTTAGACTGACTAATACAGGAGTTGGGAAGAAGATTTCTCTTCCAGAAATGAATACAAGAATAAATGAGCTTTTAAAGCAGAGTATCAAGAGTGATGGAGTTATCAATCTTTTCTCAGATATCAAAGAAGAATTTTCACTGTTTGACCCGAAGTTTCTTGAAGAAGTTGCCAATATGAAAGAAAAGAATCTCGCGGTTGAACTTCTGAAAAAATTGATTGCAGAACAGGTTTCAGTATATCGCAGAACTAATGTAGTTAAATCTGAGAAGTTTAGTGAAATTATGCAGCGTTCGCTTAATGCGTATCTTAATGGTATGTTGACAAATGAAGAAGTTATTGAGGAAATGCTGAATCTTGCAAAACAGATTGCAGCAGCCAAAAAGGAAGGTGACCAGCTTGGGCTTACTGCTGACGAGCTTGCCTTCTATGATGCATTGACGAAGCCACAGGCAATAAAGGATTTCTATGAAAATGAAGAACTGATAGCAATTACAAAAGAACTTGCAGACACTCTCCGAAGAAACAAAACAATTGACTGGCAGAAGAGAGAATCGGCAAGAGCAAAAATGCGTATGCTTATAAAGAAACTGCTGAAAAAACATAAGTATCCGCCTGAAGGTATGGAGGATGCAGTTCAGACTGTTATGACACAGTGTGAACTTTGGACAGATAATAATGATATGGGAGAAGAAAAGGTTGTGGATTTTAGAAAAGCCGGATACACATATATGCAAGAAAAAAATGATGTGTTGATGGTGGCTGAGGAAAGAGAGGTATATGGAAACTAAAATAGTTAAAGATTAGTTTGAGATGAAAAGAAAATGTATGATTTGTGCAAAACTAAAATTAGTTTATAAAATAATAAATGATTTTAAAAACAAAGCAGAAGTGTTTAGGGAAGTTTGTGTCAATTATTTTTTATAAGATAATGAAAAGTATTTTGCACGTGGCATAGAAGATATATGTGACAAAAATGGGGGGAGGGGATTATAGTGATATAAGAGACCAAGTATTCAAAATACTTGGTGGAGTATAAAGAAATCATTAAGTGTGTTATAGTATGAATAAATATATGGAGGTAAAATATGGCATTATCACAGCCGAGAGGAAAACAATTAGAGGTATTAGATTTAAAACCAGAAGGACATAATGTTGTTTTGGGTACAGCTGGTAGTGGAAAAACAACATTAGCTATTTATAGAGCAATTTATCTTGCCACTTTGGATGATAAGGAAAGAGTGTTGTTAGTTACTTTTAATACGACACTTGTAAAATATTTAGAGGCTATAGTTGGCTCAGAAATTCCTAGAAACATTGATGTTAGAAATTATCACAAGTTTGCAAGAGGATATTTAGCACATAGGAACAAGATGCCGAGATGGAATGGTATAGTTTCGGGAATGGAAGATGGCGATAATAAAAAGCAACTGTTTGTAAGAAGAGCATTGGAAAAGGTGAAAGCAGAGAATGGAACTAATAGTACATTAAAAAGATCAGAAGAAGTTTTTCTAGAAGAGATAAATTGGATTGAAAAAATGGGAATAAAAACACTTGATGAATATGAGAAAGTTGAACGTGTTGGACGCTTTGATACGCGGATAATAAGAGAAAATAGGAAATATTTTTTTCAAGTATATAAGGCATATCTTGAGGTAAGAAAAGAGGAAGGGTATTTATATGATTGGGAAGATATAGCACAAACAGTATACGAAGAACTAGATAATGATACGGAAAAGAGAATGTATAAGCATATTATAGTGGATGAAGGACAGGATTTATCACCTATAATGCTTAAGTCACTTGTTAAAGCTATTCCGGAGGATGGAACATTTACTTTTTTTGGTGATGTTGCACAACAAATTTATGGATCACGATTGTCGTGGAGAGAAGCTGGATTAAAAATAGTAAAAAATAAGATATGGTATTTTGATCGTAATTATAGAAATAGTAAAGAAATTGCTAAATTTGCAGTAGCTATTTCAAAATCAAAATATTTTGAAGATAAGCAGGATTTGGTAGAACCAGTATTACCTACAGCATCGTCTCCATTGCCTGCAATTGTAAAATGCAAAGATGAAGAGACGGAGTTAGAGTGGATAGTAGAGACGGCGATAAGAATGTCTGGAAATCAGAGCATTGCAATTTTGGTTAGAAACCGAGAACTAGTTGATTTAGTAGAGGAAAAGTTGAGAACAAAAAAGATTATTCCACAAATTCTGAAAAATCGGATGGGAGTATTGGATTTAAATGCAAAAATTTCAATAGGAACTTTTCATTCAGCTAAGGGATTAGAATTCGATATGGTATTTTTACCTTTTTGTTCTGTGAAATATCTGCCATCAGAAGAAAGAATTTTAGCAAATGAGGGCAGAGACGAAGCATTAAAGGAAGAAGCAAAATTATTATATGTAGCTATAACAAGAGCAAAAAGAGGATTAATATTATCGTATACTGCAGAAAAAACAGAGCTATTGTTAGAAGTAGATGAATCGTTGTATGATGAGAGGGAATTAAAATGATAGATGAAATATATGAGGAAATTAGAAAAAGAAATATAACTAGGCTATGTCATTTTGTTCATACAAATGTACTTTTACATATATTGAACAACAATGAAGGTGTTAAAGCTGTTGATTTTATAAATCAAGATGTTTTGATTCAAAATGATAAATTGCGATTAGATGGCAAAACGGAATATATTAATTGTTCTGTCCAATATCCCAATTGGTGGTACTTACGTAGAGTAAAAGATAATAACCCTATATTTTCAGATTGGGCAATCCTATTTATTGATCCTATAGTTGCTACTATTGAAACGACACAATTTTGTAAGGTTAATGCAGCTACTCGCTATGGTGCATATATTTATAAAGGAGTAGAAGCATTTCGAGAAATGTTTTCAGCAAATGTAGGAAGGCAAAATAGGACAATTGATATGTTACAGAATGCACCTACAGATGATCAAGCAGAAGTGTTAGTTTATGAGAGTATTCCAGTATCAATGATTAAAGGAATAGTATTTGAAAATGAGAAAATTGCAAGACAAAAAATAGTTGAATGGAAGGTAATGGGATTTCCTAAAATCGATGTGTTTATTTCACCAGAATTATTTGATGTATCAACAAGTGGAAAAATAAGAAGTGGAGTAGAACCAGTAGTAAGACCATATAGGGAGGAAAAAAATGAGTTGTTCTAAAAAGGAAAAATATACAGGGGCGTTAATTGGAGCAGCAATAGGTGACGCATTGGGGTGGCCAAATGAACAAAATAGTAAAAACATTAGAAAGAATAGAAATAGCATAAGAACATATGTGGAGTGGAATCGTCGTGCAGGCGGAAAATACTGGCCACATGAAGAAAAAATTTGTGCGGGTGAATATAGTGATGATACACAACTAATTATTGCCACTGCTAGAAGTTTATTAAGAGGTCGCCAATGGAGTAATTTTTTTCGCCAAGCAGAATTACCAGCGTGGTTGAAGTATGAAAGAGGAGGCGGAGGAGCAACCAAGAGGGCGGCACAAAAGTGGGCTAACAATATATCTCCGTGGGATGAGAAAAGCAATTCACCTTTAGAAATAAAGGATTACTTTATGGCTGGTGGAAATGGAGTTGCAATGAGAATCCTTCCACATATATTTAGAAATGAAGAAAATGCCGAAAAAATCATGGAACAAGTTGTTTTAAATGGAATGTATACTCATGGACATCCACGAGCATTGATAGGGGCTATGTTATATGCGATGGCAGTGAGAACATTGATACAACAGGATGTTGTGTTAAGTTATGGAGAATTGATAGATGTATTAATAGAAGAGAAACAATGGAGTAAACTTCCAGAGGTGAACAATATTGCTATATGGAAAAGTGAAGCTGAAAGATATGCACAATATGATTATGACCGAATGTGGAATGAATGTGTAATAGAAACAATAAATTATTTAAAAATTGCAAAAGAAGCATTAAATCAAGGCATTTTGGATTTAAGAGATGATACTCTTCAAAAATTGGGATGTTATAATTCGAAAATAAATGGTGCGGGGAATGTCTCAGCGGTAGTTTCAATCTATTTATTTTCTAAGTATGCGGATGATCCTACAATGGCAATATATGAGACTGCGAACTTAAGTAATGCAGATACAGATACATTGGCATCCATGGTTGGTGGATTGGCTGGTGCTCTAAACGGCAAAGATTGGATTCCAATAGAGTTAAGGGGAGTACAAGACTATTCATTATTTGAATACCTTGTAGAGCAAATGATGGATGAAAAGTGTGATTTCCTCAATAGCGATAAAAAATATAAGCTATTTAATAATGAGAAAATGGCAACATTGAAAATAGGAGAAAGTATAGAGTGTCTTCCTTTTGGAGAGATAACACTAAAGGAGATAAGAGAAGATAAACCGAAACGAGCAGACATGTATGTAAAGGTATATATATGGAAAACAGCATATGGACAAACAATTTTCTCGAGGAAAATAGGGAAAAAAGCATTAAATTTAGAACAGAGCGTACAGTATGAAGTAAACGAAAAACATAGTTCAGAAATTTTGTTTACGGTACAAAATTTACGTGACATTAAACAGATTTTAATTAAAGTATCTGATGCCAATGATTTTGTTGAAATTTTATGTGAGATTATGAAAATGAAGGAAGAAAATAGAATTTCAAAAGAACAAATTGATGGGATGAAATCAAAGTGGAGGCAGTATAAGATGACAAAGAAGCAGATCGTAAATATATATGAGCTGTTGTAATTGTCAATAATGAATTATGTATAATAGTTGTGAAATAAAAACAAAGTTACTAAATACAGTGGTATAAGTCTGTGATTTAGGGGAAGTGATTACTATAATAGTTAAATAATTCTAGGGAAAATTATAGGAAGGTAAATGCAATGACGATTGAAGAAATTTTATCAATGGAAGAAAATCAGACATTTGATCGGAAAAGTATAAATATTTCTCCAAAGGATTTGGCAATACCGATTGTTGCATTTGCTAATGCGGATGGTGGAGATATTGCAATAGGTATAACCGATAAGACAAAAAGAATTGAAGGCATTGATTTTGAAACCAAGAAGTTAAATGAACTTCTAAGAGTGCCATTTGATTTCTGCAATCCGACTATTAAAGTCGGAATAGAAAAAGTTCCATGTGTTGATGAAAAGGGAAGAGAGAATCATGTACTTGTAATGCATATTGATGCAAGTCCACAAGTGCATGCAAATCAGGCAGATGATGTATTCTTAAG
>OHLY01001212.1_pt1 | contig 11487 bp, 10 predicted proteins | sample 1569251 | NCBI WGS metagenome assembly OHLY01 (sample SAMEA3879532, study PRJEB24766) | human gut metagenome | biome: human-associated habitat; feature: feces | place: USA | collected 1985/1987
TTAAGCTGAGCATCTTCGATGTTCTTAATAATTGTATTCATGTGTGACCTCCTTATTATTCCGACGTTCTTAATGTGATATACACAACAGAGGACCATCTCTCTTTTCACAACTTGATAAGGATAACATATATACTAATAATATGCAAGACCAAAATTTAATTAATTTATAAAATTTTAGTTATCTGACTTGTCATTATCAAACGGACTACCATAAGGTGCGTTATTCACTGAACCTGTATAACTGTTACCTGGTTCTTCACTGGCAGAGCTTCCATATGATGAACTGTCATTATTGGCATTGTTAAATACATTATCAGCATAACTGCTATCTGATGAGTAATTATCTGTATTACCGCTGTATGAGCTATCAGAAGCTGCATTGTAATTGTTGAATGAATTATTATCAGAATTATAGTTGTTATTGCTGTAACCGCCATTAAATCCATTATAACCATTGCCATTGAATGAATCATAATCTGAGATTTTATTGAGCTTATCCTGTGCAATAAGGTAGTTAACTATTCCCAGTCCCAAAAGCTGTAATACAATAAAAAGAATTTTGGAATTGCTTGAGCCATCTCCTATTCCTCTTGAATTAGCAGCGTAGTCAACTCTGTCACCAAGCTTGTAAGCCCAGTACCAGCCGTATATTCCACAGGTTACAATTGTTAACAAGAACGCTACCGGACCAGAAGCACTCTCATTATCATTGGCTGCCAGCTTAGAGTCGTCAGTAAGACATATAAACCAGTAAATGCCAAAAATTCCACAAGTAACAATCGAGAGAATGATGTACATTGCAATGTTTCGTTTCTGAATCATATAGTGATTCCTCCTCATATATAAATTATTGTGGGTTACTATATGTATATATTATGTCAATTCATATTAACCCACTTGTGCTTATTGTAGCATATATATCTCAAAAGTAAAATATGTATTATATTATTAATCAATATACTGTTAATTAATATCAAGCAGTCCTTTTAATATATGAACTGTAACTGTCCTGTTAGTCATATCATGGCTTAATATACACTGGTCTATTACTGGCAGATAATATATTTTGCCTGTATCAGAAGTAACCTCGTATACGTTGTTAGCTCCTGTTTCAATTACGTCTGTCAGATTGCCTAATTCTTCACCCTCATCTGTAATTACACGAAGTCCTATTAAATCACATATAAAATATTCGCCTGGTTCACATTTTACTGCATTATCACGTGTTACGAGCAGATCACATTTTGTATAGATTTCAATATCATTAATGTTGTCAAATTCTTTAAATTTCACAATTACATACTGTTTAAAGAACTTTACTGACTGCACTGTAACATTGACATTGCCACGCTTGCCCGCTATTATACATTCCTTTAATTTCTTAAATCTGTCAGGGTCATCTGTTGTAGGGAATACCTTAACTTCCCCTCTTATTCCGTGTGTCGATGTTATAACACCAACTCTTAATAAATCTTGCATATACACCTCTTAAATCGTAATTATTCATTTCATAGTTCTGCTGTTATGACAGGTAAAATATAATATCTGATACTTCTTCGCAAGCTTTTCAATCAGCCTGTGTGCATTATTAATAGAAAATGTATCCATATTTACAAATGGATCGTCCAATATTATAAACGGTTTTTTATCTTTATACATTGAATCAATAAATGCAAAACGCATACATATTCCAGCCAAATCCTTACAGCCTGAACTTAAGAACCTAATCTCCCTGTACTGCCCAGCTTCATTCTTTAAAAGATTATTATGTATATCAAAACTATACATATTGCTGTCTGTATTATCAGACACAATATCAAAATACTCTTTAAACTTAGCATTTACAGGTGCCTGATACTTCTTTGCATATGAAATCCTTGCTTTTTCAAGATAATCTTTAGCTTTTAACAGATTATTATAGTTGGCAAGGAGTGTTTCATAGTCTGCTTCAAGTCCATTTAACTGACTCTCATACGAACTCAGCTCATCAAGCTCATTTTCCTTGGAATTAAGCCTGCTGTTATATTCGTTAATAGTATTACTGCACAATTCCATACCAGACCTTATATTATTAAGCTGTGCATTAAGTTCAGTAATATCATAATCAGGCATATCATCTAGTTCACGAAGCATACTTAACTGCTGTTCATAATTAACATTATTCTGCCTGAAACGCTTAAATGCATTGTCAGCATCCATATAAGACTTTCTGTACTGTTCAATAAAATTAATCCGTTGTCTTATACTGTTAAGCTTTGATATACATTCATTAATAGCATTATCAAAGCCCTGAATATCAGGTATTGCGGTATGTTCCATATAATCAGACATAAATGTATTAATACTTCCAATTATAGCTGTTACATTATACTCTTTCAACCTTTTATTATATTTAAGTTCTCTGTCCCTAAGCATTGAAAGTTCTTTCTTCTGCTGGCTTAACTGCATAAGTTCATAATATGTATCATCAATATTATGTTCTGGCACTATCGCTGATATCCATTCATCAATATCGTGCTGAAGCTTGTTATACTGTTTAGTAAGAGTATCCAGCTTTTCTTTTATAATATCATATTGTTCATTACGGATATTATAGGTACGCATATTATTCTTGTATCGGTCTTTGTTAACAAGACCATAAGCAATACCTCCCATTATACATACAATACCAAGTAAAAAAGTAATAACTGCCAGCGAAGGAATTATAATACCTGCAGCAATTAATATAATTCCAATAATAGCTGCCGCAATAGTAATAGCAGGCGAAGATTTCTCCGGCTTATCATATACAGCTTCATAATTAGCAGTAAGGTGTGCTCTTGTATCTTTAATATCCTGATATAGTGAAGACATTTTATTATATGCTTTCATATAATAATCAATCTCTTTGTCTGTAACATTAGAAAGTTTCTCTTCAAGGCTGTCAAGACGTTCTTTTTCTGACGAACTCAACTCAATGTGCTTTAACTGGATGGATATTTTATTAAGCTCATCTAAGTTGCTGAACTGTATACTTAACTTTTCAACAGACGGAAGTTTGCTATATTCTTCCTCATACTGCTTATAAGCTGTATAGCGTTCTGCAAGCTGCGAATTATATATATCATATTGTTCTTTAAAGGCTAAAAGATCTTTCCGTCTGGAAGCTTTATCAAGAATATCTGAAACAGACGTCTGCTCTTTATCAAGCCTGTTATATTCCTTCTTCTGTTCAGTGATTAATGAAATTGTCTGTTGTAGTGCCTGTTCAAGCTCATTCTTTCCCATAAGCTTTGCCTTAAGCCGTTCAATATCCTCTTTCATCTTGTAAAGCTGCCCGGTCTTTCTTTTGGGACTAAGCGAATTAATCTTATCATTCATATGTCCGATTACTTCATCATAATTATTAACATCTACATCATCTACGGCGTCACAGCCAAGAAGTGCCGCTATATCGCCTGTACTGCCGCTTTCACAATTATTCTGAAAAATGTAAGCTGTTTTTTCAAAAGAATCACTGTCAATTTCAAATATCTCTTTACCAATATCAGAAGTATAATCAAATGAATCTAATTTCGTTATAGTATCTACAAGCTTAAAGGTATCGTCCTTATCTTTAGCTTCAAAGGTACGGTATATTGTATACTGCTTATTATCAATCTCAAATGCAAGACTTCCACCATATAAGCCGCCCTGCCAAGGCTTAAACCGCCTTTTTTCATTAACATAATCATCTCTTTTACTGGTGTTATCAAAACCAAAAAACATAACCTTGATAAATGCCGCAAGCGTACTTTTACCCCAGCCATTTTCTTCTACAATCTGATTAATGCCATCTTCAAATACATAGTCAAAATTATTAAATTGTCCAAAATTATCAATATGTAAACTGATTAATTTCATATAAATTCCTCTCCTGATAACGCATCAATGCCTATCTTTATTATTGAAGCTTTCGTAATATCATCAAGTGTATCGTCACTTTCTACCAGTCTTACAAACTCCCCTTTTAATGACTTGTCATACTGGTATGAGCTGTAATCTACTTTTATTGAAGTATGGTCATATAATTTAAAATAATAATAGTCATTCTTAAAATTCTCAGTAATATATGTAAGGTTCTTCTCTGCGTTAATATCAATCTGTCCTGTAAGCACAACTTTGATAAGGCTTGCAGACGCATAATCTTTCTTATAAAGAACCTCTCTTACTTTTTCTGCCATCTCTACTGAATTCATACATTCAGATATATCAACATCTTCTTCATACAAATTCCTGTAGGAAACACTGATAAATTCATTACCTACAAGCTTGTTATCCTTAATATCAAGAAGTACAAAACCGTGTTCACCACATTCATCAAAGCCTCGTCCTTCAAGGCATCCTGGATAACAATATACTCCCCTTGAATCAAGCTGTTCCATCTTGTATGAATGGATATGTCCCAGTGCGAGATAATCAATTGCCTTATTCTTAAGTTCCTTTAATGAAATTACCTCAGTCTTATCCTTTGACGATGACATAGCTTCCTGTCCGTGCAAAGTAACAATATTATAATTATTACTGTCAAGTACAAGTGAGTTATATATAACATTGGAATTATCTGCTGTTAATTCCACACCATTAATAGTAATTACTGAATTATCCTCTGGTGCTTCAATCTTATATGAAGTCCAGCTGTCATTAAACATCTTAATATTATCCGGTATTGTATCACAATCTATAAAAAGACTTTCTGCATCGTGATTACCTCTTAGATAATAAAATATTATATCTGGATTGTTATTAATTGCAGACAGAAAAACATTTCTTGCATTAGCTGATATATTCTTCTTGTCATATAAATCCCCTGCAATAATAACAGCCTTCACAGAGTTATCTTTAGCATAAGCAATCATTCTCTCAAATGTAGCAAGAAGCTCAGCCTTTCGCTGCTTAGCCTGTTCCCTGCTTAGATTGCTTGTCATATTAGAATCAAGGTGCAAGTCTGCACAATGTATTATCTTCATAATGCTTCCCCACTTTTATCTTACTTAATTAATCTATATAATAATGCTGCAGCAATAATCTTATTATCCTGCGATTAATTATTTTATAATTATTGGCATTATATAATCATCAATTACATATATAATACACTATGTCGAACATATTTTCTATTGGTAAATATATACAAAATAAGCCATTATGCTTATACATTAAGCATAATGGCTCATTAACAGTGCATTAATTGTCTATCTCTACAATAACCTTTTTGTCGGTATTCGATGCGGCTGCAGATACAACAGCTCTAATAGACTTTGCAATTCTTCCGGATTTACCGATTACCTTACCAATATCTGAGGAAGCAACCTTTAAATTTACGATAATTGCTTTATCTTTCTGTGTTTCTGTCACTACAACCTCATCCGGATTATCAACTAGTGCTTTAGCGATAACTTCCACTAACTGTTTCATAGCTAAATACCTCCACTAGTCTTATTTTTCGATACCTGCCATCTTGAAAAGCTTTCCAACTACTTCTGTAGGCTGAGCTCCGTTTGATAACCACTTCTTAGCAAGTTCAGCATCAATGTTAAGCTTGCATGGATCGTAATTAGGATCATAAGTACCGATTTCTTCAATAAATCTACCATTTCTTGGAGATCTTGAATCTGCTACGATAATTCTATAGAAAGGAGACTTCTTCTCACCTAATCTCTTTAATCTGATCTTTACTGCCATTATTGTTTCACCTCCTGTAATTAATTATATCTATGTTAAAAAGGCAACTTAAAACGTCCCTTTTTAGCACCTTTCATCATACCAGGCATCTGTTTCATCATCTTCTTCATCTGCTCAAATTGTTTAACAAGCCTGTTTACTTCACTGATATTAACACCAGCTCCTCGTGCTATTCTGTTCTTTCTTGATGGATTAAGAATATCTGGATTCTTACGTTCCTTAGCAGTCATAGAATGTATGATTGCTTCTGTACGCTTAAGATTAGCTTCTGCCTCATCTTCATCTGGCATCTGGATATTCTTCATATTACCGCCAAGTCCCATACCTGGAAGCATACTCATAATAGAACCTATACCACCCATATTACGAATCTGTCCCATATATTCAAGGAAATCGTCAAAATCAAATTCAGCTTTTTTAATCTTAGCTTCCATCTCTTTGGCTTTATCTGCATCAATCTGTGCCTCAGCCTTCTCAATGAGTGTAAGAACATCACCCATTCCAAGAATTCTTGATGCCATACGATCAGGATAGAACTGTTCAAGGTCTGACAGTTTCTCTCCCATACCAACATAAAGAATAGGCTTACCTGTGACAGCCTTAATTGAAAGTGCTGCACCACCTCTTGTATCACCATCTAACTTAGTAAGGATAACTCCGTCAATTCCAACCTTTTCATTAAATGAAGATGCTACATTTACCGCATCCTGTCCAGTCATGGAATCAACAATAAGAATAGTCTGGTCAACATTAACCTCACTCTTTATATTAATAAGCTCATCCATCATATTCTCATCAATATGAAGTCGTCCGGCTGTATCAAGAATTACTATGTTGTAATTATTCTCCTTGGCGTGTGCTATCGAAGCCTTAGCAATATCTACAGGGTTATGTCCTGTTCCCATAGAAAATACTTCAACGCCCTGCTTATTACCATTGATAGTAAGCTGTTCTATAGCTGCTGGTCTGTATACATCACAAGCTACGAGCAAAGGCTTCTTGCCCTTGGCTTTGAACTTTCCTGCAAGCTTGGCTGTAGTAGTTGTCTTACCAGCACCCTGAAGACCCGCCATCATAATGACAGTAATTTCATTCCCCGGCTTAATAGCAATCTCTGTTGTCTCAGAGCCCATAAGGGAAATCATCTCTTCATTAACTATCTTAATAACCATCTGTCCCGGTGTAAGACTTGACATAACATCCTGACCAATCGCACGTTCTTCTACTGACTTAATAAAGTTCTTAACAACCTTAAAATTAACATCAGCTTCTAACAGTGCCATCTTAACCTCTTTAAGTGCTGCCTTTACGTCAGCTTCAGAAAGGCGTCCTTTGCCGCGAAGATTCTTAAATATGTTTTGAAGTTTATCTGAAAGACTGTCAAATGCCATTATGTATCCTCCTAAAATGTTTAATAATCTTCGATAATTTCGTTAGACAGGTCTTTGATCTCTAATATCAGCTTCATATCTGGTGAAGCAATATAAGAATCAACAAGCTCGTCTATCTTGGTTACTTTGGCTTTAGTATCCATAAATTTCTCAATAAGATGAAGCTTAGACTCATATCCTTCTAATGTATTGGATACCCTCTTGATAAGGTCGTGAACACCCTGTCTTGATATATTATATTCATCAGCAATCTCACTTAAAGATAAATCGTTAAATACGGCATCTTCATATACATTGCGCTGATGTTCATTAAGCAGTTCGCCATAAAAATCATATAATAATGTCTGTTCTACAATACGTTCCACAACACACCTTAACTTTCTGGTTCAAATGATTTATAAGCCTTGAGTATAATATCATAGCAAATAAAAAGTGTCAAGCTTTTTTACTTGACACTTTTTAATATTTTTTGATTTAATTTTTAAACCACAAAACACCTTGGTTATTCATGTTAAAACATATTTACTATTTATCTGGTTATTTACTATTTATCCGGATATTACATTCTGTTATTCATCTGTGGTGCACTGCCATTAGAGCTGCCATTATTCATATTAGGCATATTACCACCATTGTTAGATGAATTGCCGCCCATTGATGGCATATCACCAGAGCTGTTTCCATTCATATCAGGTGCTCCATTGCCTGACATATCTGGCATTGAGCCGTTAGAATTACCATTCATACCATTATCTGATGAACCGTTATTAGGCATACCTGAGCCGCCATTGCCAGGCATATTCATTCCACCAGCTTTGCCAAGACCGCTTGAAACATTGCTTGTGACATCAGATGTAACTTCAATTGATAATGTAGTGCTTCCTGCTGTAATGTTATAAGTGTTACCTGTTGTTATCTTATCTGAATATACAATTGCTGCGGCATAAGCCTTTGATGGTGTATATGATAATATTTCATTGCCATTTGAATCGCTTAATGTATACTTGCTGCCTCCGCTTACAGATGTAAATGCAGTAACTATACAGGCTCCATTACTTGCACCTTTTGGAATTTCAAGCATTCCGCTTGAGCCAAATGCCATAACTGTTCCACCATTAATTGTACAACTGTCATCATAGTCAATTGCTGTATCGCCGTCCGAGGTTGGACCAAGTACAACGATATATCCACCATTTATTATAATGGAGCCATTGGCATCAAGTCCGTCACCGCTTGCATTTATCAAAAGATTACCGCCATTAATTGTTATACTTCCATCAGATGAATTAATGCCGTCATCACTTGAAACAACGCTTATATCTCCATCATTAATAACTATGTCATCAGCTTCAATGCCTTCATAGCACTGTGTTATATTTATTGTTCCACCATTGACAGTAAGCAAGTCATCCGCATGTACTCCGTCATCACCTGTAGCTGCATTTATAGTACCACCATATATATAGATTTCTGAATTGCAATGTACAGAGTCATCATCAGAGTCTATTGTTATGTCTCCGTCATTGATTATAAGCATATTGCCAGCTTTAATACCTTTTCTGCTCTCAACTGTATCATCTGTGGTAGTTGTTGTCTTATTGTTATTAAAACCAAAACCACCACGGTCCATATACATATTATCTGTATGTGTCTGTGTTGTATCAGCCGCACCATTATTAGTCTTTATATTAATAGTACCATCATTAATAACAAGTATATTTTCAGCCTGTATGCCATCATTAGAAGCCTTAATAGTTATATTACCGCCTTCAATGATAACATTTCCTTTAGTTGTGTCTGTATCATAAGTTGACTTAATCCCGTCTGAACCTGCATTAATATTAATATCACCCGCTACAACTCCGCATAGATCTTTACCGATTATACCGTCCTCAGTACTTGTTATGTTTAATGTACCAGATACGATAATGCAGTCATCTGTACTCTTAATACCATTGCGGTATCCAGCATTGACATTTAATGTACCATTTCCATTGATTATTAAATCCTCTTTAGAATATATAGCGGCTGAATAATCTTCTTCTGTAGATAAACGACTGCTGTCTGTAATTGTATTAGTTGTGTTATCGGCAAGTGTAAGTATAACTTTCTTGGCATTTAACACCTTAATTGGTGCTGTTGTTGTATTGCTTATAGAAGCATTATTAAGAATTAATCTTACAGTTCCCTTATCTGTCGTATTAACGATTATATTTCCTTCTGTTACATTTCCTGATATAACATATGTTCCTGCTTTAGTGATTGTAACTGTTGAACCTGATATTTCAACCGATGAACTATCAGAACTAATCTGGCTTCCAAGTGTAATATGTGAATCATCCCATGATGATACCTTATCTTCATCATCTAATTCGATTGATAAATCTGAATCCGCACTTGAGGCAAGTTCCTCGAGTGATACAATGCTCTGGCTCTCTGTTGTTGTATTGTTATTATGAGTATTAGAACAGCCTGTAAATACAGCCCCCATTAACATAGCTGCTATTGTTGCATATAATAATTTATTCTTTACCATATGAGTCATCTCCTTTGTTGTTTATGCGATTATCATAATGGCAAATAGTGGTGTAAATATGTAAATTGTGTGTAAAAAATGTGAAACCAGCCACAAAACTGATTTCACATCTATACTTGTATATTATATACATTTTATGTAAGCCTGTTAAAATAAAACTTTTATGTATCAGCGTAACATATCAGTGTCACTTTGATAAATTAGATATTAACCTTAACAAGACGTGGTCTTAAACCGTTCTTTTCAAGCTCAGATACAATCTGGTCTTTGTGTTCATGTCCGAAAGCTTCAATAGTTATTCTCAATTCAACTGTAGCCTTTCTGTTAATGCTTACAAACTGGTTATGATCAAGCTTGATTACATTACCATTAGCGTTGGCAATTATCTGTGCAACTCTTACAAGTTCACCCGGCTTATCTGGAAGAAGTACAGATACAGTAAATATTCTGCTTCTCTGAACAAGACCCTGCTGAACAACAGATGACATTGTTATTACGTCCATATTACCACCTGAAAGAATTGAAACAACCTTCTTATCTTTAACCTTAAGCTGTTTAAGTGCTGCAACTGTAAGAAGACCTGAGTTCTCTACTATCATTTTATGATTTTCAACCATATCAAGGAAAGATACAATTAAGTCTTCATCAGGAACTGTTATTATATCATCAAGATTCTTCTGAAGATATGGGAATACCTTTGTACCTGGTGTCTTAACTGCTGTACCATCAGCTATTGTGCTGACAGTTGGAAGTGTTGTAACCTTTCCATTCTTTAAAGAAGCCTGCAGACAATTAGCACCGGCTGGTTCAACACCGATTACTTTAATATTAGGATTAAGAAGCTTGGCAAGTGTAGATACACCTGTTGCAAGTCCGCCGCCGCCAACTGGAACGAGGATATAATCAACTGTTGGGAGTTCTTTAATAATCTCCATAGCAATTGAGCCCTGTCCTGTAGCAACATCAAGGTCATCAAATGGATGAACAAATGTAAGTCCCTTTTCTTCTGCTAACTTAAGAGCATATTCACAGGCTTCATCATATACATCTCCGTAAAGTACAACTTCAGCACCATAACCCTTAGTTCTGTTAACCTTTATAAGTGGTGTTGTTGTTGGCATAACAACAGTAGCCTTTACGCCATACTTTTTTGCCGCAAATGCAACACCCTGTGCGTGGTTACCAGCAGATGCTGTTATAAGGCCTTTCTTTCTTGCCTCTTCTGACATTGTGCTTATCTTGTAATATGCACCTCTTACCTTGTAAGCACCAGTATACTGCATATTCTCAGGCTTAAGATATACTTTATTGCCTGTCTGGTCACTTAAGTAATCACTGTATACAAGTTTTGTCTCAAGAGTAACCTCTTTTACTTTTTCACTTGCTTCTTCAAATTTATCTAGCGTCAGCATCTTCATCGTTGTCCTCCTTATTTTTTACGTCAAACAATGCATTCACAAATTCATCTGGGTCAAATTTCTGGAGGTCATCAATGGTCTCTCCCACGCCGATATATTTGACCGGCACTCCAAGTTCCGCCTGAATTGCCACCGCAATTCCTCCCTTGGCTGTTCCATCCATCTTTGTCAGCACAATTCCGGAAATCTTTGCCACATCGGAAAATTCCTTTGCCTGAACCAGCGCATTCTGTCCGGTTGTCGCATCCAGCACAACCAGCGTCTCCCGATACGCCTGTGGATACTCTTTTTCGAGAATCTTGTTAATTTTTCCAAGCTCATTCATCAGATTTTTCTTGTTGTGCAGACGTCCTGCCGTATCGACCAGAAGCACATCTGCATTTCTGGCCTTTGCTGCAGCCGTTGCATCATAAACCACAGATCCCGGATCTGCGCCT
>OHLY01001221.1_pt1 | contig 11398 bp, 10 predicted proteins | sample 1569251 | NCBI WGS metagenome assembly OHLY01 (sample SAMEA3879532, study PRJEB24766) | human gut metagenome | biome: human-associated habitat; feature: feces | place: USA | collected 1985/1987
GGTGCTGTCCACTCCTCAAATCCAAAGTTCGGACGCTGCACAATGCCAACCACCTGAAAAGATGCCGTTAATTTCTTTTTCAGTTTTTCTCCCGTTCGGTAACCACTCGACTGTGTCAGTACATTCCCGTTCTTATCCTCACGTTCGGAAATGTCCAGTGTGATCGTATCCCCCACACGATATTCCACACCACCGTTCGTCATCATATGCCGGGAAAGCAAAATCTCATGATCGTTTTTTGGCATACGTCCCTTGATCAGATGCAGGGCATTTTTCTGCATGGCCCGATTGTCCATTGCGGTCAGATACACATACGGTTTATCGGGATTTTTACTGCCGGAAAGCTTTGCATACCCCAGCCCGACACTCTGGTATGCGGTCGCAACCTTGCGGTTATTTACAATGTGATCCGCCTCCTCACGCGGCACATCGTAAAATACATAGTCATAATCTCCGCTTAAATCCTTTGCATATTCGATCAGTCCCGCCTGACAGGACGAAGCAAAGGAAAAAACTGCGGCAAACAACGCCGTGGCAATGCAGGTTGTGATCCACACGGCAATGGTCTGCCGTCTGTTTTTCTTTCGCTCACGGATTGTCCGTTTTTTCATAATGGAAGTAACCATGCCTATCCCTCCCTTATGATTTTTCCATCTTCAATGACAATCACACGGTCGGCGGTCTTTGCGATCTCGAGATTATGCGTGATCATGATGATGGTCTGTCTGTATTCCTGATTCGCTCTGCGCAGCAGCTCAACGATCTCGTCACTGTTCTTTTTATCCAGATTTCCGGTTGGTTCATCTGCCAGAACAATTGCCGGACGGTTGATCAGTGCACGCCCGATGGATACGCGCTGCTGCTGGCCGCCCGAAAGCTGGTTGGGCTTGTTTTTCAGCTTATCGCCCAGCCCCACCTGCTCCAGTGCCTCGCGGGCCCGGCGGCGGCGCTCGGCGCGGGGCACGCCCGCATAGATCAGCGGCACCTCCACGTTTTCCAGTAAGTTTAATTTGGGCAGAAGATTATACTGCTGGAAGATGAACCCCAGCATCTCGTTGCGGATGGAGGCCAGCTCGTTCCGGCTCATCTTGCCCACATCCCGGCCGTTCAGCCGGTAGGTGCCCGCCGTGGGCACATCCAGACAGCCGATGATGTTCATGCAGGTGGACTTGCCGGAGCCGGACTGGCCCACAATGGCAACAAACTCGCCTTTTTCTATTTTCATGGTGATGTGGTCGGCGGCTTTTACCGTGGTGTCGCCCATCTGGTAATACTTGCAGACCGCATCAAATTCGATCAGAGCACTCATTCCATCCTCCCATCAGAAGATCATCATGCCGCTGCCATCGTCATAGTAGCTGTCGCTGCTGACCGAGTTGGGGTCGTAACCAATGGTGTCCCCCTCCTGGATGCCGCTGACGATCTGGGTGTAATCATCATCGCTGACACCGGTCTTGACGGCCACATAGACAAAGCCCTCGGGTGCCTCCATGGTGGCATCCGCCTTGGAAGCGCTGGGGGAATCCTGGGTCACCAGCACATAGCCGCCCCGGACGATGGCCGCATTGGGCACGGTCAGGGCATTGGCAGCCTCGGCCACCACGATCTCGGCATTGGCGTTCATGCCGGGCCGCAGGCCGTCGGTCTCGTCAATGCGGATGGTCACCGGGTAGGTGGTGGTGCCGCCGTTGGAAGCGCCCTTCATGGAGACGCGGGTCACAGTGCCCACATAGTTCTTATCCTGCACGGCATCGGCCGTGATCTGCACCTTCTGGCCCACAGTCAGGGAGCTGATCTGCAGCTCGTCCACATTGATGACCATTTCCAGATAGCTCAGGTCGTAGATGACGCAGAGGGTATCGCCGGATTTGACCGCATCGCCCACCTTGGCATCCTTTTCAATGATGGTGCCGCTGATGGGAGAGGTGACGGTATAGTTGGCCATGGTATCCTGCAGGTTCTGCAGGGAGATCTCAGCGCTGCGCAGGGTCTCAGAGGCCGACTGGATGCTCTCGGTCAGGTCATCGCCGCTCAGCTCGATCAGGATATCGTCCTTGGCAACAGTCTGGCCCTCCTGCACATGGATGGAAGTCACAGTGCCTGCAGCCTGTGCGGTCAGGGTACGCTCCGCCTGATAGCCAAAGGTGGCAGAACCGATGGAGCTGACCCCGTTGATGGAGGCGGTGGCCGCCTGCGCGGTGGTCAGGCCACCCGCGTTCCGCACGGCAATGGTCACGGTGCGGGTGAGCAGGTTGCCGGTGCTCAGGGCATCGGTTCCGGTCACGCTGGTCACGGTGCCGTCCAGCTGCTCAAAGGTGCCGTCCAGCGTCACCTGGGCGGTCTGGCCCACGCTGAAATTGGCGGCATCAGCGGCGGGGAATTCCAGCGTCAGCAGCATTTTGGAGCTGTCGCGGATGATGGCGACCTCCTGCCCGCTGGTCACCTCGTCGCCCTTGGCGACCTTCAGGGTGCTCACGGTGCCATCCACCTCGGCACGCACATACTGGCGGTCCACCACCTTGTCATAGCTGCGCTGTGCCTGCTGCATGGCGATCTCAGCCTTTTCAAAATTGGTGGAAGCGTCCGAGCTGTCCAGCGTGTAGAGGATGCTCCCCTCATCCAGCACGTCGCCCTCCTCGAACTCGCCGGTGAGCACCTTGCCCTCCACCAGAGATTTCACGGTGTAGGTGTTGGCAGGGTTCAGGGTGCCGGTACCGCTCAGGGTGTTGGAGACATCCCGCACTTCAGGGCTGGTCTCCAGATAGCTGGGGTCCACGGCTGTGGTGCTGGCGCTCTTGGGCTTGAGCAAAAACACACCGCCCGCGATCACCACGCAGACCACCGGCACGAGCCATTTCCAGTTCTTCTGCAAAAACAGCACCGGGGCCTTGGTTGTCTGTGCCGCAGGCGTTTCCGCACCCGGGTTCTCCGCGCCGTCCTTCTTCTTATTCCAGATCATCATGTTCCTCCTATCAGATTCAGGCCCGCCGGGGGCGGCCTGTCAGGTTCCTTTCCTATGTATAGGTGTAGTGTATCGCATTTTGCCCGGATACACAAGCGTCCAAATTTCGTTTGATCGCTTTTCAGCAAATTTTCACAGATTGTAAACCTTTGTGCAAATCGCAAGTTGACCTGTCTGCCGCTTTCTGGTTTAATCGGGACGTTGTTTGAACCAAACCAGAGGAGGATTTTTTCTATGAATCAGACCAGTAAGTTCTCGGTGCGCGATATCTGCTACGCGGGCCTGTTTGCCGCCGTCATCGCCGTGATGGCACAGATCTCCATCCCCATGCCGCTGGGTGTGCCCATGACCATGCAGACCTTCGCCATCACGCTGGCGGCTGTGGTGCTGGGCTCCAAGCTGTCCGCCATTGCCACGCTCGTTTATCTGCTGCTGGGCGCTGTGGGCGTGCCCGTGCTGGCCAACTTCTCCGGCGGCATCGATAAGTTTGTCGGCCCCACCGGCGGCTTTCTGATCTCCTTCCCCATCATGGCCTACATCATCGGCCTGGGCGTGGAGCACAGGGATGCCTTCAAGGGTGCTTTCCCCGTGGCGGTTGTCGTGGGCACCGTGGTCAACTATATCGTGGGTGTTATCCTGTTCGTGATCGTCGCCCACAGCACCGTGTCCGTGGCTGTTTCTGCCTGCGTTCTTCCCTTCATCCCCACCGCCATCATCAAGGCTGTGCTGGCCTGCGTGCTGGGCCTGAACATCCGGAAGCGGATCCCGGGGGTAAAAAAGGCATGAGCATCGTACTGCGCCCGCATCACCTGCTCTGCACCCAGGGCTACTCCGGCCATGGCTACAGCGAAGCCTTTGTGGAGCACATGAACGATATCGTCCATCAGCTGCGGGATGTGCCCGGGACGAAGATCCAGCTCACCTTCTCCACCGACACCCTCTGTTCCTGCTGCCCCAACAAGCTGGACACCGACCTGTGCGACACACAGGAAAAGGTCAAGCGGTACGACCGCAAGACTGTGGAGTATTTCGGGCTGGAGGAAAAGGAATACGACTACCAGGCCCTCATCCGGGAGATCGATGCCAAAGCCACCCCCGAGATGCTGGCTGATATCTGCCGGGACTGCTGCTGGTTCCCCATCAGCGCCTGCTGCAAGAATATCTGCGAAGGCAAATACGTGAAATAACATTTTCCCCTATACAACAGGCCGCCGTGCAGGAGATAATCCTGCACGGCGGCCTCTTTGTTTTATTCTGTTTCTGCGGCCTGCACCGTTACATAGACCCCGGCGGGGACACAGGCGGCCCAGGCATCCTGCTCACTCAGCCAGCCGAATTGCTCGCACACATGGTCCGGGCACTGACTGTCGAGGAAGGCGATGGCCCCATCCTTTACCTGCAGATGTACGATATAATCGCCCACATCATACAGATAATCGTGGTCCTCGTCCAGCGGGATCGTCTCGGTGATGCCGTCGCCGAAATCGACCACGGCCACCAGCGGCTCCGCTTTGGGGGCGTTGGCGCGGTACAGCACGAACAGGAGTGCTGCCGCGGCCAGCACCACGGCCGCAAAGATCAGGTTTTTCTGCCAGCTTTTCAGGCGTTTCATGCAGCGTACTTGCTTGCAGCTGCGCCTGCAATGCGGCCGAAGACAACGAAGTCAGAGACAGCAGTGCCGCCCAGACGGTTTGCACCGTGCACGCCGCCGGTCACCTCACCTGCTGCGAACAGGCCGGGGATGATCTCGCCGTTCTCGTTCAGGACTTCGGTGTTGGTGTTGATCTTCAGGCCGCCCATGGTGTGGTGCACGCCTGCGGTGACCTTGATGGCATAGTAGGGAGCGGTATCCAGCTTGTCTGCAAAGCTGGTGCGGCCGAAGTCGGGGTCGTTCTTGGCCTCAACATAGCCGTTCCAGGTGTTCATGGTCTCGGCCAGAGTGGCACCGTCCACGCCGATCTGCTCAGCCAGCTCCTCGTAGGTCTTGCCCTCGAAGGTATAGCCCTTCTTGATGTAGCCCTGGATGACGCTGGAATCATCGACCATCTTCTGATCAATGACCAGCCAGCTGTAGCTGCCGGGCTGAGCGATCTCAGCGGCGGAGACAACGTCACGGGTACTGACTTCGTCAATGAAGCGCTTGCCCTCGGAATTGATCAGCACAGCACCGTCGCCGCGCAGGCCCTCGGTGATCAGAGAAGCGCTGTCGTACTGGACAGTGGGGTGGATCTGGATCTGGTCCATATCCACGGTGTCAGCACCGATGGCCTGTGCCATCTTGATGCCCTGGCCCAGGATGCCGGGGGCGTTGGTGGTCATAAAGCCCTTCAGCTCGGGCTTATACTCAACGACCATATCCATGTTTGCGCCGAAACCGCCGGAGGTCAGGATCACGGCCTTGGCGTTGATGGTGATGGTCTCACCGGAAGCGCCGGTGGCCTTGATGCCAACAGCAGCGCCGTTGTCATCGGTCAGGATCTCGGTGGCGGTGGTATTCAGCATCATCTGGACACCAGCCTTCTGGCAGTCCTCCTCCAGCAGGGGCACCATGTAAGCGCCCACAGAGACGACCTTGCCCTCCTCATTCACAGGGCGGTGGATCCGCTTGACAGATGCGCCGCCTGCAGAGGAGACGCTGTTCAGGGTGATGCCCTGCTCACCCAGCCAGTCGATGGCATCAGCGCTGTTGGAGCACAGGGTCTCCACCAGAGCAGGGTCATTGATACCCTTGCCGCCGATCATGGTATCCAGCTCCATCAGCTCAACGCTGTCAAAGTAGCCGGTGGGGTTGGCCTGGTAAGCAGCCCACTGCTCTGCCACGGTAGCAGCCAGAGCGGTGATGGTCTCGTTGTCAGCATACTTTTCAGCAGCGGTCTTCAGGGTCTTTTCGACACCGGCAGACTCGCCGAACTCGTTCTCATCCTGATACACGGTCTTGCCGGCGTTCATGCCGCCGGTAGCGCGCACGGAGTTGCCGCCCACCATGGACTGGCTCTCCACGATGACAACGCTCTTGCCCTCGCTGGTGGCAGTCAGGGCAGCGGTCATACCTGCGCCGCCTGCGCCCACGATGACGATGTCGGTATCAACGGTAGAGTCCTCAGCAGGCTCAGCGTTGTTCTCCACAGCGGTCTGGAAATCCTCAGGCTTCAGACCAGCAGCGGTGATAGCAGCAGCGGCTGCCTCCTTGATGGCATTGGAGGTGATGGTAGCACCGGACACGCCATCTACTTCGATGCTGCCGCTCTCGGCGATCTCGCCGGGCAGCTGCTCGATTGCCTTGGAGCCAACGCCCTCGGTCTCATCGGCACCCTCAGCGGTGCAGCCGGTGATCTTGCCGTCGGTCAGGGTCAGGGTAACGGTAACATCGCCGCCAAAGCCCTTGGCAGTGCCGGTAAAATCGCCGGTAGCACCAGCGCCGGTGGTGGAGGCGGACTTGCTGCCGCAGCCGTAGCCCAGCAGGCTCACTGCAACGACAGCGGCCATGGCCAGCGCTGCAATGCTCTGTTTCATCTTCGTGTTTTTCATGGTTTCTTCTTTTTCCTTCTTAGTTGAAGCAACGTTGCAGGCAGTTAGCCTGCGCGAACATATCTCAGCATAAAAAGGGGACTGCCCATTCGGAAGGCAGCCCCCTTTGCCGAACTAGGAAAAGATCAGGCGTTGGCCTGTGCAGCAGCAACAGCGCAGGCAACGGTAGCGCCGACCATGGGGTTGTTGCCCATGCCGATCAGGCCCATCATCTCAACGTGTGCGGGCACGGAGGAGGAACCTGCGAACTGAGCATCACCATGGACGCGGCCCAGAGAGTCGGTCAGGCCATAGCTTGCGGGGCCTGCAGCCACGTTATCGGGGTGCAGGGTACGGCCCGTGCCGCCGCCGGAAGCGACGGAGAAGTACTTCTTGCCGTTCTCGATGGCCCACTTCTTATAGGTGCCTGCAACCAGGTGCTGGAAGCGGACGGGGTTGGTGGAGTTGCCGGTGATGGAGCACTGAACGTCCTCCTTCTTCATGATGGCAACGCCTTCCATAACGTCGTTAGCGCCGTAGCACTTAACGGCTGCGCGCTCACCCTCGGAGAAGGGGATCTCCTTGACCACAGTCAGGGTCTGGGTGGGGATATCGTACTCGGTCTGCACATAGGTGAAGCCGTTGATACGGGAAATGATGTAAGCGGCATCCTTGCCCAGGCCGTTCAGGATAACACGCAGGGGGGTCTTGCGGACCTTGTTTGCGGTGCGTGCGATACCGATAGCGCCCTCAGCAGCAGCAAAGGACTCGTGGCCTGCCAGGAAAGCGAAGCAGGTGGTGTCCTCGCTCAGCAGACGAGCGCCCAGGTTGCCGTGGCCCAGACCGACCTGACGCTGCTCAGCAACAGAGCCGGGGATGGTGAATGCTTCCAGACCTTCGCCGATGGCAGCAGCGCACTCGGCAGCGTCGGTCAGGCCGCGCTTGACGGCGATGGCGGTGCCCAGGGTGTATGCCCAGACAGCGTTATCAAAGCAGATGGGCTGCACGCCGCGCACGATCTTGTCGCAGTCGATGCCCTTAGCGAGGAGCATCTCGTTGCAAGCGTCCAGAGACTCCAGGCCGTTGGCCTTCAGGCATGCCTCGATTTTCGGCATACGGCGATCCATAGATTCAAAAGTTGCCATGAGTTGTTCCTCCTCTCTTATTCCTCACGCGGGTCAATGTACTTGACAGCGCCCTGCTCCTTGCTGAAGCGGCCGTAAGTACCCACGTTCTTCTCGTAAGCCTCGTTGGGGGTCTTGCCGTGACGGATATCCTCCATCATCTTGCCCAGCTTGACGAACTGATAGCCGATGACCTCATCGTTGGCATCCAGAGCCAGCTTGTTGATGTAGCCCTCGGTCAGCTCCAGGTAACGGACACCCTTGGCCTTGGTGGAGAAGATGGTGCCGGTCATGGAGCGCAGGCCCTTGCCCAGGTCATCCAGACCTGCGCCGATGGGCAGACCGTCCTCAGAGAAAGCGGTCTGGCTGCGGCCGTAGACGATCTGCAGGAACAGCTCGCGCATTGCCACGTTGATGGCATCGCACACCAGGTCGGTGTTCAGAGCTTCCAGAATGGTCTTGCCGGGCAGGATCTCGCCAGCCATAGCAGCGGAATGGGTCATGCCGGAGCAGCCGATGGTCTCCACCAGAGCCTCCTCGATGACACCGTTCTTGATGTTCAGAGACAGCTTGCAGGTACCCTGCTGGGGTGCACACCAGCCCACACCATGGGTGTAGCCGCTGATGTCCTTGATCTCATAGGCCTTGACCCATGCGCCCTCTTCGGGGATGGGAGCCGGACCATGCTTAGGACCTTTGGTGATCGGGCACATATTCTGTACTTGCTGCGAATAGGTCATAATCATACTCTCCTTTTGACAAATTGATGCCATTGGCAGGGGGTGTCCTGCCGTTTGCATTGACCGGCTGCGCCGCTCTCTTCCGCGCCACGCCGGTACTACCACGCATAATTTTATTATAGAGAACCTTGGCGGAATTTGCAAGACGTTTTGCGGATTTTTTCACAAGCATTTTTAATGGTTATTTACTACTAACTAGCACTTTCACCGCTTTCGCTGCCCAGTTCGTCACATTTCTATCATATTTGTCAAAAGGAATATCTTGCGCTGTCCGGTTCAGTTTTTTCTGGGCGGTTGTTGGGCCCTGACAGGCCGGAGCGCCCAGATGCACACAAAGCCCGCCGCCGCGCCTGCCATGGCCAGCCAGTGCCGCCCGGTAGCAAGGCCCCAGAGGTTCGCTGCAAAGGGGAAGGCAAGGCTGCCCACGCTCTGCCCCAGCGCCAGAAAGCCGTAGTTCACCCCGGCATGGGGCAGGCCGAACAGGTCGGTGGAGAGGGAAGGCAGCACCGCCGCCAGCGCCGAATAACAGAAGGTAAGCCCTGCGTACACGGCCACAACGAGCCACCCCTGTGCGAACAGGAAGGCCGCTGAAAGCCCCAGCGACACGCCGAACAGGATCAGGTCAGTGGGACGGCGGCCGATCCGGTCGCTGAGCAGGGGCATCAGCAAGCGGCCCGCCGCGCTGCCCACGCTGCCCAGCACCACACTCCACAGGGCAGCGCCCTCGTCCAGGCCCCGCTCCATGCCCAGCTTTAAGATGATGGGGCTGAACAGCAGCACCGCCGGGGTGGAACAGCAGACCGCTCCGGCACAGAGCCAGTATTGCTTTGTTCTGAGCATCTGCAGCGGGGCAAGGTCGAGGGACGGGGTGCCTTTTCCCCTGCCCTGCTCCTCGGGCTTCTGCTTTGCCGGAGGCGGGTCGGTGAGCAGGGCGCTGCCCACAAGGCAGACCGGCAGCGTGAGTACCCCCAGCGCCCAGAACGCCCCCCGGATCCCCTGCACCGGGCCAAAGCCCTTCAGCGCCGTGCGGACGAATCCGGTCAGGAACGCACCGCTCAGGCCCACCGCGCCGCCAATGACCCCCGTGGCAAGGCCCTTGCGCCCGGCGTACCATTTCTGGGCGCAGGACTGGATGGACGGGTAGAGAAACGCCGTGCCCAGCCCCGCCGGAATGCTGAACACTGCCCAGAACCATACCCCCTTCTCCCCGGGCAGGAGGGCCGCCGCAAAGAACCCGCCGCAGAGCAGGCCGGTGCCCCACAGCGCCGCGCAGCGCGGGCCTTTTTTATCCTGCAAAAAACCACCGATGACGCATCCCACCCCGAACGCTGCGATCAGGATGCCGAACGCATAGCCAGCGCCGTCCTCGGTCAGGCTGAACTCGTCCATCACCGGCTGCTGGAACACGCCCCACGCCGCAGGCAGGCCCGTCAGGATCTGAATGGCCGCCCCCGCCGCCAGGATCGCCCAGGGGTGGCGCGCTGTAAACTGCTTCATCTGTTTTATCACCTCGTTCTGTCAGTGTGCCCTTTTTCATTGACAAAACGGCATGATTCTTTATAATTAAAGAGATTCAAATTAAAATAGCTTCACCCTCTCCGTCAGTGCTGACGCACTGCCACCTCCCCCGAAGGGGGAGGCTCTGGCGGTTCTTTGAAAGGCCTCATCTGGGATTGCCCTTGGCTCTCCCTTTGGGAGAGCTGTCGAGCGAATGCGAGACTGAGAGGGTGAGGATGCTGAGAAAGAGGAACCAACTATGAAATCACAGGCATTGAAGGGTATGCGGGACCTGCTGCCCGCCGAACAGACTCTGCGCGACTACATCCAGGGCAAGATCCTGGAGACCTACCGTGCTTCCGGCTTTGAGCGCATCTCCACCCCCATGCTGGAGGATATGGAGAACCTGGACAAATCCGATGGCGGCGACAACCTGAACCTCATCTTCAAGGTGATGAAGCGCGGAGACAAGCTGACCAGCGCGCTGGGATCCGGCGACCCAAAGCAGCTCTCCGACATGGGCCTGCGCTATGATCTGACCCTGCCCCTGAGCCGTTTCTACGCTGCCAACAAGGACAAGCTCCCCCACCCCTTCAAGGTCATCCAGACCGACCGCGTGTTCCGCGCCGAGCGCCCCCAGAAGGGCCGCCTGCGCGAATTCGTCCAGTGCGACATCGACATTCTGGGCGACGAGAGCCCCAACGCAGAGGTGGAGCTGATCGACGTGACCGCCCGTGCCCTGCTGGGTATCGGCTTTACCGGCTTCACCGTGAACATCAATGACCGCCGCATCCTGCGCGGAATGCTGGAGAGCATGGGCTTTGCCGCCGACACGTTAGACTCTGTCTGCATCACCTTTGACAAGATGGATAAGATCGGTGCCGAGGGCGTGAAGGCCGAGCTGACCGAGAAGCAGCTGCCCGAAGCTGCCATCAACGCGCTGGCCGATTTCATTGCCGCCGGTGATGTGACACTGGATTCTGTGGCCTCCCGCTGTGCCGACCCCGCCATTGCCGATGACCTGAAGTATGTGCTGGCCACCGCAAAGGCCATGGCCAACGGCCGCTTCGATGTGGCCTACTGCCCCAGCCTGGTGCGCGGCCAGGGCTACTACACCGGCATGGTGTTTGAGATCACCTGCCCGCAGTTCAGCGGTGCAGTGGCTGGCGGCGGCCGCTACGACAACATGATCGGCAAGTTCCTGGGCACCAAGGTGCCCGCCGTGGGCTTCTCCATCGGCTTCGAGCGCGTCTGCGGCATCCTGCTGGAGCAGGGTTACCAGATCCCCGGTGCCAAGCAGAAGATTGCCCTGCTCTACAACAGCGATGTGGACTTCCCCGCCGTGCTGGCCAAAGCCGCACAGCTGCGCGACACCTACAACGTCACCGTTCTGCCTCAGGCCAAGAAGCTGGGCAAGCAGCTGGGCCAGCTGGAGGCTTCTGGTTTCGCCGGTGCCGCCTTTATGGACAAGGATGAAGTAAAGATCTTCGCACAGCAGTAATGGGCGGGCGGCGGGAAGTTTCCCAAAGCAAGTGTCCGCTGGGGTGGGACCCTGTTGCCGCAGGCAA
>OHLY01001231.1_pt1 | contig 11321 bp, 3 predicted proteins | sample 1569251 | NCBI WGS metagenome assembly OHLY01 (sample SAMEA3879532, study PRJEB24766) | human gut metagenome | biome: human-associated habitat; feature: feces | place: USA | collected 1985/1987
TACATATGGCTATTCAGCAAATAATTCGTGAATCACCGTCGCTGGCAATGGGATTACAGTTGTATTTTCTGGCAGTTTCGAATAATTATCCTATTCTTTGGGATGCAATAGCTCGTACCAGGGCCGAAAATCAGTTATTGGCTGCCAGTGGTGAAAAAACAATTCCTGTATGGCGACAAATACTTTCCTCCGTAGGCTCTTTTCAGACTTTATTGACTGTGGGTATTACTTTGGCAGTTGCGTACGGCAAGGAGATCGGAAACTGGGTGACGAATCTGTTTCGGGGAAAGAAGGCGCTCGACACCGCTCGCATGGCGACTGAACGTTTTCAGAATACGATGCTTGAAGGGGCCCGGAACGCTCAGCAGGAGGTCGTAAAATTGAATCTTCTCTACCGGGCCGCAACGGATAATGCCCGCGCCACAGACGATCGCCGGGAAGCCGTGCGCAAACTCAAAGAGGAGTTTTCGGGTTATTTCAAGAATCTTTCCGACGAGCAAATCATGCTCGGACAAGCGAATGACACTTACAAGGAGCTGATCAAAAACATTTACAAATACGCCAAAGCACAGGCGGCTTTCAAGAGCCTGGTGGATATCGAACAGCAAGAGCTGTTCTTCAATAACATACCGGATATCGAACAATTCCTAAAGGCTAATGACAAATACCTCGAGGCCCAAAAGGATGTTGCTGAAAAACGGAAAACCTACTATGCGAAATCATGGCGTCAACCAGGCTATGATCCCCAAACACGCAAAGATCTCTTACAGGCGAAAGACATTCTGTCAGATGCAGAAGAAAGTGTTTCTTACTGGCAGGAAAGGATTTTTGAAGAGATCAGGAAGAACAAAGGAGGAGAAGAGATTATCGATGAGATAGAGGAGAAATTCGATGGCAACCTCGGGGCATTTCTGCAATTCCTCGCAGAGCAGCGGACGAAATTGGCTGCCGTGGCGGAGCAGGCCCAGTTGCTGGAAAACCCGTCCGGCACGACGACCGATCCCGAACCGACTTCCATCGACCAACTCACAGAACAGTATAAGGCGGCCGTACGTCGCCAACAGCAGAGCCTCGACGACCAGCGGGTCGAGTTGATTGAAAACGAATTCGACCGGGAACGGGAAGCGATCCGCCTCAATTACGAGAAAAACCGTCAGGAATATGAGCGGCAGGAACAACAGACGCTCGCGCTGATTCGCAAACTCCGGGAGTCGGGGGCCGATATCGATTCGAATGCGGAGAAAACCTTTATGGCCGGCACGGCCGCTGCAATAGCCCAAGCTGCGGAAATTCGGGACAGAGAGCTTGCGGATGTCGATAAGAAAGAGGAGGCTTCATACGCCAAGTTGCTGGAGAAGTACGAAACCTACCAGCAGGGGCGTCTGCGAATCGCCCGGAAATACGATCAGGATATTGCCGCTCTTGCCTCAAATCCGGAGGCCCAGCAACTCGCTCGGGAAGCCAAACAAAAAGCGCTCGACGACTTCACGGAACAATTTGCAAGCCAGTTCCCGGAATTCGAAGCCTGGGCCGACCGGGTCGTCACTGCCTCGGTCAAAAAGCTGGAAAGCCTGGTGATCGAAGCTCAGGAAGAGCTGGAGAACCTGCAAAGCGAGACGCCGGATGATGGTAATGCCATCGCCGTTGCGCGGGCCAAACTCCGCAAGGCCGAACAGCAACTGGCGAAAAAACAGAACCAAACGGAACAGGAAACTACCGATACGACTTCCTGGACGGAGCTTCACCGCGTATTGACCGACGTTATCGGCACTTTCAATGAGGTCGGCGATGCCGTCGGGGGAGCCGGAGGAACCATCATCGCCACCGCAGGAGATATCGCCGGCTCTACCCTGCAAATCATCAATGCCGTTCAGGCATACCGGAAAGCTCAAGCCGCATCGAACACGCTCGGCATGGCCTCCGGAATTCTCGGAGGCATATCTGCCGGTATCGGTGCGCTGACCACTATTGTCAATTTGTTCGAGGGCGGTGAAACTTCGATGGAGCGCAACCTTCGTCTGGCCCGCGAGTTCAACGAAGAACTTCGGATCATGAAAGAGCGCAGCCGTATCGACTCCGATGAATTCGACAATATCTTCGGGGATCGGGTGTACGACCGTTACAAGCAAAATATCGATGTAGTGCGCACCTCGCTTGAAGAGCTGGAGAAAGTCCGGGAGAGAATCCTCTCGCGCGGGGAAGAAAAATATCAGTTGCCGGGAGAGTGGCGAGGCGGAGCCGGCACGGGACTTTCGGGGCTGTTCAGGTATGAAAAAACTTGGGAGAACATTGCCGATTCGATCGCCAACATGCAGGTTCAGACACGTCACTCGACCTGGTTCCGCTCGGCAAAATATCAGTCCCTCGGTTCGCTGCTTCCCGAATTATTCACGGATGGCGAAGTCGATATGGACGCGCTCCGGCAATTCGTCGAAGAGGGCGGAGAAACTTTCCAGCACCTGGCACGGGAGAATCAGGAGATGCTCCGCGAAATGGTGGACGACTGGGAAACCTACGAAGAGGCATTGACTGCGGTCCGGGATTATTTGCAGGATATTTTCGGCGATCTGGGCCGTACGCTTACCGATGCTTTGGTGGATGCTTTCGAAAACGGCACCGATGCGGCGGATACTTTTGCCGACAGCGTCGGGCAGGCCCTGCGCTCGCTGGCCAAGGATATGATCTATTCGAGTACGCTCGGTAAGGTATTCGAAGATGCCCAAAAACGCATCGAAGAGGTCATGCAGAGCGACCTTTCCGACGAAGAGCGGTTCGCTCAATGGAGCGAAACGATGAAATCGCTGGTTTCGGATGCCATGGAGCAACAGGACGATTTCAATCGTCTGTGGGAAGAGTTCCGCCGCATTGCAGAAGAGAACGGACTTTCAATCGACGAGGAAGCCGGCACTTCGCAGCAGAGCGGTAAGGCAGGAGCCATTCAGACCGTAACGCAGGATTCGTTCTCCCGCGTCGAAGGACTGGTCACATCGGTACAGATCCATTCCGCGAAGATCGACGAAAACATCGAAGGTATTGTCCCGGTTCTCAAAGGGTCACTCGAAGCGATGAATGCCATCCGGGAAAATACCGAACCGATACCCCAAATCTATGAACTGTTGCAAACCATAAAACGCGACGGATTAAAAGCGATCTGATTATGGCTGAAATACTCGAAGGACTGTTGCTGATCAACCAAACGGATGTATATGCCCGTTTCGGGGCTTTCCTCGCGGAAACCGCTGAAGACAGACACGACAACTACGATTCGCTGCTTGCACCTCCGGCTCTCAAGCAGCAGGCGGAGGTTTCCATTCAGGAGGAGGACGGTGTCCGTATGCCCGATATACTGACGCAGACTTATGAAGCCCGCGATATCACGCTGCGATTCGCCATCGTCGCCTCGAACGATGTTTCGTTCTTCACGCGCTACGCCTCGTTCGTGAAATTTCTCAAGGAGGGCGACGACGGGTGGCTGGCGCTCCATCTGACGGACGTAGGGCTGAAATTCCGGGTTTATATGACCGGATTTTCGGATTATTCACAACTGGCGCCATTCGGAAAGGGAGAGGTCGCAGCGACCTTCTCGGTGAAATTCCGGGAGCCGAAACCGACATTCGAACTCGCTGCGTCGATCTAAAGGTCACGTTCAAATCTTCAAAAAATGGAACTCAAAATATATTCGAAAGAAGGGAATTTGAAGCTGACGGCCTCTCCCGATAGTAACAGTGCTGCAACCTGCGGCATACAGGAGGAGAGTGTCCTCTCGCTCTCCTTCACGGCCTTCGAATGCGTCACGCTCGAAGTTTACGATTATGCGGACTTCCTCGGACGGCGTTATTGGATTCTCGAACGTTATCAGCCGAAGATGAACTGCGACAGCGAATGGAGCTACTCGGTGCAACTGTCGGGGGTCGAAGGACTCACCACGCAGGTCCTGATGGTCAATCCGGATGATGACGACAATCCGATTCTGACACTCACGGCACCGGCACGCGAACATGCGGCGCTGATTATCGCTAACATGAACCGCAAAATGGGGACGACCGAATGGAAAGTCGGAGAAGTGGTCGTATCGGAGTACATCGATATCGAATATACGGGAAAGTACGCCTCCGATGCTCTTTCGGAACTGTCGTCTGCCGCCGGGACGGAGTGGTGGTTCGACGGGATGACGCTCAACATATCCCGCTGTGAGTTCGGCGAGCCTGTCCCGTTGTCTTACGGCAACGGATTGACCGGAGGAATCGAACGGAGCATGGCCGATGGCGTGAAATTTTTCACTCGGCTCTTCCCGGTAGGCTCCTCCCGCAACATCGATCCGGATCGGTACGGATATGCCCGGCTGCAACTGCCCGACGGGGCGAAGTACGTCGAACAGGATACCCACCTCGGTATCATCGAATATTTCGAGCAGGAAGCGTTCGATGCGATATATCCGCGCCGGATCGGTACGGTCGGTTCCGTACGGTCCGAAGAGCGCACAAGCGATGACGGCTCGCCGTTTACGGTCTGGTATTTCACCGATCCCGACATTCCGTTCGATCCCAATCAATACGAAATAGGCGGCCTCGTCAAACGGGTGACCTTTCAGACCGGAGAGCTTCGCGGACGGGAGTTCGAAGTGAATTACGACTCGGAAAAGAAGGAGTTCGAGATCATCACCCAATGGCCCTACGACAACGATATGCAGTTGCCGTCGGAACCGTTGGTCCCGGCTCCCGGGAACGAATACGTGCTCTGGAATATCAGTATGCCGGACAGTTATTATCCTGCGGCCGAACAGGAATTCAAAACTGCGGTAGATACCTTTATGGCCGACAGTCGTAAAGATATATCCGTGTTCCAGGCATCGACGGATTTTACGGTTGTCGATAAAAGAAACCTCGATTTGAAGCCGGGACAACGGATTCGGCTCGGAAGCGACAAGTTTTTTCCCGATACCGGATATCGCGATATCCGTATCGTCGCGATCAGTCGCTCCGTCGTTCAGCCCGGAAGCATGACTCTCAAAATGAGCGATGTCCTCTCCACAGGTCGTATTTCCCGCATCGAAAATCAGATTTCGGAAGTGACGCAGATAACCCGGCAGGTTTCATCGGAATTTCCTGACATCATTAAATCGTGGGAGGAAACACCGGCGAGCGACACGACGCTCTATTCGTCGCGTAAGAGCGAACGGGAATTTCTGAACAAGCGCCGGGTAGGTACGGTCGAAGGAATCACCCGATTCCTTAAGCGGCAGCAACTCGACGAGGGATTCCGGACAAGCGACTTCGCCAGCGGCATCACCGGCTTCGGTGCACAGATCGACGGACGAGGCGCCGGCGAGCTGGAGAGCCTCTTCATCCGTCGTTTTCTGGAGGTTCCGGAGCTTCGGTACAACCGTGTGGGCATCAGCGTCGGGGATGACTGGAGCGCTCCGGGCGCCGGGGTGATCGAGAGCGTGGACAAGGATCAGAAGCTCGTAACGCTCAAACTCGAAGAGGGCGAGATCGGCGCCGTAGCGGTCGGGGATATATGTATGGGTATCTTCCACGACTTCGACCCGTCGAACAATGCGACGGCAGATTCCGACGACGGCCGGGGCAACTTCTCTTTCTCAGGCTTCGCAACGGTCTATTTCCGTATCACGGAGGTCCTGGGCGACCGCAACGAGCGGTTCCGCTACGGGCTGCGCCCACTGTCGGCCACCTTTACCAAGCAGATCGATCCGATGGAATCGATGACCTTCGTGGCCTACGGCTCGTTCACGAATCCCGCCCGGTGGAGCTCGCGCTACTCGACGCGCACCTACCAGCGCTATCTTCGCAATGTCAGCGACTGGGAGTTTACGGCCGAGAATATCGCCGCGCAGTTCGGCGACCTTACGAACCTCTCCGTCTTCGGGATCCAGATGTCGGGCTATTCGGCCTATCTGGATAATATCTACCTGCAAGGTATGATCAGCAGCCTGGACAAGAAGGCACTGCTGGACACCCGGAGCAAGCTGTTCCGGCTGGTAGGCGACAACGGCGTCGGCGTGGCATTCACCCCGGAGGCAGGCTGGAAGCAAGGCAAGCTCTACGACCCCGCGACGGGACAGTTCCAGAAGGAGTTCGACATCGAACAGATCGATCAGACGGCCACCGAAGCCCAGGCCACTGCCAATTCCGCCGATCGCAAAGCTCAGCAGGCTAAGGATTACATCGATAACACGCTGCCCGGCGAATTGTCCGAGATCAACAAACGGCTGGACGGTGTCGTGGAAAACTGGTTCTATCCCTATACCCCCTCGCTTTACAATGAACCGGCCCAAACATGGATAGCGGACGGCGAGCAGGAAAACCATATCGGCGACACGTTCACCAATACGCTGCCCGCGAATTTCGACCCGACGGACGCAGGCTGCTGGGAGCAGGGAAGCATCGGTGCATCCTATATCGACGGCATTAAGACCTGGGATCAGATCAAAATCGCCGACAGCACCCGCATCCGGCTCAAAACTCCGGTCGGAGGAATACCCAAAGGCGCCGTACTGTCGGTGGGCGAAGGCTATACGATGGGTTACAATCCGATAGCGTCATCCGGAGCGGTTATAGCAAGTTACGTATGGAGCCAGAGCTATACCGTCGGAAGCGACAATCCCTACATAGCTTTTGTCATCCGCAAAACCGATAATGCCAAAATCACTCCGGCGGAATACCCGCAGATTCACTTCACCATATCGAGCGACGAGACGACGAACCCCGATGCGGGCAAATCGTGGCGGTGGGTAAAAGAAGAGGACGGAACCTATAAATGGACGCCGATCGCCGACAGCGATGCGGTAAAGGCCCTGCAAGAGGCGGCGCGGGCGCAGGACACGGCCGATGCCAAACGTCGTGTATTCGTCGTAACACCGACTACACCCTACGATGTGGGTGACATCTGGACGCAGGGCGAAGGTGGCGACATCATGCGCTGTATCGAATCCCGTGCAACGGGTAATTTCGAGAGCTCGGATTGGGACAAAGCATCTAAATACACCGATGATACGGCAGCCAACGAAGCCAAAGACGAGATTGCTAATCTTCAGTTCGGCGCCCGCAACTATATAGCCCGACAATTCCTCTATGCGTGGAACAGCGCCAAAGAGGGTGTTTCGGACGTGGTGACTTCGGGATCGGACGCAGACGGAGCCTACATGAAGATCGATGCCAACAAAGCGAGCAATGCAGGGGTAGCTATTGCGGCTACGAGCCAGATCGTAAACTGGACGGATTGCTTCGGGGGTAAGATCACCTACAAGGCCGGCATGTCCTATGTCTTCAAGGCACGCATCAAACTGCCGGAAACCAAGACCGGCTGCGTGTTCTGTGCCGTTTATGAAGACGGATACGACATTATATCACGCCCGCCATCTGCTCCATATTCTGATGTGTATGAAGCCGTTTATACGACCAAATCCGGAAAGTCCTTGTTAAAAATCGTACTTTACGTCGATTATTGGCGACCGATTTACATTTACGACATCCAGCTCACGGAAGGCAACAAGGCCCCCACGGGATACATCACGGCCGAAGAGGATGTGCAGGCGCAGATCGAGCAGGTGAAGCTGGATGTGGACTACATTGCCTCGGATTCGAGCCTGACGCCATCCGACAAACAGCAGGTGGCTAATGAATGGGTGCGGATTCAAGGCGAATACTGGAGCATCATGGCGAATGCCGAAAAGTATGATGTCCCCACGGATTCATTTACGGTCTATTTCCAGGCACTCGAAGATTATCTCACGCCCCTGCTGGCCGATATGAGTACGACATCCGAGATAACCGGCACCGAGTTCAGAAAAGTATTCTCCGATTATTATGAAATAAGCAGCAACATGTCGGACTTGATCGACGACGCGATAGACGAATCCATCAAATCGACAGAGTACCTCAAGAAGGCTATGGAAGACGGAAGTACCGAGGTGAAAGGCGGTCTGATAATGACCAATGTGATGTTGCTGAAAAATGCTGAAGGCGACGTGACGGCCGGCGTGAGCGGCTTGCAGGAAGACGATGTGCCCTTCTGGTCGGGAGCCGACTACACAAACCGGAAAAAAGCCGTGTTCAGAGTACACGCCGACGGGGAAGTACACGCAACCAAAGGAACCGTCGGAATCCTGCAGGTCAAAAACGATTCCGTAGAGGTGAGCGATGCGGCCGCAAGCGGAGATAAAATCATACTCACCCCATACAGAATTACGTCCATATCGCAGGTTCTGGGTGCTGTGAGTGTACCGGGTGTCATAGAAACGAAAGAAGTGAGCGCACTGGCTACGGGACAAAGCAATCCTTTTGTCCGAAATGTTTACGAGTCAAGTCCGCCGTTTACCTGTGGGCAGGGAGTACAGATGTCAGCCCGGATTACAGCCCGCATCACAGGCAATGCCGAAGGAGGTGGCGGGGGCGTAAAGATCGAGGTGGTAAACGCTTTGACGGGGAAAGCCGATCCCCTGTACCGAAACAGCACGGCTGAAGCCCAAAACACGAATTTGAATATCGACGAGACGATTTCATATCTTTTCACTGGAGCAGCCCAGAAGTACTACATCCGGATTACGGTCGAAGCATCGGCAGCCGGAAAACTTACGGCCTCTGCAACGATGAATGCCGCCCAATTCAACTTCGTGAAAGACATCCGCAAGAACCTGATCGCTCCCAACGGAGTAGCCGTTGTGAAAGGATCGAGCAACTATGCGGTATTCACGGGAGATATTTTCGAAGTCCTGATCGGAAAAGCCGGATTACGTATTCAAAACGGGTATGTCTATAAGAGAGATACCGACCATACGACCTGGACAAAGATTTGAGAACCGCCATTGGAGACAGTCGTAAATTAATTGAAGAATTTTTAATGGCTGCGATGGACCATGTATGGAATACGTCGGTTGTCGGCAGAAAAGTGAAAGACGAAGTAGACGGTCAGCATCGAATCTGACAAATAAAGTCCTTCGGGGGAGGACACAAAAAATCCCCCGGTTTGTTAGCAGTCATCTCACCTACATACCAACAAATGCACGATTACTCGCAGCGACCGGGGGATAAAACCTCCTGCTGCGAGTAATTTTTTGTGTCGTTTCCTGTACAGGGGACGGCTGGTATGTAGATGAGATACGCAAAGATACTAATTTTAATAAAATAGCAAACTATGAGAACCCCTATTTCCTACTATGGCGGCAAACAGACAATGCTCAAGCACATTTTGCCTTTGATCCCGTCGCATAAGATCTATACAGAGGCATTTTGCGGCGGTGCGGCCGTCTTGTTCGCCAAACGGCCCTCCGAAGCTGAAATCATCAATGACATCAACATGGAGTTGACAAACTTCTACTGGTGTATGCAAGTTTACTATTCAGACCTCAAACACGAGATTAACAAAACACTACACAGCCGGGACCTGCACGCCCATGCCGGACATATCAACTCTTATCCGCAGTTCTTTACTCCCGTCGAACGGGCATGGGCCGTATGGGTGCTCTGTAAAATGTCGTTTGCGTCAATGATGGACGGGACATTTGGATATGACTTCAGCGGCACAATGACCAAGAAACTGCGTAACGCGAAGGATGAGTTCACAGAGCGGCTTTGTCAGCGGCTCGAACGAGTGACTATTGAGAACCGAAACGCTCTCGACGTGATCGACTGCTACGATGCTCCCGATACCTTTCATTTCGTCGATCCGCCTTATGTGAACTCCGATTGCGGACACTATGAGGATACATTCAACGAACAGAATATGGAGCAACTCTTGCAATTGCTTGAAACCGTCAAGGGAAAGTTTATGCTCACGATGTTCCCGTTCGATATGATCGACCGGTATGCCCGGAAGAACGGATGGATTATCCATCGTATCGAGCGGACGATCAGTGCCTCGAAATCAAATCGCCGCAGACAAGAGGAGTGGATGGTCTGCAACTACGAGGAACGGGCACAGGCATCTCTGTTCCAGGGTGAGTATTTAGGCGAATAGATGGAGCTGGTATTGATTCATCTTGAAATAAAAAACCGTTCGAGCGGCAGTTAAACGCCATTCGAACGGTATGTTTTCTTGATTCGCTTTACATATTTCCCGCGATATGTAAACGGATCGTGCATTTGCTTTACATATATTCTGCGCGTGTGCGAAATTTCAGTCGCTTTTCGTTTTGGATTACTTCAACCCTCTAAAAGTCGCATCTGGTTCTGAACTTCGTCGCATCTCGTTTTGCCGATTATAGAAAGATAGAAAAAATTCCCCCCCCCATAATTTTCGGCAAAAAAATTTACATCCGGTCATAATTTCGGCGCAAAATCCGCGAACTCCGAAAAAATATCCTATATTTGTAGATTGAAACAGAGCGTTTTCGCCCGGCAAACAGCGAAAAGACGGATTCCATCGTCGGATCGCGTGCGCGAAAACGGAACAAAGAATTTTATTTATGTCGGAAAACAGACTCAAAATAGGCATCACGCAGGGTGATCCGAACGGCATCGGCTGGGAAGTCATTCTCAAGACTTTCGCCGATCCGCGTATGACGGAACTCTGCACGCCCGTCATCTACGGATCCCTGAAAGCGGCGGAATTTTACCAGAAAACCATCGCCGATCTGGAACCCGTCCCCTTCCATATCGCCTCTTCGATACACGAGATACGCCGGGGCAAGATCAACCTGATTCTCTGCGGCGACGAAACGAAGATCGAGCCGGGTACGGCCTCGCCGGAGGCGGGCCGGGCGGCAGCCGAGGCGCTCCACGCCGCCGTGCGCGACCTGCGGGACGAACAGCTCGATGCACTGGTCACGGCTCCGATCGACAAGGAGTCGATCCAGTCGGACGACTTCCGTTATACGGGACACACCGAATTTCTGGCGGCCGAGCTGGGCGGCGAACCCCTGATGATGATGTGCAGCGACCTGCTCCGCATGGGATTGGTCACGATCCACATCCCGGTCACCGAGATCAGCCACGACCTGACCCGGCAGAAGATCGTCACACGGCTCGAACAGCTGCGTTCGTCGCTCAAGGCGGATTTCGGCATCGTCGAACCCCGTATCGCGGTGCTGGCACTCAATCCTCACGCGGGCGACGGCGGTCTGCTCGGTTCGGAAGAGGAACACATCATCCGACCGGCAGTCAATGAGGCTTACGAAAAAGGCATACTCGCTTTCGGCCCCTTCGCTGCCGACGGATTCTTCGCCAGCGGCCACTACCGGGATTACGACGCAGTACTAGCCATGTATCACGATCAGGGACTCACGCCGTTCAAGACCCTCTCGCCCGACGGGGTGAATTTCACGGCCTGCCTGGGCAGCGTGCGGACATCGCCCGATCACGGCG
>OHLY01001261.1_pt1 | contig 11073 bp, 4 predicted proteins | sample 1569251 | NCBI WGS metagenome assembly OHLY01 (sample SAMEA3879532, study PRJEB24766) | human gut metagenome | biome: human-associated habitat; feature: feces | place: USA | collected 1985/1987
TAAATATATTGGATTTGAGAGATATTGTTTATCAGCCATATTGGGAGGAAAAGAAAAGCCAGCCGTTTTTCACAAATATCTACATAAAATAAAGTTGTAAATATTTTTAGTGATAAGCTATATGCTATAAAATATCCAGAATAAGTTGATATCAAGTCCAATATCATGCCTATAAAGAGTAAGCTCACTATTTGTTACGATAAAATTAAGATAAAAATAATTTTTTTATTTGTCAAAAAGAAACTATCGGCAGCGATAACTCATTGATTTGTGATACGATCATGTCACCTGAGTCGATTTAGACAGTGGTTATATTGCAAATTGACAGATTTAACAATTAAGAAAACAAAGGAAATATATCACAATAATAATAATTTGTTGTTTTTTTCAGGTATAATTTATAGTTTTGCAACCGTTTTTCATTTAATAGGTATGTCGTAAAACATAAAATGGAGTAGTTCTGTATGAACTTAGTTAATCAACCATTAAAATGCAGAGAAAACATTTTTAAGTATATAGTTAATAAATAAGTGTGTTTATGAAGAAAAAGTTGACTTCTGTGCTACTATTTCTTGCATTGAGTGCAGGTGTGGTTTCAGCACAGACCTCGAAGGTTACCGGTAAGGTAGTCGGAGAAGATGGTGAGCCGGTGATCGGTGCGTCCATTATCGTAAAAGGAACGACTGTGGGAACAGTTACGGATTTTGACGGTAATTTTACTTTGGATGTTCCTAGTGATGGTAAGCAATTAGTTATTTCATACATCGGTATGAAATCCAAGGAGGTAGTTGTGTCTCCCAATGTAAATGTAACATTGATGTCTGATACCCAAAACTTGGATGAGGTCGTGGTTACAGCGATGGGTATCTCAAAGGAAAAGAAAGCTTTAGGTTATGCGGTTCAAGATGTGAAAGCGGATGAGTTGACGAAAGGAGCTAATACTAGTTTGTCTGGCGCATTACAAGGTAAGGTTTCTGGAGTGGAGATCTCTCCTTCTTCCGGTATGCCGGGTGCCTCTTCTAAGATCACGATTCGTGGTTCCAGATCTTTTACAGGGGATAATACTCCTTTGTATGTGATTGACGGTATGCCTGTCGCTTCAACGGCTGATGTGGACACCGGTAGTTCTGTTTCCGGCACGGACTTTGCATCTCGTGCGGTGGATATCGACCCAAACGATATTGAAAGCATTAATATATTAAAGGGACAGGCCGCATCTGCCTTGTATGGTATGCGTGCAACAAATGGAGTAATTGTCATTACGACCAAAAGTGGAAAGGGAGCCCGTAAAGGTAAACCTCAGGTCGCTTTTAATACCAGCTTATCTTTTGATAAGGTTTCAACGATGCCTGAATACCAAAAAGTGTATGCGCAGGGTACAAATGGCAAGTATAGCCCGTATGCTTCAACTTCTTGGGGACCACTAATCAGCGAATTGCCTAACGATCCGACTTATGGAGGAAATACGGATAATGAGTTTACCAAGCAATATGGTAAGCATGAAGGTATGTATTATGTACCTCAGCGGGCCGCTGCGGGATTAGACCCTTGGGCTCAACCACAAGCTTACGACAATATCAAGGATTTCTTCAACGTGGGTACGACATGGAGTAACTCCGTGAATGTAGCTCAAGCTTTTGATAAAGGTAACTATTCCTTCTCGATCGGTAATACTACGCAAGATGGTATTATTCCAAATACAGGCATGGACCGATACAACGCAAAAATGAGTGCCGAAGCTCAATTACACAAGAACTGGTCTACTGGATTTACCGGTACCTATGTAAATTCGAAGATCAGCAAGCAGTCTAGTGCCAATAATGGAATCTTAGCTACTGTTTACGGAGCTCCTTCTAGCTACGATTTAGCCGGTATCCCAAGTCATGTTGAGGGTGACCCGTATACACAAAATACATTCCGTAGCACATCAGGTTTTGACGGAGCTTATTGGGCGGTAGATAACAACGAGTTCTTGGAACGTTCACAACGTTTCTTTGGAAATACTTATTTGAAATATTCTACGAAGTTCAATACCGATAATCACAAATTGGATGTCAAGTATCAATTGGGTGTGGACTCTTATACGACTAATTATACGGATTCTTGGGGTTATGGACATGCAAATGGTTATGGAGAGATTGATCACTATGGATATTCAATCACGGAGTTGAACTCTTTGTTGACCGCTGCATATACTTGGAATATCAATGAAGATTGGTTGTTCGATGCCCTTGTTGGTAATGAATTGGTAGAGAATCAGCGGAAATTTTACGAGTCTTATGGAGCGAACTATAACTTCCCGGGTTGGAATCATATAGATAATGCTACAACTATGGTAGCATCCGAGTCATTACGCCGGAAACGCACAGTTGGTAACTTTGCTAGCATTTCATTGTCTTACGCTAACATGGTTTACTTCAACGCAACTGTTCGTAACGATATCGTATCTAATATGCCTCGTAACAACCGCTCATTCACTTATCCATCTGTTTCCTTGGGCTGGATTTTCACAGAATTAGAACCATTGAAGAATAATGTCTTGACTTATGGTAAATTACGTGCTTCTTACGCCGAAGTAGGACAGGCTGGAGATTATTATGATTCTTATTATACTACACCTGTTTACGGTGGTGGTTTTTATGGTTCTACGCCTATACAATATCCTATGAGTGGAATTACGGCGTTCACTCCATATGCTCGTGTGTATGATCCGAATCTGAAACCTCAGAACACGAAGTCTTATGAGTTAGGTGTGGATTTGACCTTCTTGAATGGTCTGTTCTCATTGAACTATACCTTCTCTCGGCAGAATGTGAAAGATCAGATATTTGAGGTTCCTTTGGCTGGTTCTACAGGCTCTGCAGAATTAGTAACCAATGGTGGCGCTATCCATACGAACGCTCATGAGATTACGTTGGGAATCAATCCGATCAATACGAAGAATTTTAAATGGGATATGGCATTTAACTTCTCTAAGATCGATAACTACGTGGATGAGCTGGCTCCGGGTGTAGAGAGTATTTTCTTGGGAGGTTTCGTTGATCCGCAGGTACGTGCGAATATTGGCGATAAATTCCCTGTAATCTATGGTACGACTTTCTTGCGTAATGACAACGGTGACATTGTCGTAGACGAAGATGGCTTGCCTCAGATCGGTAGTGAGGGTGTGATCGGTAAGGTTTCCCCGGATTTCCTCTTGGGTTTCAATACTAATTTTGAGATCTACAAATTCCGTATCGGCGCTACGTTCGATTGGAAATGTGGTGGACAGATGTATAGCGGTACATTGAACACGTTGAACTATTATGGTACAAGTATGGAGTCTGTTGAAAGTCGTACGGCCGAGACTTTCCGTTTTAGTCATCCGGCTGTAAAGCAGTTGGAAGATGGTTCCTATGTAGCTAATGACATAGATATCAAAGGCGAAGACGCTTTATCATATTATGACCGCATGACGCTTATTTCCGAAGCTGGTATCTATGACAGTGGTTTCTTGAAACTACGTGAGTTGTCCGTTAGTTATCCGATATGGGATAAGAATGGAATCAACGTGAACTTAAATGTTTTTGCCAGAAATATCATTCTTTGGTCTGAGTTGAAAGGTTTGGATCCTGAGGCTTCTCAAGGTAATAATAATATGGGCGGTGGCTTCGAGCGCTTTTCTATGCCGGGTGCTTCGAGCTATGGCTTCGGTTTAAATGTGAAATTCTAATAAAGGAAACAAAAGATGAAACTTCAAAATATCTCAAAAAAATTATTGACGGGAGTTGTTTTCACCGCAGCCTTGGTCTCTTGCTCTGAGGATAAGATGGATGAGATCAACAAAGATCATAATCATACCACAGCAGTTCCCGCAAAGATGATCCTTACGGATGTCATGACTTCGACTGCGTTTAGCGTGGTTAGCGGCGATTTCAATTTATATGGTGGTATGTATGTGGAACATGAGACAGGTTCGCATAATCAATTCTACTATGCGGAAACCCGTTCTTCTTGTACATCGGCTTCTACCTTTAATAACTCATGGGGGGGAACCTATTCGACACTGAAAGATGCTTTGATCTCTGTCAAAGTCGCAGAAGAAGAGCAGAACTTCATAACAAAAGGCATTGCGGAACTTTTCGTGGCTTACAATTTGGCGATCTTGACAGATATGTATGGTGATACACCTTGGAAAGAGGCTTGTGACTATACAGTATCTATGACTCCCGCTATCGATAAACAAGAGGAGATTTATAAGGATATCATGGCCTATGTGGATGCCGCAATTGAAGATCTTCAGAAATCAGATCTGACGAGCCTGTCTAATCAAGATTTGATTTATAAAGGTGACGCTTCGGCTTGGCTAAAGACAGCTTATGGCTTGAAGGCTCGTTATACGATGCGCTTGATGGGACGTAGCGCTGATGTTAAGGGCGATATGGAAAAGGTGTTGGATTATATTTCCAAGTCGTACACCTCGGCAGCCGAGCAATGTAGCTATGCTATGTATGGTGTGGGTGTTAATATCAACCCATTTTTCGGAGTATTCTATTCTCGTTTAGGTGAAGTAGCCAGCCGAAGTATGTTTGATAAATTGAATGAGCGTAATGATCCGCGCCAAACGATGATTGCTTCTAAGGATGATCCATTATTGAATCTTGCTCATAATGGTGATTTAGTGCAAAGTCAGTTAGAATATACTGTTTCCATGTTCTGTGCAGCTCAAACCGCTCCGACTCACATCTTAAGTTATCATGAGGTATTGTTCTTGAAGGCAGAGGCTTTGTGTCGTTTAAATCGTAAGGATGAGGCAAAAGCAGTGTTGAAAGAGGCTGTTGTCGCAGGTATGGCTAATATGGAGGTTAATATCAAGTCTGCCCTCGCTTCTGATTATTGGGGAGGTTTCTTGAATGTAACAAACGAGGTGACACCGGAGGAGGCCGCTTCTTACTTTGATGAGAATGTCGTTCCCTTATTCGATGCTAATCCTTTGAAAGAGACGATGATTCAGAAATATATTTCTTTCTGGAACGCAGATGGAGAGTCTACCGAGTGCTATAATGACGTACGTCGTTTGAAGAGCTTGGGTGAGGATATTTATGGCTTGCAAAATCCGGGTAAGTTCCCGTTAAGATGTCCGTATGGTAATGATGATACTACGACTAATCCTAATATACAAGCTGCTTATGGTGATGGTCAGTATGTGTTTACCGAAAACGTATGGTGGGCTGGCGGAACTCGCTAATCAATATATAAAAGCATAACGAGTGACAACATTCAAAAAAGGGGAAGAATATCTTAATGATATTTTTCTCCTTTCTTATAAATCCACATTCTAGCCGAACTTCAATCGTGTCTCAATCTTCTCAAGATCGCGGACAATCGTCATATCCATGATATTGCTATAGATTTCGGTAGTACGAACACTTTTATGCCCTAACAACTTTTGTACCGTAGTTATATTCGCTCCATTATATAATAATAAGGTAGCATTTGTATGCCGAGCCGTATGAAAAGATACCTTCTTATCAATACTTGCCAATTGGCTGATTCGGCGTAATTGCTTATTCACGTTTGAATTAGAGGATAAGGGAACACCAAACAGGGTTCTCGGCGCATTCTTATATCGCTCATAGATAGGTAAAGATTTACCCTCGAACAAGAGGAATAGCGGCAAACGGACACTCACATCTGTCTTCACCGATGAATAAACCAGCCAAACCTTATCATCAATAATCAAAAAGTTCTCTTTCGTTATACTTACTATGTCTGAGAAACGTAATCCCGTGTAGCAACTAAATAAAAACATATCCAGACACCGGCGCAATGTACGCTGCCCATCCAGCTTTAAGTTTTCCAAACGACCTAACTCCTCAGGCGTTAAATGAGTACGCTTACTCTCTTGATATTTAATCTTATATTTCCGAAATGGATATTTGTGCAACTCGAACAACTCCTTATTAATCGCCAAGTTGATATATCGTTTCAAATGCTTCATATGTTTAGCGATCGTATTTCGATGATACTCCTGCTTCAATAAGAAATATTCAAAATCGCATAAGAAATTGAAATTAATATCCTTAAACAGAACGTCCTTTTTATATAAGGATAGAACATGCAAAGTGGACAAATGGTTTTTTAATGTCGATTCTTTCAAATTACTATGTAAAATCTCCTCACGCATGAAAACAAGAAAAGAGGAAGACGTAGATGTCGAAGAAGCCTCCTCACGCAGATCCTTCAACGAAAAACCGTTATTCGCTTGTCTCTTCTCCAGCTCATCTCTCTCCAACTCCATAACATAGTTCTGAAGATACAGGTTTAACGCATCCATATTCGGATGATTCTTTATGGAACGTCTCTTGTTGTCCCATTGACAAGGTTTCACATAAACCTTCGTTGAAAAATACCTCTTTTGCCTATTCAAATAGGCCTCTACTTGAATCAAAGCTTTTCCTTCCGCATTCAATTGCTTTTTTCGATTAAACACTAAGTTGTAAATTACTTTTTCCATGATACATTTATATATTATCTGTAAACACGAAGGAACAATAATAAGTTCTTTGTAGCACAATCTACAAACTAAAAGTTTGTTATCACGGATTACCTACTAATAAAAAACCATATATCCAAGTAAATAAAAAGGGCCTACCAAATACATGGCAGGCCTCTCCTACTTTTCGAGATATTAAATCATATCAATAATCTTCACCTTCCCAACCTGTTTTACGGAATCCCTTAACCGTCATCGACTTTCCATTTTGAGTCAAGGTAAATTCAATGGCATCCACTTTTGTATTGGCTTGAGTAGTATAACCATCCACAATTACTTTACCAGAGATATTGAAGGTTACAGTAGAATTTATACCATCATCCGCATGGAGCAGATTAGCGATACCATCCCCATCAAAAGATTTAGAAGCGACATCGCAATGAATCTTGCCACGTACTCCCCAGTCGTTTGTGGCAACACTCATTTTTATCCACATCTTATCCGTGGCATCATCAGTCGTATTGTAAGTATTGCAGGTCACACCTTCCGCCAAGACACCACCATCCTCACCTGTAACATTAACTACCCATTCGCCACATAAAGGGTAAATAGCCGTGTATTCTATCTCGTAATCACCATAAGTCTCACAAGAAGAAAAGGTGAGCAACGCCAATAAGCTAACCAGTAATTTATTTATCTGTTTCATATTCAAAAAGCTTTTCTGATTAATATACATTTATAACACCCATTTATTTATGCCACCATTGTTTTTCCGCTAACGGAACTACCGCCGGAGTATTAGGGTTATAGTCTGAAGATGACTTCGGATACAATAAACGACGAGGATATTCACCCGGAGCCAACGCAGAACCAATGCAAGGAGTCAACTGCCCCCAAATATATCCTTCCTCATCCACATGCTTTGTCCCTAAAACAGGAATACCGGTACGATTGATATCAAACCATGCGTCCCATGCTTGACAACGAGTGGAAGCGATCCACTTCTGGGTCAAAATAGAGGTAAGCATTGAATTTTGGTCCGTACTATCGAAAGCATAAGGAGCACCTTCCGAAACAAACTCGGCAGCAGAATACCCCCAACGTTCAAACGCATAATTCACACCTTGCTCATAAGCCACTTTCGCTTTAGCCACATCATTCAAACGAGCGTAAGCTTCCGCTTGCAGGAACGCTACCTCAGCAGCAGACATAAAATAAACAGGATCTGTAGGACCTAGCTTAGCCACAGAGATCATACGAGTTGTTACCGCTACCGAGTTTGGGCGGTCACCATACTTCAAAGCTGTTGTCTCGCCGGAGCCATCCGTATTAGGTGAATAAAAATCATTTAAACGAGGATCCTCATATTTTTTCAAATAATCGCAAACCGTAGCGCACGCACGAATATTTACAGTTGAATTCAATTTACGACGGTCATTCTCATACAATGGATTTGATTTATTTTCCAAATCTTGAAAACAGTCCATCTTAGCGTCTACACTCAGCAAATCTCCTTCGTCGAGCAATGCCTTGATAGCAGCTTTATTCGTATCGAAATCACGCATCAACAATTTTAGCTTTAAACTCTTCGCAAATTGAATCCACTTATTCACGTCACCAGCGAACACCAAGTCTTGTTTTGTAACCGAAGGCAAACCACCTGCGGTAGCTTCCGCTTTTTTAGCGATAATCTCGTCCAACATCGCTAATAATCCCGGATAAACCACAGTCTTACTGTCATCATATTTCGGTGTAGTATTCTCATTCCCAAGAATAGCTTCTGTAAAAGGAATAGAGCCATAAGAGTCCACTAGGATATGATACATAAAGGCAGTCATAGTCTTACCCATTACCCAATAATTCCATTCTTGAGCCGATTCAGAGCTTTTGATAACCAAATCCAAGTCTGGCAGTGCTATTGAATAAGGTATAGACCACAAACGAGAATCGGATGCGTTAGTTATCGTATAGTTAACCAATGTATTATACTGGTTGGATGTATGTCCCTGCGTACATTGCTGAGACCACATGCTACCATATAATTCGTAAGTACCACCTACAATACTTGCTACTCCTGCGATACCAGAAGGAAGCAAAGTAGAAGAAGAGGCTTCCGTTGGATATTCCGGATTCTGGTTAATATCCAAATAATCGGAACAAGCTGTAGTAGCCATCAACAAGCAGCTAACCAGTCCTGTATATATTAAATTGTTTCTTTTCATACTATCTTTACTTTTTAAAGTTACTTATTATAATACAACTTTAATACCACCACCAAACGTACGGTTTGTCGGAGCCGCACCAAATTCACCAATTTCAGACAAGATGTCATTACCATAATTCGTACCTTCCGGATCTACGTAGTTGTTCTTTTTCGGGGTCCACATAAATAAATTACGTCCGATCAAACTAACTTGAACCATAGAGAATGGGGTTTGTTTCAACCATGCTTTCGGTAAAGAGTAAGAAAGTGTAATCTCTCTTAATTTCAAGTAATCTTTAGGTAAAATCCAATTTCTATACTGAGCGTAGTTGGAGGCGTTATTATAGTAGGTATTAACAGCGCTAGAAGCACCTCCCCAATGTACGATAGGTATATCATTCTCTACGTATTGACCATTTACGACTTTCACGGAATTAGGAACCACAAATGGTTCACGATTATTAAACACCGTATAAGTAGAGTTTCCGGCAAATGTAAGCAATTGAGAGGTATATGAATAGAACTCACCGCCATTACGCCAATCTAATACCGCTGATAAAGTAATCCCTTTCCATGTGAAATGCGTATTAAAGCCCATCAAGAAATTAGGTGTAGACGTTCCTACGATCTCTTTCTTGCTAGCATCAATTGTCGGCATACCGTTATTATCAACGATCACCTTACCATCATCAGTCGTGGCCAAAGCCGGAACCTTGAAAACGCCCAAAGGCTGACCTACTTCCGCAACGAAATCCACTTGATAGGAACTTGTCAATTTATACTCAGTTACATCATCCCATAACTCTTTCACCTCACTCCAGTTCTTACTGAAAGTAAAACCTAATCCCCACTCGAAATCTTTCGTACGAACAGGAATGCCATTCACTGCCAACTCGACACCTTGATTCGCAATCTTACCTACGTTGCGGGTCATAGACGTATAGCGAGACTCCGGAGCCAGACTAGCAGATATTATCTGATCTTTCGTACTCTTATTATAATAAGCAGCATCAATATCCAAGCGATTGTTAAACAGATGCGTTGTTAAACCGAACTCCCATTCTGTCGTGATCTCCGGACGAAGATCCATACTCGGCAAACGATTATACTCTGTCAAGCCTAATGTATTATTAATAGGTAAATATAAATCTCCAAAACCTAAACTGATTTGAGTCGGTGTAAAATAACTGCTAGTACGGTAAATCGGAGCATCGTTACCAGTCTGTCCCCAAGCTGCACGAACCTTCAAGAAATTCAGATAATCAGATTTCAAATCCTCAAACATATCCGTGATGATCAATGAAGTATTCACGCCACCATAGAAAAAGCTATTATTTCCTTGAGGTAAAGTAGATGACCAGTCGTTACGAATAGAAGCATTCACAAACCAGAAATTCTTGTAACCAAACTCACCTTGAGCGAACAAACCAACCAAACGGCGTCTATCAGAGTAAGTCGTAGTCATGGGCTTATCAACACCATTCGCTAAGTTAAACCATCCCGGTTGCTCCAAACCATACAGATAAGATTTCAAATAAGAACTCGTTTGTTGATTCAAGTTCCATCCAATCATACCATTCAAAGCGATATCCTCACCGATTTTATAATCCGCGTTTAAGAAAGCGGTCGCATCAATTTGCTCCACCTTGTCACGACGTTCCGTATAAGTACCGGGCTGCTGCTTCTTACCACCTAATTCACTCCAAGACCCTGAAGCGAAAGTCACTTTTTCATTCCATCTCTTTTGAGTAGCGTTCGTAAAGTCACCACCTAAACGTCCAACCGCCTTCAAACCTTTCATAATCTCAAAAGCAAGCTCGATCTTACCATAGACACGGTCATCTTGATACTTATTACGATTATGATCTAACACCCAATATGGATTCTCCGCATAAGCTGTATAGAAGTTATCCGTATTAAAATAAGGATTCGTATAATCTTTCATTGAGCTAATATCTACATCCACGGCATGTTGCAAAATCTCAGAAAACATCGTTGCACCATCATCTCCTTGGCCAGCAGCAGCTTGTGTGATATCTTTACGGACATAGTTCAAGTTTAATTCCGCAGAAAAACGTTTATATTTCATATTACCTCTTAACGAGATTGTATTACGAGCATATGAATCAGCGTCACCCGGTAATACACCGTCAGACTTCACATTACCATAGGAGGCAACAAAACCAAGTTTATCATTACCCATACGAATCGAGACGTTATTATTCGTCTCAAAACCAGTTTCATAAAAATCACGAAGATTGTTCTTTACATACGAGAAAGGCTTAGAAAGCGGAGTTAATAAACCTTCTGAGCCGTCTGAGTAAGGTCCCCAGATATGATCACGACCATCCAAAACCGGTCCCCAAGAACCATTCTCCATAGGTCCGAAAGATCC
>OHLY01001271.1_pt1 | contig 10994 bp, 10 predicted proteins | sample 1569251 | NCBI WGS metagenome assembly OHLY01 (sample SAMEA3879532, study PRJEB24766) | human gut metagenome | biome: human-associated habitat; feature: feces | place: USA | collected 1985/1987
CCGCCGTAGAAGCCGTTATGATGATGACGATGACTACGATGATCGCCGCAGAAGCCGTTATGATGATGACGGTGACTACGACGACCGTCGCAAAGACCGTTATGATGACCGGAATCGCCGTAAGAAGAATGAAGTAAATAAAGACACGAAGAAGATCATGAAGATTCTTATGGTTGTTGCCGGTGTTGTGATCGCACTTTTGATCATGTTCCTTGTAGGAAATGCAGTGGGCGTATTTAAAGGTGGAAAAGGAACGACTACACAGCAAACAGATTCAGAGATGGTAAAAGTACCGGATGTGACAGGCAAGACATATGAGGAAGCTCAGAAAGAACTGAACAAATATGATCTCGGAATCCATAAGTCAACTGCGCCTTCCGATACTGTTGCAAAAGGAAAGATTATCAGCCAGGATCCTGCTGATGGAAAGAAAGTAAAGAAGCATACAACAGTCAATGTTGTGATCAGCAGTGGTGAAGAAGCTAAGATGACAACGATTCCAAGTGTTGTTGGTTTGGCAGAAGCTGATGCAGAAAAAGCACTTCAGGCGAAGAACCTTATTGTGAAGAAAGGTGATCCTGTTTACAGTGATGATGTGGAGCAGGGAGAAGTTGTTTCTGTTAGTCCAAGTGAAGGTGCAGAAGTAAAAGAAGGAACAACGGTTACTCTTGTAATAAGCAAGGGAAATCAGCCGACAAAAGTTCCTAAACTTACCGGAAAGTCCCAGTCGGATGCTGAAGCAGCCCTTTCACAGGCAGGTTTGTCCGGAAATGCAACTGAAGATTACAGTGATACTGTAGAAAAAGGATTGGTTATTTCACAGGATACAGATGCCGGAAAAGAAGTATCTAAAGGTACAACAATTGGATATGTGGTGAGCAAAGGACCAAAGCTGACGGTGGTTCCAGTGCCAAGTATAATTTCTTTTGATAAGAATACAGCAGAGAAAAAGCTGAAAGAAGCAGGATTAACACCAGAGTATATTGGTGATGACTATAGTGATAATTATCCGAAAGGTCAGGTATTCTATCAGTCTGTCAGCGGTGGTACTCAAGTGGAAAAAGGAACAACAGTTCAGTATATGGTCAGCAAAGGACAGCAGCCTACAGATCCGGGACAGGGCTCTGGAACTGGTTCTGAAACAGAAGATTCTGGAAATCAATGATAACAGAGAGCAAGTATATGCAGGGAAAGATAATAAAAGGAATTGCCGGATTCTACTACGTGAATGTAGTAGAATCCGGAATTTTTGAATGTAAAGCAAAAGGTGCCTTTCGAAAAGACGGAATCAAGCCGTTGGTCGGTGATGATGCTGTGATCGAGGTGCTTGATGAAAAAGAAATGACAGGAAATATCACAGAGATCCTGCCGCGTAAGAATGAGTTGATTCGTCCGGCAGTAGCCAATATCGATCAGGCGCTGGTTGTGTTTGCAGTGACAAAACCGAAACCGCATTACAATCTGTTAGATCGTTTTCTTGTCATGATGGAACGAAAAGAGATACCTGTCGTATTATGTTTTAATAAGACAGATATTGCAAGCCATCCTGAAATTGCAGAATTGAAAGATATTTATACCGGATGCGGATATCCGGTGATCTTTACAAGTGCAAAGGAAGAAGAAAATATCAGTGAGTTAAAATCACTTTTAAAAGGAAAGACAACTTCAATTGCAGGTCCTTCCGGTGTCGGAAAGTCTTCTCTGATCAATCTTCTTCAGAGTGAAGTGAAGATGGAGACAGGAAGTATCAGTAAGAAGATTGACCGGGGGAAACATACAACAAGACATTCCGAACTGATCGTGATCGGAGAAGAGTCTTATATTATGGATACTCCGGGATTCAGCTCTCTTTACGTCAATGATTTCGAAAAAGAAGATTTAAAATATTATTTTCCGGAATTTACACCGTTTGAAGGACAGTGCAAGTTCAATGGCTGTGACCATATTCATGAACCCGGATGCGCTGTGAAAGAAGCAGTAGAAGAAGGGAAGATCCATAAGATCAGATATGAAGATTACACGGAGATGTACCGTGAACTAAAGGAAAGAAAGAGGTATTAAGTTTATGAAAAATATTTTAGCACCATCCATCCTCTCAGCAGATTTCAAGATTTTAGGAGAGCAGTTGAAATTAACAGAAGAAGCAGGCGCAGAGTATATTCATTTTGATGTGATGGACGGAATGTTCGTTCCAAGCATTTCCTTCGGAATGCCGGTTCTCGCATCAATCAAGGGAGCAACAACACAGACACTGGATGTTCATCTCATGGTGACAGAACCAATCCGTTATGTGGAAGAATTCGTGAAAGCAGGAGCAGATATCGTTACAGTTCATTATGAAGCATGTGAAGATCTGCAGGCAACAATTGATAAAATCCATGCAGCCGGAGCGAAAGTGGGAATTTCTATTAAACCAAAGACACCGGTTGAAGTGTTGCTTCCATATCTGGATCAGGCAGAGATGTTTCTGATCATGTCTGTAGAACCGGGATTCGGCGGACAGACATTTATTCCGGAATCACTGGAGCGTATCAGTGAATTGAGAAACCTTCTGAATGAAAAAGGACTTACAACTGATATTGAAGTAGATGGTGGAATCTATCATAAAAACGTGGCAGAAGTACTTGCAGCCGGAGCGAATGTAATGGTCTCAGGTTCAGGAGTTTTTAAAGGCGACATCAAAGATAATACAGCAAAGTTTATGGAGATTTTAAACGGCAATGTGTAAGAGAACAGTTATTGTGAGTGGGGGAATGCTGGAAGAAGATTTCGTCCTTCCGATTCTTGAGGCAGAAGAGACAGAATTTATTATTGGAGTAGATAAAGGACTCGCATTTCTTTATGAACATAAGATCAAGCCGGATTACATTGTGGGAGATTTTGACAGTGTACCGGAAGAAGTGATCGATTATTATAGAAAAGAAGCAAGTGTACCGATCCGGGAGTTCAATCCGGTAAAGGATGCGTCTGATACGGAGATTGCACTTCGTATGTGTCTTGGACTCAGAAGAAAAGAAATCTGGATTCTTGGAGGAACAGGAAATCGTCTGGATCATTTCTGGGCCAATGTCCAGTGCCTGAATATTGCACTTGAAGCAGGATCTCAAGCGATGATCTTAGACAGTCATAATAGAATTCGTCTGCTTGATCATGGAATCGCAATTCGCAGAGAAGAAGCTTTCGGAAAGTATTTTTCAGTATTTCCGATGCAATTTCCGGTTGAGGATTTCTGTATCAGCGGTGCAAAATATCCATTGCAGAATCATTTGCTCTCATCAGGAGACAGTTTGTGTGTGAGTAATGAGTTCGCAGAAGGTGAAGATGAAGTGAAGATCTCTTTTGTGTTTGGAAAAGTTGTTTTGATGGAGACGAGAGATTGAAATAAGGGATTTATAGGAGCATTCATGTAAGTTTTTGAAGAATGGCCCACTTTGTGGCTCACTAATCTTGGATGTTTTTATCGAAGCTCTAATGCAGTAACAACGCAACAATTACATAAAAAGAGTTGCTATTTTTATGAATTTGTCATATACTATTCTTAGATAGAGAGCCTATCTTCGGGAGAGTTCCTGCCATATAAGTGGAAGATTTTAAACTCGGGAGAGCTCCTGCCATATAAGTGGAGAATTTTAAACTCAAAGGGAGCGTTAGCTCCCTTGTTTTCGTATAAGGAGAAATAAAAGGAGATACGGATGGAAGAATTCAAATTATATAGTGTTTCGGATGATTATGTGGAATGGTTGCGTAAGGATTTTCCAAACGTATATTCTAACAAAATTAATTCTAGAACACATACTAGGAAATATTTGGGTGTAGTTTTGCAGATTGGACAATATCATTATTATGTTCCGATGTCATCGCCCAAAGATTCGGATTATCAGATTGCAGGAGAAAATAAGGTCATTAAGAAAAGCATTGTGCCAATTATACGAATTGTAGTAAAAAATAAAGATGGTGAAAAAGAATTAAAGGGCACACTCAGAATTAGCCATATGATTCCGGTACCTACATCAGAACTTGAATTATATGATTTGGAAAATGAATCAGATAGTACGTATAAGGATCTCGTTCACAATGAAATGATTTTTATACGTAAACATCGTGAGAAAATTATTTCAAATGCCAAAGTGATGTACAATCAAAAAGTATCAAATGATACAACGGCTGGGTATGTGAAATCAGCACTAGATTTTCAAGCACTAGATAAGTATGAAACAATAGATTCAAGCCTGTACCCAGTAGTATAAAATAGTAGATGAAAATTTAGTAGAAAACATATTGATTTTGTGAATGAAATTGGGGAATATATGCACATAAAATAAAAACTTTCGAGGTTTTTATCGGAAATGGTGCTTGCACCAAGTCTGGGTTTGAAAAAGTCCGTTACAATATACAGAGGTGTTATATATATTGTAATGGACTTTTTGTATATATTCTAGAAAAATCAGGAGGTGTGTATGGTAATAGGAATTATAGAAGATGATAAATTGTTAAGAAAAGCATTAGATAGATCTTTGAAAAATCAAGGGTATACAACGATTCTTGCCGCTTCAAGAAAAGAGGCAATTAAAAATATAGATAGTTCTGTAGATTTGTTGATCGTAGATATTGGATTGCCGGATGGGGATGGAATAAATCTATATCAGGAGCTTCAAAAAAATGGGAAAATTCCAGCTATTTTTTTAACTGCAAAAGATGATGAAAAAGATATGTTAAAAGCGTTTGATACAGGAGCAGATGATTATGTGGTCAAACCATTTTCAATAAAGGTATTGCTAAAACGTATAGAAGTTGTTTTAAAGAGAAAATCGAATGAAAATACTTTTATGTGCGGACAGGTTATCTTGTATTCTGATAGAAAACAGGTTTTTGTTGGAGAGACGGAAATATTTTTGACAGTCAAAGAGTATCAGCTTTTAGAATATCTTATTATGAATCAGAATCAGGTTCTTACAAAAGAGATGATAATGGAAAATATATGGGGAATCGATAGTGAATTCATTGATCCTAACACAATTAGCGTTATGATCAGTAGATTGAAAAAGAAATTAAATGATTCATCGAATGTTATAAGTAATGTATTTGGAATGGGATATAGAATGGGAGATTAGCATGGTTGTAGCAATTTCTACAGTACTTTTAATAGGTTTCATACTCGGAGGAAGTACTGTATATTTAGTGGAAAATCATTTAAGAGCGAAGGAAATGAATAAAATATATAAATTGACGGAATCCTTAATAAACGGCAATGAATTAGATGGTTCAGATATCGGGAAAGAAACGCTTTATTCCAAAACTACCAATCAATTAATCCGTTTACAGGAAATGTTAGAAGGAAGAAGAAAAGAGGCCGAAAAAAGTCGATATGAGATACAGAAATTGATTTCTGAGATTGCGCATCAACTACGGACACCGTTGTCAAATATAAAAAATTATACGGAATTGCTGCAAGAATCATTGAATGAAACGCAAGAAGTATTGAATGCAGAATACATGAAAGACTTGCGAATAAGTGAAGAACAATTATGCTTTTTGGTGGAGAGCTTTATAAAAACTGCCCGATTAGAGCAAGGAATCATACAAGTTCACATGCAAAAAGAAAATCTTGTCGAAACGATTCTAAATGCGTTGGGGCAAATACAGAAAAAGGCAGAAGAGAAAGAAATCTTTTTTCAAGTAGAATTGCCAGAGAAAATCATTTGCGAACATGATAAAAACTGGATGTGTGAGGCGTTTTATAATGTGTTTGATAATGCAGTCAAATATAGTAAAAACAACAGCACGATCAATATCACAATGAAACAGACAGAAATGTTTTATAAAATTCAAGTAAGAGATTATGGAATCGGGATAAGAGATGGAGAAGAAAATAAAATTTTTCAAAGATTTTATCGTGGTGAGCAGGCAAGAGGGCAGGAAGGATGCGGAATTGGTTTATATCTTTCCAGAGAGATTGTTCTATTACAAAAAGGGATGATGAAAGCAAAACAAATGAAGCCAGGGCTGCTTATAGAGGTAAATCTTCCGGTCGAGACAGTTCATATGCAGCTTGTAAGAAGTTTGTAAGAGGTAGCATGTATAATAGATTATGGCTGAGTTAAAGGTAGCATTTACGAAAGGAGTTTACAGAAAAGATGGATATAATCAAAGCCATGAATCTAAAAAAATATTATACATCCGATACATATGAAGTGCGTGCTTTAGATGGTGTGTCGTTGACTGTGGAAGATGGTGAATTTATAGCAGTTGTCGGTACGTCAGGATGCGGAAAGACAACACTTATGAACATCTTAGGAGGTCTTGATACTCCGGATTTTGGAGGTGTCTGGATCAGAAATACAAGTTTAAAAGATCTTAACAAGGAAGAAAGAACGATATTCAGAAGAAGAAATATCGGATTTGTATTTCAGCAATATAATTTGATACCTTCTCTTAGTATACGTGAAAATATTGTCCTCCCAATGAGACTGGATGGCAAGGAAATCGATGTAGATTTTTTCAATGAGATTGTTGAAATACTAGGACTAAAAGATAAATTAGAACGTCTTCCATCAACGCTGTCCGGAGGGCAGCAACAGCGAGTTTCTATAGCACGGGCATTATTAACGAAACCAGCTATTGTCCTGGCGGATGAACCGACCGGAAATCTGGATTCTGTTACAAGTATGGAAGTCGTAGGATTACTAAAATCCTGTGCCGCAAGATTTCATCAGACGATATTGATCGTGACGCATCAAGAGGAAGTAGCGCAGATGGCAGACAGAGTAATACGTATGTCTGATGGGAAAATCTATACAAGAGATTGTAATGATTGTTAGGAGCTATCACTATGTTTCACAAGAACATTCCAAATAACAATAAAGACATAATCCGATTCCTGGCTAAAAATTTTGCGGGCACAAAAAAGATGAGAAATACGATTTTATTTTGCTCAGTAGTAATCGGTATTGTTGCTATAACCATGGTCTTCGGAATCTCCTGTGGAAAAATACAAGCAGAAGAAATAAGATTAATCAGAGAAAATGGAACTGCTTCTTCGGGGAGAATAGAAGATGGAACAGAAGAACAATATGCAAAATTAAAACAACTGGATTATATAAAACGGGTTGGAAAAAGTATTTTTGTAGGTGAAGCTACAGACATTTCAGATGATAATGCAAAAACGATATGTGATGTAGTATGGGCTGACTCAGAAAGCTGGAACAATTTTTTGAAGCCTGCATATACCAATATAATTGGAAGCTACCCACAGAAAAAGGATGAAATTCTATTGTCTAAGCGGGCATTGAAAAAACTTGGTATTTCTGAACCGGAACAGGGAATGGAAATAAACTTAGATGTATACAAAGGTCTGTTCGAACATTCGAAAGAAAAATTCAAACTATGTGGATGGTATACGGACTCTGGAAATAAATTAGCAATCGGATATATTTCACATGACAAAATTAATGAGTTAAACCTGGAAAAGGGTCCCTATACTTTACTTTTCAGTCAGAGCAATCATTTAAGCAGAAGCAAAACAGAAGAAAAATTATATCAGGCATTGCCGATGAAGAGTGCAGATCAGAAGATATACGTTTCTGATACAGCACAATATACTGCCGTTTCTAAATTCGCAGGTGGATATGAGATGGTGATATTAGGAACGCTAGGTATTTTGTGTGGAATATATTTCCTTGTGCGTAATGTTCTTTGGATATCCATGAGTGAAGATATTCAAAATCTCGGATTACTCCACACGATTGGAGCTACAGAAAGACAGATCACAAAAATATACCGGAAACAAATGCGGTTACTCATGTTAAAAGGTTCTGTCTTAGGGAGTTTGATTTCTGTATTGATTTTGGTCTTATTGATACCGGAAATATTAGGGTTTCATTTTTATCAGGAAATGGGAGGAAATATGATACTTTCCTTTTTCAGACCATGGATTCTTTTTCTTTCTGTTGTATTTGTAAATGGAATTTTGTGGATAGCATCAGAAGGCGTTATTAGAAAAATAACAAATCTGTCTTGTATCGAGAGTGCCACTTATGATGGAAATATGGGTGACAGAAAAGTAAAACATCCTGGAAAACTGGTGTTGAAACGCTCTGAGACAGGAGAAATGTTTTATATTGCATGGGGAAATATAACACGTCATAAAGCACGATTTATCATTACAAGTATTTCCATCTTTTTAGGAGTTCTGTCTTTTATTCTAATGAATGTACTTACAAATGGATGCGATTATAAGCATCTTCTTGAGAAACGCCCTGATTTTTTGCTGGCAGGAGAGTTTAGCGAATTCGGGAAAAGCCAGGGATGTGGGGAAGAATATAAAACCAGAGAAATCGATGTTGATCCTTTGTTAACACAGGGAGACGGTGTGGAACTGTTGTATGACAATGATTATGATGAATTTTCACCAATTTCTCAAGAGTTAGAGAAAAAACTACACAAGATAGATGGTATTGATTGGGAGAACTCCAATCTGATTGAAGGAGCCTATGTAGATACGGTTATATCTAAGAAAGGCATTCGTCCCTATGACGAGGGGCTTTCGAATCTTACAGATGACAATATGGTGGAAGGATTCAGTTGGGATACTGTGCAGATTTTAAATGACAATCAAATCTTGTCGCTTGAGAAATACGTTCAGGATAATCAACTCAATATTGATTTGAAATCTTTGGAAGAAGGAAATGGCGTGTTGCTCATACATGATCATATGCTGACTCCGGAACAACAAAAACTTGCAGATAAAGCAATTGGCGAACCGGTATATTTTAAAACGCTGCTTTCAAAAGAAGATGCAATTCGTAGAAAAGAACTAATCAATTCAGAGAGTGAAGAGAAACAACAGAAAGACGAATTTCCTCAAAAGGAATCCGAAACATTTACTCTATGCGGTTATTTAGACAGGCAAAGTGATAATTTCCCGGAAATACATCAATCCTGGCACGGAGAAGGAAACTTATATTATTTTATTAGTGAGAAAGGCTTTGAAAAGATACCGACGGAGAAAAAGAGATTAACAATGGAATTGACTGCTGATCCGGGAAAAGAACTTTATGTGGAAACACAGATCAACGAGCTGATATCCGAGGAAAATAAGAAACGATCCGAAATGACAGAAGTATCAATGGATGAAGGAACCGGCGAAGCAGGAGTTTTTGTTATCTGTAAATCAGATCTGATGCAGCAAAAAGAAACATATATGAGAGGAAATCGAATTCTCTTAGGTGCTGTAAGTATCATATTATTCATTGCGGGATTGACTAATTATTGTAATGTTGTATTTACCGGGATGTACACTCGGAGAAAAGAATTTGATATTATGAAAAGCATTGGGATGACCGATAAGCAAATGAAATTAATGCTTTTTGGAGAAGGCAGTTTTTATTTTATGTGTGTGATGGGATTGTTGTTTACTGTAGGAATGGTCACTTTGGTTGGAGTAAAGATTTATATGGAAAATAAATTGTCATATTTTACATTTCATTGGCCGATCCTTAGTACTGTAGGTGTAATGTTTTCTTTAGTGCTTATTAATGTTGTGGTTACACATTTCATATGTAAGAAGACCTGAAAGGGAAAAGCCTAAGTGGGAAGATACCATCACAAACCGAATGATGCACTGGTCATACACCAATAACGCTTGCAGTAACTCTTGTTATTGGTCAGATATTACTTATTTTGTTTTCTGAAGGAAATTCAATTGGTTCCTCTGTCTTGTTTATTTTAATGAACTTAACGCCAATGTTTGTTGCGATTGCTTTTGCAAAATCAGATGGGCAGAAAGCAGTGCTCAAAGATATGTTTTTGCAGAGAGAGTCTATCTACTCATATATCTTGGCAATCGGTAGTGTATGCGTATATTATGGTGTTTCATTTATAATGGGAAATATATCGTTGACAGGCGGAACAATTATTTCAGTATTGGTATATATGCCATGGACAATCCTGCAAGGTGGATTAGAAGAATGTGGTTGGAGATGGTATTTGCAACCAAAGTTTAATATAAAGTCATATGTATTAAAAATGTTCTTAATATCAATCGTGTGGTTTTTATGGCACATTCCAATTTATAGATTACCTTGGATTACAGCTGGATCTAGTAATTATCTAATATTCTATCTAATGATATTAGGAAATACATTTATGTTTGGAACAATAAAAGAATATTCCAAAGGTGTGTTACCCTGCGTAATCGCACATATTTTAATAGATTCGCTAGCTGCAGCGATGCTTGTAGGAAGCAATATTGTTAAAATTGGAATATTGGTAGCGTTTGAAATAGCGATATCTATTTTTATAGTTAAAGCAAAAATAATAACAAGAATCATTACTATTTTATTGACAGAACTATTAAAATGATATATAATCCTTATTAAGAACAAATCTTAATAAGGAGATTGAATGACAAATAGAAGAAATACTATTCAGAAAGATCTCGTACGAAATGCCGTATATAAGATGAAAAGGCATGTTACAGCAACTGAAGTGTATGAATTTATAAAAGAAGCATATCCTACAATCGGAAAAGGAGGCAGTTGGACAAACGGAGGATGGTCAGACGATATGGTGTTGCGGAATCTGTGGATATGAATAGGTAGGCGAAGAATTACCGGATGATTTTATATGTCCTTTGTGTAAGCATCCGGCATCAGATTTTGAAAAAGTAGTGAAGAAAACGGAGGTAAAAGAAATGACAGCGAACAAATACGCAGGAACACAGACAGAAAAAAATTTACAGGAAGCATTTGCAGGGGAGTCTCAGGCAAGAAATAAGTATACCTATTTTGCTTCTGTAGCAAAAAAGGAAGGCTATGAACAGATGTCAGCATTATTTTTAAAGACCGCAGATAATGAAAAAGAACATGCAAAGATGTGGTTCAAGGAATTAGCAGGAATTGGAGATACAAAAGAAAATTTAGTAGCAGCTGCAGAAGGTGAGAATTATGAGTGGACAGATATGTATGATGGCTTTGCTAAAACAGCTGAGGAAGAAG
>OHLY01001272.1_pt1 | contig 10986 bp, 10 predicted proteins | sample 1569251 | NCBI WGS metagenome assembly OHLY01 (sample SAMEA3879532, study PRJEB24766) | human gut metagenome | biome: human-associated habitat; feature: feces | place: USA | collected 1985/1987
ATATATAGAATATAAAAACAAAGCACAAGAAAAATGCAATTATTGCACAATATATCAATGTATATCAGGTTTTTATAAAAAGAATGTAGAATTGCATTTATTGTTGATTTTAGCCATCGATAGTGTTATTTACAGTTTTTATGTTACTATTTTGTTGTGCAAAAAAGCACCTGTTTTCGATTAAAATTCTTATCTTTGTAGAAGAAGAAAATAAGCAATTCAAGTATATGGCTCGTACCAAGAAAATAGAATCAACCCCTGTACGCATCCGGTTCAAGGAACTGGAAAATGGAAACAAGTCTATCTATCTCGATATTTACTACGAGAAGAAGAGGCGGTATGAGTTTCTGAAATTGTACCTTATCCCAGAGAATTCCTCGGAAGCAAGAAAGCAAAACAAGCATACAATGAAAGCTGCTGATGCAATAAGGGCACAACGTATTCTTGAAATATCGAACAACAGAACACCCGTAACCATTTCAGAAAAGGCAAAGGTTTTACTGGTTGATTGGGTAAACGAGTATAAGAACAGAAGTATTCAACAAGGAAAGACATCATCAGAAAACCATGTGCATTCAGCCTTAAAACAATTGCGGAAATACAATGCCAAAGCTCGTTTGTGCGATGTGGATAAGGATTTCTTGGATGGCTTTGTTGAATTTATGAAAGGGCAAAAAGCAAGGCGTACCAAAGCTCCTTTTGCCAAAAAGACCATATCCAATTATCTTGGGGTTATCATTACAGCCTTGAATATGGCAGTTGATGATGATGTGTTGTCTGTAAATCCCGGATTGGCTATTGACAGGAAAGCCATTTGCGGTGAAGAAACTCCACGCGAGTATCTGACTATTGATGAAGTCCGCAAGCTCATAGAGGCGGATGCACCAAGAGCAGATGTGAAAATTGCATTTTTGTTTTCCTGTTTCTGTGGATTGCGGTTAAGTGATGTCCGTGCCTTGCAATGGAAAAAAATCATTGAAGATAACGGGAATATTCACATGGAGTTGCGACAAAAGAAAACTGGTCGGATGCTGTACTTGCCACTCAACAAGCAAGCGCAAGCCTATCTGCCTCACACTAAGAGAAGTGCTGAAGATTATGTATTTTCTCTGCCTTGCACTTCTACCATTGATTTACAGTTGAAGAAGTGGGCCCAAAATGCAGGAATCAATAAAAAACTGACCTATCACATGAGTCGGCATACTTTTGCAACAATGGAGCTTACCATGGGGGCAGATTTATACACAACTAGTCAGTTACTTGGTCATGCCGATGTGGAAACAACACAAGTTTATGCGAAAATCATAGATGCTAAAAAAGAAGCCGCTGTATTACTAATAGATTCTCTATTCTAATATTTATAGTCAAACAGAAATATATTGCAAATTTTGCATGTCGCAATTATCTGTGTATCAGTCATAGCAGAAAGAAATTTTTCGTAATTCAATTCTGTTTGACCATAACAATCTTATTTCTATTTTTAAATTATACAGTATGTATTGTTTAATTAAAAATACTGTGTATATTTGCATTTTGTAGAAACAGCCTCTTTATGTCTGTTTCTCAGAAAGCTATGTTATCCATTATTGTATAGTAACATTAATCAAGATAACAAAATGCAATTAATCTTTTCATGAATAATAGTACAACAAAGGTATATGGCACGTACGAAAAAGCAAGTTAAAGTAAAGGAACCTGTCCGTTTACGTTTTAATGAACTCAAAGATGGCAGGAAGTCCATCTATTTGGATATTTACTACAATGGCCGGAGAACTTACCAGTCATTGAAACTCTATCTTGTACCAGAAACGGATGTGTCGGCGCAAATCCAAAATGCCAACACACTCGCAATAGCCAATGCCATTAAGACCGAAAAAATTTTGGACCTGACCAACAAGATAGCAGGTATCACAGACCGTTCGTATAAAGCGAATATGCTTTTCACGGACTGGATGAAAGTTTATCGGCAAGATGTGGAAAAACGGGCTTCGGCATCTGCACTTATTTGGATAGATCGGGTAACTAATGAATTGGAGAAGTACGACAACAGTGTTACCCTTGCAGAAATAGATAGGGATTATATTATGAGATTTCTCAGCCATTTACTAGATAGACCTGCACTCACACGTGACCATAACCAACTGGCCAAAAATACGGTTTTCCTCTACCTCGCTTATATACGGGCTGCACTAAATTATGCAGTCAAGGAGAACCTGCTCCAGTCAAGCCCATTCAAGAAAATCAAACGGGATATGCTTTCAGGATCGGAAGCCAAACGTGAATATCTTACCGTAGAGGAAGTAAAACGTCTTATTGCAACCCCTTGTCGCCGAGATGATATGAAGGCTGCATTTTTATTTTCCTGTTTCTGCGGTTTGCGCATTATGGACATCAAAAACTTGTGTTGGAAACATATCAGTAAAAACGAGAACAGGTGGCAGGTAGAGATACGCCAGTATAAAACCGGTGCATTGTTGTATTTGCCATTGAACATGAATGCTCGGAAATGGATGCCGGAACAAGGGGATGCTTCTTCTGAAGACCGAGTATTTCCCAAGTTAAGTATTTGGTATAAAAGCATACTTCGTGATTGGGCCACAGATGCCGGAATCGAAAAAACTTTTTCATTTCACGTAGCAAGGCATACGTTCGCAACGCTGGCCTTGACCGCAGGGGTTGACATCTATACAACGAGCCAATTACTGGGTCATGCCAATATCAGACATACTCAGAGGTACGCACAAATCATCAATTCTAAGAAAGACCATGCCGTCTCCCTTTTGGACGACGCATTTATTCAATAACTTAAAACAACAGATTTATGAAGCGTAACCGTAGAAATGCTTGCCTTTTTTTAAAACAAGAGATTGGCAAACAAGCCGTACAAGAGTGCCAGCAATGAGCATAATGAACTTTTTGCCTTGCTGAAAGAAGCCTCTTTTACTTACCGAAAGGAAGTTCTCGATGAGGGTAAATTGTATGAACTGTATGCGAAGGATTTTCTGAATGGTCATTATTACAGTGACCACCGCGATGCTGCCGGAAAAAACGGACATCGGAAAAACATCGGTATTCTCAGGGGACTACTGATGAAACGTAAAGATCTTGTGGAGCAATTCTTCTCCAATGTGCTTTTTGCTCCTAACCTTATGAATGAGTTGCTTTGTCTGTTCAACACAACGAAGGCATCCTCCGGTCTGAAAAAAGGACTAGATAAACCACGCCCTGAAACTAACCTTCCTTCCTTGTCTTTGGGTAGCTTCTTAAATGATAACCAATTGAGCCTCATTGCACATTGTGCAAATGAGGCTCAACTTTTTACTACCCTTGTGGATGTAGGCATACTGCGTTCTCTTTTGGAAGGCAAGTTGCATCAACCGTTGAAGTCTGCCAATAACCGATTAGTAGCTTTCTTTTTCGACCGGTTGTGCCACCACCGTCTCATTCTCGGACGTTGGGAACATCTGTTGGAACAGGCCGGTTCCATATTGGGGCCAAAAGACGGCCGCCCGCTCAAACACGGTCAATATTCCAGTGCGCTTAGTCTTGCCAAGAGCAATCCCAACAGTATGCAAGAGGTAATCAGCCAATGTATACAAACAGTCAAGGAAATGACAGAAAGAAGCACAACGGATAATAAATGACACAGAAAAGGATAACAGTTCGGATAACATTTCCGAACTGCTACTCCCCTTTTTCCCATTGTTGAAAACCATGACTTTACCTTTGCCCCAAAGCGATAAAGTTGCGGGATATCACTCCCCATTGTCTAACTCAAAAAATATGATATGAACCAACAAAAAGAAAGGAATTGTGTGGCAGTACCCTGTTCATCTTGTCTCCTGAAGCTCAGTATGCTCCAGAAGCAGACGGAGAAGATTGAAAATATGCTGTTCAGCATCAAGCAAACACTCAACTTCAAAGAAGCCTGCCTGTATATGGGCCTGTCGAGAAGCCAGTTGTACAAGCTTGCCAAGAGCGGCCATATCCCCCACTACAGACCGTCCGGCAAACTGTTATACTTTAACAAGCAGGAATTGGACGAATGGCTCTGCCAAAACCAGGTAGAAGAAAGCAGTCCAAAGGAGATGCCGGACAGCATGAATGAATATGTTGAACCCAATAAACAATTTGCATCATGACAGAAACAGGATTTCTTGAAACACTTAAACGGGTGGAAGATGTGGCTGGCATCCTAACCCGGATGGAAGACATAAACGTAGTATTGGGAAAAATAATGACCATTGAGGCGTTCATTGACCGTTTCGGCACGCTTGAAGCTTTGATAGAGCGTTTTGAAAGTGTAGAGAATCAGCTTTATTATCTGAAGGATATGTTAAACATTGATGAAGCCGCCAAGTATCTGAACATCTCCAAAGGACATATGTACCGACTTACCTCCAACCGTGACATATCCTATACCAAGCCGAACGGTAAGAATATCTTCTTTGAAAGGAAGGAACTGGACGATTGGAAACGGCGTAACCCGGTTCTTTCGCAACGGGAACTGGAGAGGCAGGTGGCGATAATGACCGTCCGTGACCACACCGACAAGTCCAACCATAAAAAGAAAGGGGAAAAGCCATGACACCAACCAACCTGCTCCAGATAGGGAACGATATAGACCGTTCGGTTTATGAACAGATTTTACAATTCATCCGTCTCCGTGTCACCGAGACATACGCCTTTCCGCCGGAAATCGTGCGTGTCGATGACATAACCATCGCCACGCTCGGCAATTTCAGTGCCTCAGTGGGAAAACCCAAGAGCAAAAAGACCTTCAACATCACAGCTATCGTGGCTTCGGCCTTATCGGGCAAGAATGTGTTGCGCTACAATGCTCATTTGCCGGAGGGCAAGCATACGTGGCACTCAGCCGGTGCACTTCTCTGGAGGGGATTCAACTTAAAAAGCCCATCAGCCGGGCAGATGTTTTCGTCCGGCCCGAGATTGTGAACTTTGCCGGACGGTTTAATAATCGTCAGGCTATTGACAAGGCTTTGAAACAAGCACAGGCCGACGTACAATATGTTGCCGCCGCACGTGCTTTCGACAAAGGAGACATGGAGGAATGCCTGGAACAATTCTTCCGTGCTATTCATTCCCGTTATGATATAGAAAAACCTGCTCCCCGTCGGCTGATCCGTCGCAAACTGGGTATCATCAATACGCTGAAGGAACAGAATAGGAGACTCAAGGAACAATTACAGGAACAGCAGGAGCGTCTGCGGCAATATGCTCATGAATATTTATTGATGGGTAACGAATGTATTACCCAAGCCCACGATGCACGAGCCGCCATTGCCAATTATGACAAAGCGCTCAGCCTCGATCCCAATTATGTGGACGCCTGGATACGAAAAGGGATTACCCTCTTTAATAATAAAGAATATTTTGACGCGGAAAACTGCTTCAATACTGCCGTAAGCCTCCATCCCGCCAACTTCAAAGCTGTATATAACCGGGGAAAACTCCGTCTAAAACTTGAAAATATGGAAGGGGCTATTGCCGATTTGGATAAAGCCACCAGTCTGAAACCGGAACACGCAGGCGCACACGAACTTTTCGGAGATGCACTGATAAAAGCAGGAAAAGAAGGAGAAGCTGCACTGCAATGGAGAATTGCGGAAGAACTAAGGAAAAAGAAATCATAAAACTCCCCTTTTATCCTTTATTATCAAAAAGTTTTATTAGTTTTGTCTCTTGTATATTCGTCAAACTCTTAAAATAAAAGTAAATGAAAAAAGGTTTGAAAATCGCAGCTATCACTGTAGGAGTTATTATCATCCTCATGCTCCTTCTCCCTTTCGCCTTCCAAGGTAAGATAGCTGATATCGTAAAGACAGAAGGCAACAAAATGCTTAATGCACAATTTGATTTTGAGGGACTTAACATTAGCCTGTTCCGCAACTTTCCACAGGCTTCTGTCACACTCGAAGATTTCTGGCTGAAAGGTAAAGGAGAATTCGCTAACGATACTCTCGTACAAGCCGGAGAGGTTACCGCAGCTATCAATCTATTTTCACTTTTCGGAGATAGTGGCTATGATATTTCTAAAATCTTCATTGAAGATACCCGGCTGCACGCTATTGTATTGCCGGACGGGCAAGTGAACTGGGATATCATGAAGCCGGACACCACAGCAACAGAGGAAACACCTACGGCAGAAGAGGAATCTTCTCCTTTCAAGGTGAAGCTACAACAGTTTGTCATCAAAAACATGAACTTGGTTTATGACGATCAGCAAGGAAAAATGTATGCTGACATCCGCGACTTCAATGCCGTTTGTTCCGGCGATTTGGGAAGTGACCGTACCACATTGCAACTGGAAGCGGAAACCCAATCTTTGACTTACAAGATGAACGGCATTCCTTTCTTGGCAGATGCCAATATTTCCGCTAAAATGGATATAGACGCCGACTTAGCCAATAATAAATATACATTGAAGGATAATACTATCCGCCTTAATGCCATTCAGGCAGGTATTGACGGCTGGGTTGCCCTACAAGATCCCGCTATCGACATGGATTTGAAACTTAATACGAATGATATCGGGTTTAAAGAAATTCTTTCGTTGATTCCGGCCATCTATGCTACTGAGTTCTCAAGTCTGAAAACTGACGGGACTGCTACTCTGACTGCTGCTGCCAAAGGCGTTCTGCAGGGAGATACCGTACCCGCATTCAATATCGATATGCAGATCAAGAATGCCATGTTCCGCTATCCGGCTCTACCGGCTGGTGTAGATCAAATCAACATCAGCGCCAATGTTCAGAATCCGGGAGGAAATATTGACTTGACTACCGTTACCATCAATCCGTTCAGCTTCCGTCTGGCAGGAAATCCGTTCAGTCTGACTGCCAACGTGAAAACTCCAATCAGCGACCCGGACTTTAAAGCGGAAGCAAAGGGCATCCTTAATTTAGGTATGATCAAACAAGTGTATCCACTCGGTGATATGGAGCTGAATGGAACGATCAATGCCGATATGCAGATGTCCGGCCGTCTTTCTTATATAGAAAAGGAACAATATGAACATATACAGGCTGCCGGTACGATCGGATTGACAGGCATGAAACTTCAGATGAAGGATATGCCGGATGTAGAAATCCAGAAATCCCTTTTCACTTTTACTCCGAAGTATCTTCAGTTGAGCGAAACGACCGTCAATATCGGAAAGAATGATATCACAGCCGATAGCCGCTTCGAGAACTATATCGGATATGTACTGAAAGGAACTACCTTGAAAGGAAATCTGAACATTCGCTCCAATCATTTTAATTTGAATGATTTCATGGGTGATTCCGCCGAAGGAACAGACGCAACACCGAATACCGCCACTACAGACTCGGTTGCTACTTCAACCGGAATCTTTGAAGTCCCCCGTAACATTGACTTCCAAATGGACGCTAATCTGAAAGAAGTATTGTTCGATAAGATGGTCTTCAACAACATGAATGGCAAACTCATTGTGAAAGACGGTAAGGTAGACATGAAAAACCTTTCCATGAATACAATGGGAGGAAATGTAGTAATGAATGGATATTATTCTACCGCCAACGTGAAGAAACCGGAGATGAAAGCCGGATTCAAACTGTCGAATATCGTTTTCGCACAGGCTTACAAAGAACTGGATATGATACAGAAGATGGCTCCTATCTTTGAAAACCTGAAAGGTAATTTCTCCGGCAGTATCAATGTATTGACTGATCTGGACGCAACTATGAGCCCTGTATTGGACACAATGCAAGGAGACGGCAGCCTCTCCACCCGCGATCTCAGTCTGAGTGGAGTAAAAGCGATTGACCAGATTGCCGACGCTGTGAAACAGCCGAGTCTGAAGGAAATGAAAGTGAAAGATATGACACTGGAGTTCACTATCAAAGACGGACGTGTGGAAACAAAACCGTTTGATATCAAGATGGGTGACTACAACTTGAATCTTTCAGGTAGTACGGGACTCGACCAAACCATCGATTATACAGGAAAGATCAAGCTGCCCGCTTCTGCCGGTAACATTTCCAAGCTGATGACTCTTGACTTGAAGATCGGAGGCTCGTTTACCTCTCCTAAAGTCAGTGTTGATACAAAGAGCATGGCAAGTCAGGCTGTTGAGGCCGTAGCTGACGAGGCTATCAGCAAACTGGGACAAAAACTAGGTCTGGATTCAGCCGCTACCGCCAATAAAGATTCTGTCAAGCAGAAAGTGACGGAAAAGGCGGCAGAGAAAGCACTGGATTTCTTAAAGAAGAAACTCAAATAAAAAAGGAGAAAAAGGTTATGCTTCTGAAGCTATATGATAAAAATAATAACCCGCAGGATTTACAACGAATCATTGATATCCTGAATGATGGCGGACTTATTATCTATCCCACCGACACGATGTATGCTATCGGTTGTCATGGTTTGAAAGAACGTGCGATAGAACGGATATGTCGCATTAAGGAGATAGATCCGCGCAAGAATAATTTGTCAATTATCTGCTATGACCTGAGCAGTATCAGCGAATATGCCAAAGTCGACAATAATGTATTTAAGCTTATGAAGCATAACCTTCCGGGACCATTCACCTTTATTCTGAACGGAACAAATCGGTTGCCTAAGATTTTCCGTAACCGAAAGGAAGTAGGTATCCGTATGCCGGACAATCATATTATCCGAGAGATAGCACGGCTGCTGGACGCTCCCATCATGACTACCACCCTGCCTCATGAGGAAAACGAGGACTTGGAGTATATAACCGATCCGGAACTTATAGACGAAAAGTTCGGAGATATCGTGGATCTTGTTATTGACGGAGGTATCGGAGGCATAGAACCGTCAACTGTCGTAAAATGCACAGAAAACGAACCGGAAATCGTGCGTCAGGGAAAAGGCTGGCTAGAGGAGAATTGAACCATTTATAATTGTTCATACTCTGATTGTTCATATAGAAAACGGGCTGCATCAACGTTGAATTGATTGCAGCCCGTTTTTATAGAGTATATTCCACTTCTTACTAAATCAAAGACTCTGGATCCAGATGAGCGGATTCAATGTCTTTAAAGTAACGATAGGTACCTACTTTCAGTTCTACCGTAGCAGCATCGTCACAAACGATGATACCCTTTTCGTGCATCTGCAGAGCACTGATAGTCCACATCTGAGTGATAGCGCCTTCTACCGCATGATACAAAGCACGTGCCTTGTTATGACCATTAACGATAATCATCACTTCCTTTGCAGAAAGCACAGTACCGACTCCCACTGTCAATGAGGTCTTAGGCACTTTATTGATATCATTGTCAAAGAAACGGGAGTTAGCGATAATTGTATCCATTGTCAATGTTTTCTGACGAGTGCGTGAAGTCAGTGAGGATCCCGGTTCGTTGAAAGCAATATGCCCGTCAGGGCCGATACCACCCATAAACAGGTCTATGCCACCGTATGATTTAATTTTCTCTTCATAACGTGCACATTCCGCATCCAAATCAGGAGCGTTACCGTTCAAAATATTTGTATTCTCCGGCTTAATGTCAATATGGCTGAAGAAGTTATTCCACATAAAAGAATAGTAGCTTTCCGGATGTTCCTTCGGTAAACCTACATACTCATCCATATTGAACGTTACGACATTCTGGAAAGAAACAATACCCTTCTTATTCAGGTCGATCAAAGCCTTATACATTCCAAGTGGGGAAGAACCGGTAGGACATCCTAATACAAATGGTTTTTCAGGAGTTGGGTTAGCAGCTTTTATTTTTGCAGCAACATAATGTGCAGCCCACTGAGATACAGACTGATAGTCCGGTTGAATAATTAATCTCATAAGTCGATTGTTTTATAGGTTAGTTAATAAATAATATCTCATTCACTGTTTTATCGGTCTTTCTTCAAGCGGTCCGCCATTGCTCGTGCCAGATTTTCGCACTGAGTATAAGTGATATCCCTCATCGCCTGCTTCATCTCCACAGGATCGCCCACTAACTCGAATTTGCTCTTTTCCGCAAATTCAGCCAGACGTTTCACAGCAGCACCTGCCCATGTAAAGGAACCGAAGTAACCTAAATAGCGACCTTTCACCTCACGCAACAGAATCTTTGAAAGCAACGCATCTACTTCGGGGAATAGCTGATTGCTGTAAGTAGGCGAACCGATGATTAATCCTTTATAACGGAAAATATCTGCTATGATATAAGAAGGATGGCTCTTCGTCACATTGTGCATGACTATATTCTTGATTCCTTGTGCCGAAAGCTCTGCAGCGATAGCCTCAGCCATTTGTTCCGTATTTCCATACATACTTCCGTACACAATCACCACACCTTCATCCGCATCATAACGGCTCAGTCTGTCATAGATACCAATCACTTTGGCAATATTCTCTGTCCATACGGGTCCGTGAGTAGAGCAGATAGCAGAAATAGGAAGTCCGCCCAGTTTTTGCAAAGCCTTTTGTACAGGGCTTCCATATTTACCTACAATATTTGAATAATAACGTACCATTTCTCCCCAATATCTGTCTACATTCATGCCAGTATCCAGAAAACCGCCATCCAATGTACCAAAGCAGCCGAATCCGTCACCGGAGAAAAGAATTCCTTCCGTTTCATCAAAGGTCATCATCGTTTCAGGCCAATGCACCATCGGAGTCATATAAAATCGCAGTTTGTGATGTCCTAAAGCTAAGAAATCCCCATCCTTCACCAGATACTGTTCGCCAGTCACTCCGTAGAAGCCTTCAATCATACCAAAGGTCTGCTTATTACCCACAATAATAATTTCCGGGTAATGTTGCTTTATCAATCGGATAGAGCCGGAATGATCCGGTTCCATGTGATTTATAATCAAATAATTGATGGGACGTTCGCCAATCACCTGCTTTATTTTACGCAAGTAGACTTCAAAATAACAGATATCTACCGTATCCACCAATGCCACCATTTCATCATCAATCAGATAAGAGTTATATGAAACTCCATAGGGCAATGGCCACATCGCTTCAAA
>OHLY01001274.1_pt1 | contig 10967 bp, 8 predicted proteins | sample 1569251 | NCBI WGS metagenome assembly OHLY01 (sample SAMEA3879532, study PRJEB24766) | human gut metagenome | biome: human-associated habitat; feature: feces | place: USA | collected 1985/1987
CTGCTGAACCAGCGGGAAGCCCGGGTTTATCTGCAGACGCCTTCGGCCGGCAGCCGTGCCCGGCTGGGTGCGAAGGTCGATCTGAAGCTGACCCTCGATGCTGCCAAAGTCACCGCCCAAAGCGCTGCGGCCGATAAGGAGATGATAAAAGCCGCCGAAGAGCTGCGCCGCCTCGACGCTGAAACGGCCGATTCGCTGGCCCGTGTTCGTCTGGACAGTCTGGCCAACCGTCCCGCCGAAGCGGAGCCGGTCATCGACAACGGGCTTTTCCCGAACGAAGAGACAGCGGAAGACGAATTTTTCCAATAACGCACACATCCGATGAGCGAATCGCAATACATACCCGATCCGGACGAACTCGAGGACGACGCTGCCGGCGAGCAGGACGAGCTGTACGAACATTACAGCATCACGGCCGACCGGGGGCAAAACCCGCTGCGGTTGGACAAGTTCCTGACGATCCACATGGAGCGTTGTTCGCGCAACCGCATCCAGACGGCTGCCGACGCAGGCAATATCCTGGTCAACGGCAAACCCGCGAAGTCGAGCTACAAGGTCAAACCCGGCGACCGCATCTCGCTGGTGATGCCCTATCCCAAGCGCGAAATCGAGATCATTCCCGAAAACATCCCGCTCGAAATTCCCTACGAGGACGACGACCTGCTGCTGGTCAACAAGCCTGCGGGCATGGTCGTCCATCCCGGTCACGGCAACTACTCCGCAACGCTCGTGAACGCCCTTACATACCATTTGCAGAATCTGCCCCTATTCCAGGAGGGCGATATGCGGGCCGGACTGGTGCACCGCATCGACAAGGACACCTCCGGCCTGCTGGTGATAGCCAAGACTCCGGATGCCAAGACGAATCTCGGCAACCAGTTCTTCAACAAGACGACAAAACGCCGTTACCGGGCGCTGGTCTGGGGAAATGTAGAGCAGGATGAAGGGACCGTTGTCGGCAATATCGGTCGTAATCCCAGAGACCGCATGCAGATGACCGTCCTCCCCGACGACCAGGGAAAGCATGCCGTCACCCATTACCGGGTGCTCGAACGTTTGGGATACGTCACACTGGTGGAATGTATCCTTGAAACGGGACGCACCCATCAAATCCGTGTGCACATGAAGCACATCGGGCATGTCCTTTTCAATGATGAACGCTATGGCGGCCATGAGATTCTGAAAGGAACTCATTTTGCCAAATACAAACAGTTTGTAAACAATTGCTTCGATATTTGTCCGCGGCAGGCGTTGCACGCCATGACGCTGGGGTTTGTGCATCCCGTTACCGGAGAAGAAATGTACTTTACCTCGGAGCTGCCGGACGACATGAACCGGCTGCTCGATAAGTGGAGAGGCTATATTAGTAATAGAGAATTAGAATGAAACGCACAATCGCTATTGTATGCGGAGGAGACACTTCCGAATTTGAGGTCTCCTTACGCAGTGCACAAGGAATCTACTCCTTCATCGACAAGGAGAGATACACATTATATATTGTGGAGATGCGCGGGACCGACTGGCACGTGCAGCTCCCCGACGGAACGAAAACTCCGGTAGACCGCAACGACTTCAGCTTCCGGCTGGACGGTGCGAAGGTAGTGTTCGACTTCGCCTATATCACTATCCACGGCACTCCGGGAGAAGACGGACGCCTGCAGGGGTATTTCGATATGCTTCACATCCCTTATTCCTGTTGTGGGGTACTTGCCGCTGCACTGACGTATGACAAGTTTGCCTGCAACCAGTATCTGAAGGCGTTCGGCGTGCGCATTGCCGATTCCTTGCTGCTTCGTCAGGGACAGTCGGTTTCCGATGAAGATGTAATCGGGAAGATAGGCTTGCCTTGTTTTATCAAACCCAGCTTGGGCGGTTCCAGTTTCGGTGTGACGAAGGTGAATGTGAAGGAACAGATACAACCCGCCATTGCAAAGGCTTTTGCTGAAGCCAAAGAAGTTTTGGTAGAGGCTTTTATGTACGGTATGGAGATTACCTGCGGCTGCTACAAAACCAAAGAGAAGTCGGTGGTATTTCCTATTACGGAGGTGGTGTCGCATAACGAGTATTTTGACTATAAAGCCAAATATAACGGTGAGTCGGACGAGATAACTCCGGCGCGCATCCCCGATGAACTGCGCGACCGCGTACAGAAACTCACTTCCGCCATTTACGACATTCTCGGCGCTTCTGGAATTATCCGCGTCGACTATATCATTACCGAAAGAGAAAAGATAAATCTGCTGGAAGTGAACACCACTCCGGGTATGACTGCCACCAGTTTTATCCCGCAACAGGTGCGCGCGGCGAACCTGGATATTAAAGATGTGATGACAGATATAATAGAAAACCAATTTTAGATATTAACTATTAGGTATCAACCGGCTATCAGATGCCCGCTTGTTAGTCTTGAAACCAAATACTTATTGTTTAAAATTTAAAATTGCATATCATGGAATTTGAAGAAATCCGCCCTTATCATGACGAAGAATTACCTCAGGTTTTTGAGGAATTGATTGCTGACCCGGCGTTCCAACAAGTGGCTTGCGCCGTTATGCCGGGTGTCCCTTTTGAAGCTATCGCGCAAAAGATGCGTGCAAGCAAGACCAAGCAGGAGTTTCAGGAAAATCTTTGCTACGGCATCTTGCATAAATTGGCCAAAGATACTACAGACGGACTGATATTGGAGAGCATGGCTGTGCTGAACAAACAGTCGGCCTATACCTATGTCTCCAATCATCGGGACATTATTCTCGACTCCGGTTTTTTGTCTGTTCTCCTGGTGGAGCAGGGATTGGACACCGTGGAAATCGCTATCGGTGACAATCTGCTGATTTATCCCTGGATCAAGAAACTGGTGCGTATCAACAAATGTTTCACCGTACAGCGCGCGCTGACCATGCGCCAGATGCTGGAATCGTCCATACGGATGTCCCGCTATATGCACTACACCATTGCGGAGAAAAAACAGTCTATCTGGATTGCCCAGCGCGAAGGGCGTGCAAAAGATTCCAATGACGTTACGCAGGACAGCGTTCTGAAGATGCTGGCAATGGGGGGCGACGGAGACATTATCACCAATCTTCAGGAATTGAATATCGTTCCGCTCTCCATTTCGTACGAATACGACCCTTGCGACTATCTGAAAGCGCAGGAGTTCCAACTGAAACGCGACATACCCGACTATAAGAAAACCACGGATGATGACCTGCTGAACATGCAGACCGGACTTTTGGGATATAAGGGCCGCGTCTGTTTCCGTATGGCATCCTGTATCAATGAGGATTTGGGTGAACTGGAGCGGACATTGCCGAAACCGGAGCTGTTCGTAGCCATATCTGCTTTGATTGACAAGCGTATCCATGCCAACTACCGTATTTTTGCCACCAATTACGTGGCTCACGATTTGCTGTATAAGGAAGAACGCTTCGTAGAGCATTATACCGCAGAGGATAAGAAGCGTTTTATAAGTTATATCGACGGACAGTTGGAACGTATCACCCTTCCCAATAAGGATGTGGACTTCCTGCGTGAGAAGCTGCTGCTGATGTATGCCAATCCGCTGACGAATTATCTGGCTGCAACCAAATGATGTTTTTGCCGTGCGCCGGAGTGGAATTGTAACAGTTTGCGTGGTAAGTAAGTATGAAAAAACATTGCTGTAGTCTGCTTGTCGTCCTGCTGTCGTGTCTGCTGGCATCGTGCGGAGACGATGATTACCGCTATCCTTCCGTGAAGCAGGATTTCCTGACTGCATTTTCCGGAACGGACGGGCGGCTGGAATCGGTGCTGACCGATGAAGGTGAGCGGCTTCAGATTGTTGAAGGCGCATCGGGGCTGCGTGTAAGTGCGGACACGGCCGTTCGCATCGTTGCCAATTACGAGACATTGGCAATCGGGGACGGCGATGTTGCGGGCGCAAAGCTGTATGCTTTGCTGCAAACGGTTTCTCCCGTGCCACTGGCTGCCGCGGAGTTTGAGGAGGGCGTGAAAACAGAACCTTCGGAGATACAGAGTATCTGGCGGGGGTATGATTATCTGAATATTATAGTAAAGGTAAAACAGCAGGGCAAGCATCTTTTCCATTTTGTGGAGGATGAGGCTGTTGTGGATGAAAACAGCGGACGTGTCAAGGTGCGGTTGACCTTGTATCACGAGGTAAGCAGCAGTGTGCAGGATTATGGCAAGCGTGCTTATCTGTCCGTCCCTTTAAAGCAATATATGACCGAGGGCGTGCGGGGGGTGGATGTCCGGTTTAGGATTTATACTTATTCCGGCTGTTTTAAGACTTATGTTTTGGACGAAGCAGGGCTTCGTGTAGAGGAAGGCTGATTTTATACATTATATATATAGATAAGAAAGTGTATCAAAGTGGGGCGGGATTTATATGCCGGTTCTTTGATACACTTTCTTGTCTATATTCAGATGCTGTTGTGATGAACGCTGTCGGCAATTGTCACTTCAATGCCCATTTCTTCCAGGCGTAAAGCGGTGGAAGGCGGGATGCGTGAGTCGGTAATGATGTGGTCTACATCTTCCATATCGGCAATCTTGCTGAAACCTCTCCGTCCGAACTTGGAGGAATCCGCAAGCACTATCGTTTTCTGGGCAGTCTGCATCATTACGCGGTTGAGGCTCGCTTCCATCATATTGGTAGTGGTGATGCCGAAGTCGAGGTCGATGCCGTCTACGCCGATAAACAGCTTGCTGCACGAAAAGTCTGCCAATATGTTTTCTGCATATTTCCCTACCACGGACAGACTGCTGTGCCGCAATATGCCGCCGAGTTGAATAATATAGATGTTCTTTTCGCTTGCCAGGATATTCGATACTTCCATGGAAGCGGTAATAACGGTCAGTTCATCTGCCGGAACGATGCTGCGGGCAAGTGCGTGCATGGTTGTTCCCGATGCTATCAATATGGAATCTTTGGGAGTGATGAGGCTGGCGGCTTTCATTCCAATCAGTCTCTTTTCTTCGACATACAGCTTTTCTTTCTCACTGACGTTCCGGTTGTCGATGTAAGGGTCTATCAAAATAGCCTTTCCGTGGTTTCGGTATAGTTTCTTTTCTCTTTCGAGGTCTGTTAAATCCTTACGTATCGTAACTGACGAAACATTGAGGTGTGTGGCTAAATCTGTTACCAAAATAGAATTATGCTGTATCAACAACTCCAGTATGATAGATTGTCTCTCTTCTTTTGTCATAATAGGCCTTAAATAGTATTCAATGCGCTAATATAGCTGAAAAAAACAGTATAAAGAAACTCAGAATGCTAAGAAATGATAAAATGTTTGTCCGATAATATTCCCTTTTGAAACGTAAGTATAATCTATGCTTACAGGTATGAAACTTCTTGCCTGAAGATTTTTTTTCTGTTATTCAGTGAAAAAACAGCGAAAAAGTTTCGTAGTTATAAAAATAGCTTTTATATTTGTTGCGAAATGAAACCTTGTTTGTTTTGATAAGAAAGCAGCGGTGCTGTTATACTAATCTTGAAAATCAAACTGCGTTAACTAATATTATAAGAGACATGATACTTAATAGCGAGATTAACGAATTTGACGTCATCATTGTTGGCGGAGGCGCAACCGGAGCAGGTACGGCAAGAGATTGCGCTTTGCGCGGAATGCGCGTTTTGCTTGTTGAACGCTTTGATTTTGCTGCCGGCGCCACCGGACGAAACCACGGTTTGCTTCACAGCGGTGCCCGTTATGCAGTGACCGATAGAGAATCGGCAGCCGAATGTATTAAAGAGAATATGATTCTCCGGAAGATAGCACGCCATTGCGTAGAGGAAAACGGAGGTTTGTTTATCTCTCTTCCGGAAGACGACCTTTCATATCAAAACTTATTTGTAGAATCGTGCCGGGCAGCGGGTATCGATGCACAGGTAATCGACCCTGCAGAGGCGAGGTTGATAGAACCTTCGGTGAATCCTGCGATAATAGGTGCAGTGAAAGTGCCCGACGGTTCGATAGACCCTTTCAGGCTGACGCTGGCAAATGTCATCGACGCCAAGGCTCACGGTGCGAAAGTGCTGGTGTATCACGAAGTGACCGCATTGATTCAAGAGCAGGGAAGAGTTGTAGGAGTCACGGTACTTAATCATAAAACAAAAACCGAACATAATTATTACGCACCTCTGACTATAAACGCGGGTGGCATTTGGGGACATGGCATTGCTGCAAAAGCAGGCATAAGGGTGGACATGTTCCCGGCAAAAGGCTCGTTATTGATTTTTGGGCATCGAATCAATAATGTAGTGCTTAACCGTTGTCGTAAACCGGCCAATGCAGATATTCTTGTTCCTGGAGATACAATCTGCTTGATTGGAACGACTTCCAGCCGCGTGGGATTTGATGAGGTGGATGATGTGCGGGTTACACCGGAAGAGGTGGATTTGCTGTTGTCGGAGGGCGAGAAGTTGGCTCCTGCTCTGGCTACAACCCGTATTTTGCGTGCATACGCCGGCGTTCGCCCGCTGGTGGCTGCCGATAATGACCCTTCCGGCCGTAACATCAGCCGCGGCATCGTGTTGTTGGATCACGAAGTGCGCGACGGTGTTCCGGGATTCGTAACTATCACGGGCGGAAAACTGATGACATACCGGCTGATGGCGGAGTGGGCCACAGACCTGGCTTGCAAGAAGCTTGGCATCGACAAGCCTTGCATTACAATGAACGAACCCCTTCCCGGTTCGCGCATGGAAGAGGACCGTTCGGGAGGTAAGCAGGTGGTGGCGGAACAGCCTAAACGTTCTTCGGTAGGCCGTCACGGTGAAATGGCTGCCAGGATTGCATCGGAAAGCAAGTACGATAACAGCCTGGTTTGCGAATGTGAGGATGTGACCGTAGGTGAAGTGAACTATGCCGTGAACGAACTTGATGTGCACAACCTGATAGACCTGCGCCGCCGCACACGTGTCGGCATGGGTACGTGTCAGGGGGAACTCTGTGCCTGTCGTGCGGCAGGATTGCTGGGCGAGGCGCATAATTGCTCCCAAAAGGCGAAAGAGGATTTGGCTTCGTTCCTGAACGAACGCTGGAAAGGATTGTATCCTGTGGCATGGGGCGAGGCGCTGCGCGAAAGCGAATATACCCAGTGGATATATGGTGGAGTTTGTGGAATGGAATAAAATGAATAAAGATGAAATTTGATACTTTAATAGTAGGTGGGGGGCTTGCCGGTCTGACGTGTGGCATCCGTTTGCAGAAGAATGGCGTGAAGTGTGCTATCATTTCCACCGGACAAAGTGCGTTGCATTTTTCTTCCGGTTCATTCGATTTGCTCAACGAACTGGCCGACGGGACAAAGGTGGATAATCCGCTTGCGGCTGCCGGCAGGGTTGGCGCAAATCACCCCTACGCCAAGCTGGACGGTAAGTTTGCATATTATGTCCGTGAGGCGAAACAGTTGTTCCTTGATTGCGGTATTGAAGTGAACGGTGATGCGGAACGTAATCATTTGCGTATAACTCCGATGGGTACGTTGAAGCCGACGTGGCTGACGTTCTCCGACTTCACGCAACTTTCATCGCCCCATGATATAGCAGGCAAGAAAGTGCTGGTGGTCAATATAGCCGGATTTCTTGACTTCAATACGAAGTTTGTAGCCGACAGTTTTGAGAAGTGCGGTGCTGAATGCCGTATATCTTCTATCAATCTTCCCGAACTGGAAAGGTTGCGGATTAGCCCGACGGAAATGCGTTCCACCAATATTGCCAGGGTTCTGGAGAATGACAAAACGCTTGAGACTTTAATCAGGGAGTTGGCCGGAAAGGTATCCGGCTTTGACAGCGTTGCTTTGCCGGCTGTATTCGGACTGTCGTCTGCCGCACCGGTAAGAAAGCTGAAAGAAGCGTTGGACATTCCGGTATGGCTGATTCCGACAATGCCGCCCTCTGTGCCGGGCATCCGTGCACAGCAACAGCTACGCCGTTCTTTTGAAGCGCTGGGCGGAGTCTATATGCTGGGCGATACGGTAGTGAAAGCCGACTTCAAAGGCAATAGAGTGCAGGCGGTATATTCCATCAATCATGGAGATATCTCGTTTGTGGCGGAAAACTTCGTGCTTGCTTCCGGCAGCTATTTCAGCAATGGACTGGTGGCGCGGCCGGACAGTGTTATCGAACCGGTTTTTGGCAGTGATGTGGATTTTACGGCGGGCCGCGACAGTTGGTATGACAAATCGTTCTTCAACAAGCAGAATTATATGACGTTCGGTGTGGCCACCGACGACAAGTTGCGGATAAAGATTAAGGGTGAAGTGCAGCAGAACCTGTTTGCAGCAGGTTCGGTACTGAGCGGCTCTAATACGATACATGAAGGTTGCGGTGCCGGTGTTTCCATGCTTACGGCATTGTTTGTAGCGGATAACTTAATAAAAGGATGACGTCATGAATATGCAGCAGAATAATATAAGCGAAAACAATTTTGAGCAATGTATCAAGTGTACGGTCTGTACGGTATATTGTCCGGTTATTCCGGTGAATCCCGAGTATCCCGGTCCGAAGCAGGCCGGTCCGGATGAGGAGCGTCTTCGCTTGAAGAGAGGCGAATACTTTGATGAGGCGTTGAAATATTGTCTGAACTGTAAACGCTGTGAAGTGGCTTGCCCGTCGAATGTGAAGATTGGCGACATTATCCAGTTGGCGCGTATCAAATACAGCAAGAAGAAACCGGCATTGCGCGATATTATGCTGGCAAATACGGATTTTGTAGGAACCATGGCATCTGCCTTTGCTCCCATTGTGAATACCACATTGTCTTTGAAGCCGGTGAAAATGGTAATGGACGGAGTCCTGAAGATAGACCATCATCGTGTGTTCCCGAAGTATTCTTCCCAGACATTCGAGAGCTGGTTCAAAAAGAATGCGATGGCTTCGCAGGATAATTACAAGAAGCATGTAAGTTTTTTCCACGGCTGTTATATCAACTATAATTTCCCTCAGTTGGGCAAAGATATGGTAAGCGTGCTTAATGCAATAGGCTATGGAGTGCATTTGCTTGAAAAGGAGAAGTGCTGCGGAGTGGCTTTGATTTCCAACGGCTTGATCAATCAGGCACGTAAGCAAGCTGAGGCAAATCTCCGTTCAGTCCGTAAGTCGGTCTTTGAGGATAAGCGTCCGGTCATCGGAGCTTCATCGACTTGTATTTTCACGATGCGCGACGAATACCCGCATCTGCTTGGCATTGACAATGCGGACGTACGCGACAGCATAGAACTGGCTACCCGGTTCATATTCCGTCTGCTCGAAGAGGGAAACGTAAAACTGAAATTCCGTGATGACGTGAAGATGAAGATTGCCTATCATACTCCTTGCCACATGGAAAAGCTCGGTTGGGCGTACTATTCCATCGCTTTGTTGCGCAGTATTCCCAATATAAACCTTACCGTGCTCAATTCCCAATGTTGCGGAATTGCGGGTACATACGGCTTTAAAAAGGAGAATTACGAAACATCGCAGGGAATCGGCGCTTCGCTGTTCCGACAGATAGAAGAAGTGGCTGCCGACTTTGTCGCTACCGATTGCGAAACTTGCAAATGGCAGATTGAAATGTCCACTCCGGCAAAGGTGAAACATCCCATTTCGATACTGGCAGAAGCGCTCGACCTGGAAGCAACCCGTAAATTAAACAGTGATAAATAATATTATTCTTAAAATCGTAGTACTATGTGGAATTTTTTAGCACCACCTGCTCATAAGCAGGAATTACCGGCAGAGAAGATTGATTCGGCGTATAAGAGTTACCGTTGGCAAGTCTTCCTGGGTATATTTATCGGTTACGCAGGTTTTTATATCGTGCGTAAGAACTTCTCGATGGCCATTCCGGAACTTGCCCAGTTTGGTTTTGAAAAGGGAGAGCTGAGTATCGTTCTCTCTATGAATGCCGTAGCTTATGCTTTGTCCAAGTTCCTGATGGGAAGCGTGTCCGACCGCAGTAACGCACGTGTATTTCTTCCGTTAGGATTGGTTTTGGCTGCCGTGTCCATGATGTTTATGATTGTGCCGGTACAGTTCTTCGGTCCGGAACAGAAATCACTGGCCATTATCGTAATGGCTGTTTTAAACTTCCTGGTAGGTTGGTTCAACGGTATGGGATGGCCTCCTTGCGGACGTGTCATGACCCACTGGTTTTCGGTGACCGAACGCGGAACGATGATGTCCATCTGGAACTGTGCCCATAACGTGGGCGGTGCATTGGTTGGCCCGATGGCAGTTTACGGTGCGTTGTGGTTCGGTTCCTGGTTCTATGGTGCCGACGCATCCCGTTACTTCCTCATCGGTACGTATGTGTTCCCGGCAGCAGTGGCTATTCTTGTAGCGTTGGTGGCATATTGCCTGATTCGCGATACCCCTCAGTCTTGCGGGCTTCCCACTATTGAGAAATACCGTAACGACTATCCTAAAAACTATAGCGAGAAGCAGGAAGAAGTGCTTACCGCAAAGGAGATTTTCTTCAAGCACGTATTCAACAACAAGATGCTTTGGTACATTGCTATTGCCAATGCTTTTGTCTACATGGTACGTTACGGATGTCTCGACTGGGCTCCTACTTTCCTGAAAGAAGCTCAGGGATATGATATCAAGCAAGCCGGCTGGGCATACTTTGCCTATGAATTTGCTGCAATCCCCGGAACATTGGTTTGCGGCTGGTTGAGTGACAAAGTATTTAAAGGCGGACGCGCAATGACTACTATCATCTTTATGGCTATCGTTGCTTTGTTCATCTTCCTTTATTGGCAGTTCTCCGATAACTATATAGTCGTAACCTTGTCTCTGATTGCTATCGGTTTCTTTATCTACGGACCGGTAATGCTGATCGGTGTTCAGGCGCTCGACCTTGCTCCCAAGAATGCCGCAGGTACGGCTGCCGGACTTACCGGGTTCTTCGGGTACTTCTTCGGAACTGCCATTCTTGCCAACGTCGTTCTCGGTTACGTAGCCGAAATGGCAGGCTGGGATT
>OHLY01001279.1_pt1 | contig 10944 bp, 8 predicted proteins | sample 1569251 | NCBI WGS metagenome assembly OHLY01 (sample SAMEA3879532, study PRJEB24766) | human gut metagenome | biome: human-associated habitat; feature: feces | place: USA | collected 1985/1987
CGTATATCGCTTTGATTAAACGTGTCCTTGAGCAAGGCGATACCAAAGACGCGGAGAAAGCGGCGAATGATTTATTGAAGAAGTCTACGAAAGCGGGCATGACACAGACCCGTGAGGCCGCTCTTCAGATTCTATTGGCCGCTAAGCCGGAAGCCGCTACGAAGAATTTATTATCGGCTTTGAAAGATACGGATAAAGGATACCGTAATGCGGCTTTGAACTTCGCTTCGGGTTTCGCTGATCAAAATGTTTATATCGAGGTCATGAAACACATGTTAAAGGCGAAGCCGGAAGTCAAGGTAGATATCTTGAACTGGATAGGCCGTGAAAGCAAATGCCCGTCTAAACATGACGTGATCAAGAATCTGGAACTTCGTTTTGATCTACCAGCAAGACAAGTTCTTTTGGATCAATTGAAAGATAAGGATTTCTATGTGCAACAGGCCGCTGTTTGGGCCTTGGTTAAAATCGGTGATAAGAGTGTCATTCCTGTGCTGGCTGATTTGTTGAAGAGCAATGACAAGCAAGTGATTTTATTGGGTCAAGATGCTTTGATGGCATTTAACGGCGATATTGATCAAGCAGTCGCTAAAGTGATCCCGTCCGCTTCCGATGCCGGAAAAATCGCTGGTTTGGAGCTGTTGGCGATACGTATGGCCGATGCGAATCTAAATACGGTACTGGATCAGATTAAATCCGGCTCCTCAGAGGTGAAGAAAGCCGCTTATACCGCATTGAAAGATGTAGTATCCGAGAAAGATTTCACTTTATTGTGCGGAATGTTGGAGACTGCGGAGGCTTCAGCTGTCGCTCCGCTTCAAGATGCGATCATTGCCGCCATCTCTAAACAACCGGCGGCAACTCAAGTATCTAACGTGAATCGTCGTATGATACAAGCGGGGGACAGCAAGAGATATCTTTATTATAAGGTCTTATCAGCGACTGGCGAGAAAGAGGCTTTGGCTACGATCGTGGAAGGATTGAATAAAGGAAATGGAGCGGCCAAGGATGCGGCTCTTGACGCTTTGTTGGCTTGGAAGGGTATTGAGGCTGCCGACGAACTATTTAAGGTTTGCCAATCAGCCGCTTCCGATCAAGTATTCGACAGGGCGTTAAAGCGTTATGTGCAGTTGGTATCTAATCCGGCATTTACGAGAGAGAATCGTTTGTTGAGCTTGCGGAAAGTCATGGAGATTGCCCGGACGAGTGAGCAAAAGGCTCTTATTTTACGTCAGATCCAACGGGCGGATACCTTCTTGGCATTGATGTATGCGTCGGAATTCTTGGATTCAAGCGATGCGGCTGTTCGTTCTGCGGCTGTTTATGCGGTTTGGAATATCGCTCGTAACCATCCGGAATATAAGGGTGACAATGTGAAGGCTATCTTGAAACGTGTTTTGACCATGTTTGACGGGGAAGACGCTCGTTATGATATCGATGCCTTGAAGCAACATTTGGATGCGATGCCGGACGAGGTCGGATTTGTCTCTATCTTTAATGGTAAGGATTTAACGGGTTGGAAAGGTTTGGTCGAGAATCCGATCGCCCGCGCGAAAATGAAACCGGCTCAATTGGCGAAAGCGCAGGAGAAGGCAGATGAGAATATGCGTCGTGACTGGAAAGTAGAGAACGGCCTGTTAGTATTTGACGGTACTGGGTACGATAACCTATGTACGGAAAAGCAATATGGTGATTTCGAGATGTATGTGGATTGGATGTTGGATCCGAAAGGCCCTGAGGCTGATGCCGGTATTTATCTGCGTGGTACTCCTCAAGTCCAGATCTGGGATACTTCTCGGGTAAATGTTGGTGCGCAAGTAGGTTCCGGTGGCTTGTACAACAATCAGGTAAACGAGAGCAAGCCTTCGAAAGTGGCCGACAATAAATTGGGTGAATGGAATTCCTTCTATATTAAGATGGTTGGTGACCGTGTGACGGTTGTCTTGAACGGAGAAAAAGTGGTAGATAACGTGATTCTGGAAAACTATTGGGATCGCAAGCTTCCGATTTTCCCGGTAGAGCAAATCGAGATGCAAGCTCATGGCAGCAAGGTCTATTACCGTAATATCTACGTAAAGGAATTGGAAAAACAAGAACCGTTCAAATTATCGCCGGAAGAGGAAAAAGAGGGCTTCAAGGTTTTGTTTGACGGAACGAATATGCATGAGTGGACTGGAAACACGGTTGATTATATCTTGGAAGATGGCTGTATCTCTATGGTCCCAAGCAGTAGTTTCGGTGGTAATCTGTACACCAAGAAGGAATACGGAAACTTTATCTATCGTTTTGACTTCCAGTTAACCCCGGGAGCTAATAACGGTGTCGGTATTCGTACGCCGATGGAAGGAGATGCAGCATATGTAGGTATGGAAGTGCAGGTCTTGGATTGTGAACATCCTATTTACCAAGGAAACATCACTCCGCTGCAACATCACGGTTCCGTATACGGTATCATTCCCGCCCGTGAGGATCATCCGAAAGCGTTCAAGCCGGTTGGAGAATGGAATACGGAAGAGATCATGGCGGATGGCGATCATATCCGTGTGACGGTGAATGGAGTAGTAATCTTGGATGGAAATATTCGGGATGCCGTGAAGAATGGTACGCCTGATGGAAAGGATCATCCGGGTTTGTTTAACAAAAAAGGTCATATAGGTTTCTTAGGGCATGGTTCCCCTGTCAAATTCCGCAATATTCGTATCAAGGAATTGAAATAATTTATATTAGGCTTTGAATATAGAAAGAGATTGTCTTGAGTTATTCGAGACAATCTCTTTTTTATTATAGAGGATTTATACTATTTAAATTATATCTTTGTGAAATCATAGTGTAATTTTATCGGAAGGGATATTTTTATGGAGGATATACAGACTCAATTGGATCAATGTAAATTGTTATTGGATAGGGCGGAAGTTGGCTTGTGGGAAGCCGATTTTGTTCAAAGAAGTTATATCTGTTCCGATTATTTAATGAGTATATTTGGGAAGAAGGGGAATAATCTCTCTTTTTTTGAATTTTACTATATAATCCGGGAAGACTTTAGGGATCTGATTACTACGGATTTTTTATCGATCCAATCTGTCGATACGTATGAGCAAATATTTCCGATAATAACACCGACTGGGGAAAAATGGGTACGCTCCAGATTATGTGAGCGTAAGTTGAATAACGGAGTGTGCGTAAAAGCGTTGGGCATATTACAGATTTTACCTAATTTCAAACTGAAAGAGGAAAAGATTAGTAAGATGATCGATCATAATGAAATGATCTTCCGAAAGCTGTATGTAAATTTACCTGTGGGAGTCGAGCTTTATGACAGGGACGGTTACTTGATTGATCTGAACGCAAAGGATATGGAGATATTCGGTATCCGGTCAAAGAAGGACGTTTTAGGAGTCAATATTTTTAGCAACCCGATTCTGCCTAAAGATGTGATCAAGAAACTCAAGGAGAATAAATCCGTGAATTTCCGGCTGAATTATTCGTTTAAGAAGGTCGATGATTATTATAACACCTCGAAAGTAGGCGAGTTGGATATCGTTACCAAGGCCAGTATTTTATATGACCAAAGAGGTGAACCTTCCAGCTATTTACTTATTAATTTGGATAATACGGAAAAGATGATCGCCTATAACCGTATTTCTGAGTTTGAGAATGTATTTACCTTGGTCAGCGTATACGCTAAAGTCGGTTATGCCCTTTATGACTTATATACCTTTGAGGGCTATGCCATTAAGCAATGGTATGAGAATATGGGAGAGAAGGATGGAACCCCCTTGTCCCAAATTATTGGGATTTATTCTTATATTCATCCGAACGACGCTGGATATATAAACTCATTCTTTGAGGAGGTGAAACAGGGTAAAGCGCATCATTTCCGTAGGGAAGTGCGTGTGAAGTCTGGTGACGGATGGAAATGGATTTGCGCCAATATCACCCGTAACCCTCAAAGCGTAGACCCGAATAAACCGGAGATGATCTGTATTAATTATGATATCACGGAGTTAAAGGACTCTCAATTGAAAAGGGAAAGGGCGGAAGAACTGGATCGTTTGAAGTCTGCCTTCCTAGCGAATATGAGTCATGAGATTCGTACTCCGTTGAATGCTATTGTCGGTTTTTCGGAGATAATTGCGGTGACAGAGAACGAAGAAGAAAAGCTGCAATATTTGGAGATCATTCAAAAGAATAGCAATTTACTGTTACAGTTGATTAATGATATTCTGGACTTGTCACGTATAGAATCCGGAAAATCGGAAATGCACTTCCAGCAGATTGAAATCTCCGGGCTGGTAGAGGAAGTGGAAAAAGTACATCAGTTGAAGATGAAAACAGATGTAGAATTGAAAGTTATCCGCCCGGAAGGAGAATATTGGACATCTACCGATCGTAACCGGGTGATGCAGGTACTTTTCAATTTTTTGTCGAATGCCATAAAGAGTTCGTGAAAAGCCGGATTTGATTCTGATGGATATCCGTATGCCGGTGATGGACGGTATTCAAGCTACTGAAAAGATACGTACCATTTCCCTTTCCGTACCTATTAATTGCGGTTACGGCATACGCTTTTTATACGGAACAGCAACAAGCCATTCAAGCCGGATGCAATGCTGTGATCTCCAAGCCTTATTCTTTGGAAAAACTGAAAGAGACAATTGAATCTTATATCGGATAAACGATAAAAAGTCAGTGTCACCATCATAGCAGAATGGTGGCGCTGACTTTTTATATATTTATATTCTGTCAAGAACAGTCTTAATCAACGTATCAATGGTATTTTTATATCCGGTGTTGGCTTCCTTAATCAGTCGATTGGCAATCACCATACAGACAGTCATAGCTTTATGTCCCATCAGCCGACTGAGACCAGCCAAAGCCGAACTCTCCATTTCGAAATTGGTAATCTTGAATCCTTTATACTCAAATGCTTCGATTTTGTCGTTTTGTTTCGGATCTGCCAAAGGAACACGCAGCTCACGTCCTTGTGGACCGAAGAACCCTCCGGCGGCAATTGTAACGCCACGTACCATATCGTCTTGGGCAATCCGTTCAATCAGTTCCTCGCTTGCATCAATTACATAGGGAGCAGGAGCACACATATTTCCCATCCATCCCATGTGATTAAGAAAAGCACGCTCGAAAGGCAGATCACATACCTCATTGCGTCCGGCGTAGAAATTCAATAAACCGTCGAAGCCGATAGACTTCTGGGAACAAACGAATGTACCTACCGGAGTATTGGGTTGCAAACCGCCGCATGTACCGATGCGTACTAATTCCAATTGACGGAACTCATCCTTTTCTTCTCGTGTATTGAAATCAATATTAGCCAGTGCATCCAACTCATTCATGACAATATCGATGTTGTCACAACCTATTCCGGTGGAAACTACGGTGATTCGTTTTCCTTTATACGTACCTGTAACCGTCTTAAACTCGCGGCTTTCCACTTCGCATTCTTTATTTTCAAAGTGAGAAGCTACGAGTGCTACACGTCCCGGATCGCCTACCAAGATTACTTTATCTGCCAACCATTCAGGTTTTACGTGAAGGTGGAATACCGAACCGTCTTCGTTGATAATTAATTCAGAGGATGGAAAGTACTTTTTCATGCTATTAAAAGGCTTTAGTTTTACAATATGTTGTTGCTATAAAAATAAAAACACCGGAACCGGATTTAAGTTCAGAAGAAGACTCTTTCTTTTCCGTTAGGAAAGGGGAGTACATCTTGAGACTGAAATGAAATCAGATTCCGGTGTTTGTTGTAACTTATTTGCTCAAAGGCTGATTCCCTGCATTGCCTGCTGCCGGTTTGGCAATCGTTTCACGCATGGAGGTGTCAGCTTCGATATTCTTCATCCGGTAATAATCCATGATACCCAAATTACCGCTACGGAAAGCTTCTGCCATTGCTTTCGGAACTTCCGCTTCCGCTTCGATTACCTTTGCGCGTGCCTCTTGTGCTTTCGCTTTCATTTCCTGTTCGGAAGCTACAGCCATAGCACGGCGTTCTTCTGCTTTTGCCTGAGCGATATTCTTGTCTGCATTAGCCTGGTCAATCTGTAAAGCGGCACCAATATTCTTACCTATATCGATATCCGCGATATCAATAGATAGAATTTCGAAAGCAGTTCCAGCATCCAGTCCCTTACGGAGTACAAGTTTGGAGATAGAATCCGGATTTTCGAGTACCGATTTATGATTCTCGGAAGAACCGATCGATGAAACGATACCTTCACCTACACGGGCGAGGATTGTATCTTCTCCGGCACCGCCCACTAATTGACGAATGTTGGCACGTACCGTAACACGAGCTTTGGCAATCAACTGGATACCGTCTTTTGCGACAGCCGTTACCGGAGGAGTATCAATCACTTTCGGGTTAACGGACATCTGTACAGCTTCAAATACGTCACGTCCTGCCAAGTCAATAGCGGTAGCCATCTGAAAAGGCAGCTCAATATTCGCTTTTGATGCGGATACAAGCGCATGGACCACTTTTTCGACATGTCCACCGGCTAGATAGTGTGCTTCCAGTTCATCACGTGTGATGTTTTTCAAACCGGCCTTGTGAGCTTCGATCATGCCCGGTACGATGATATACGGCGGAACATTACGGATACGCATTAAAAATAATTGTATCAGCGAGATGTGTACTCCCGATACTTTGGCCGACAACCACAGGAAGAACGGCACGTAATGGAAAAATATTATCAGGAAGATAATACCTCCGGCTATCAGAAAGATAGGCAAATAGAAAGATGTTTCCATTGATAGTTTGTATTAAGTGAATATTATTTCTGCAAAAGAATAATTATTTTCTGTGTTTCTCAACCATAATTGTCCCGTCACTGATACGGTTGACGATAATCGGAGTCTTTTCGTCCAGAAAACCGTCCATCGACTTTACTTCCACAATGTTACCATTGATTTCCGCATAACCGATTTGTGCGAGGCGGGTAGTACTTATACCTGTATCACCTACTTTTACACTTTGTTCTGCGCTGCGGTCTACTTTCGAATCGATGTCTTTTTTCAAAGCCAGCTTATCTAGCATCTTTGAGCGCATAAACCAGATCAGTGAACCGATACAGGCAATAGCCGATATGCCCAAAGTGATAAATCCTCCCGCCATTCCAATATTTGCAAACGCATAATAGTTGGCATAGATAATGCATCCCAGTGCTGAGATTCCAGCCAGACTAATGCCGGGAATAACGAACAGTTCTACCAGGAACAGTATAACTGCGGTAATAATGAGAACGGCGATAATGAGTATATCCATAGTTCAGGGTTATTAATTATTTTGTTTTTTCTGCATTACGCACATTTATTTCGAGAGCTGCCAATTCCTCTGACATCTGCAATATCCGCTTTTCCAGGTCGAGGATAGCAGGAGCCATTCTCTCTTTTTCCTGTTTATTGCCGGTGGGATACTGTTGTCGCAAGTTGTTCAGTTTTTCTTCCTGTTGCAGATAATCTTTTTCCATTTGTCGGTAACGCAGGAAAAGCTGTTTGGCTTTGGCGGACTTAAAGTCAGTCATCAGGTAATAAGTTGTATTATCGTCAATGACAAATTCAAAATCGACCTTTCGACGTTCTTTGGGCTTATGGCTGATAGCGGCTTCCAGACGTTGCAGGGCTTCTGCAACCGTTTGTTTATCTTTCCAGGTTTCTTTCAAAGAATGGATTTGTGCCAGCCGAATCATCTGCTTCCGATCCATCGCTTCGTAGTTGTAAGTCTGTTTTGAATTATTGGGAATGAATACATAGATACATACCTTTCCTTCCGGTTGGAAACGGTCGGAAGCGAACCAGCCTAGATTGTTATATTCGTCAATGACGTACATATAATCATTGTATGGAGAATTGAACGGCATACCCACGTTTTCCGGTACTAAATAAGTATCGGTATTGGTATTGTAACGGGTGACAAAAATATCATAACCTCCCAATCCTTCACCGTCACTGGCATAATAAATAGTCACACCATCTGCCATTACATAAGGATAGTTTGCGTTTCCTGCATCATTGATACTACCCGGCAGTGGTCGTCCGTTGCTCCATTCATTCTGCAACTTGTTTTTGGAAAGTATATCCAGACTACCTCTTTCACCCTTCTCGCTGTAATAGATTTTATTCCCGATTTCAGTTTCGTAGACAGTACCTTCGTGATCTCCTCCTGTTTGGAAGAACTCGTTGAAAGTAAACAGTTTTCCCGATTCCTCACTAATTTTATAAGCATTCAGAAACGTTGCTTTATCTACAACGAAACTGTCGATAATACAAACATCTTCAACACCTTTCAACATACGGAGATCAGCTTTGCTCTTTTCCAGTAGTTTCTCTGCTTCTTCGGTTGCTCTTTTACGCTTCTTCAAATCAGCGATATACTCTTCAAAACATTCTACTGCCTCTTCGAAACGATATGTTCCGTTATAAGCCTGGCCTAAATAAAGCTGTCCGCTAGCTACACGCTTCTTGACTGCCATTTCGAGAGGTTTCACCGCTTCTTCGGCTTCTCCGGTTTTCAGGCAGCACACGCCATACCAATAGTTGTAGTTTCCGTTGGACGGTTGAGATTTTATGTACCTTTTAAAGACAGGTTTGGCTTTCTCATATTCGCCTTTTGTGAACAAAGCGCGTGCCTGTTCCAATGTTTGCGCAGAAACTTCGCATAAGAAGAGACTACAAAATAGAAATAAAATATATTTTCCTTTCATCGTTTTTAGCATTTATGGGTGGCAGATTATTTAAAAGTATTGTTGCTTTTGGAAGTCTGCCAACTAATCAATTGCTCAAAAGTACAAATTTATTAGAAATAAACCCTTTTTCAGAGATTCTATTATGTTAATTCTTCTTTAAATCATTCTTTTCGCTTACTTTTGCAGCCGATTTTTGAAGATATGACACAATTTACCGAAGAAGAGAAAGCCATTCGCCGCATTGAACGGCGGTTTAACAAAGGAGTGGTGCAATATGGGCTGATAGAAGAGGGGGATAGAATACTCATCGGACTGTCGGGCGGGAAAGATTCGTTGGCGCTTGTAGAGCTGCTGGGAAAACGCGCACGTATCTACAAACCTCGCTTTTCTGTCATTGCAGTTCATGTGGTGATGACGAATATTCCTTATCAGAGTGATACGGAATACCTGAAAGCGCATTGCGAAGCGAATGGAGTGGCTTTTGTGCAATATGAAACTTCTTTTGATCCTTCTACAGACACCCGTAAATCTCCTTGCTTTCTTTGTTCTTGGAATCGCCGTAAAGCATTGTTTACGGTGGCCAAAGAACATGGCTGCAATAAGATTGCTTTAGGACACCACATGGACGACATTTTGGAAACTTTATTGATGAATATTACTTATCAAGGGGCATTCAGTACAATGCCGCCCCGATTGGTGATGAATAAATTCGATATGACGATTATCCGTCCGATGTGTCTGGTTCACGAATCGGATTTAATAGAATTGGCAGCTTTGCATCATTATCTGAAGCAGATGAAGAACTGCCCTTATGAATCGCAATCCAGCCGTAGTGATATGAAAGGCATTTTACGGCAATTGGAAGCGATGAACCCGGAAGCGCGTTATAGCCTTTGGGGAAGTATGGCGAATATACAGGAAGATTTATTACCGAATAAAATTGATTGAGTTATGAAAGGATTCTATACTATTTTACTACTGATTGTATCCAATATATTTATGACCTTTGCTTGGTACGGACATCTGAAAATGAGACAGGAGTATAATTGGTTTGCCGCTTTGCCCTTGATAGGAGTAATTACATTCAGTTGGGCAATCGCTTTTTTTGAATATTCATGTCAGATTCCAGCGAATCGCATTGGGTTTATAGGTAATGGTGGCCCTTTTTCATTGATGCAATTAAAAGTGATTCAGGAAGTTATCACTTTAATCATCTTCACATTGTTTACTACTGTGTTCTTTAAAGGAGATGCGTTGCATTGGAATCATTTAGCTGCATTTGTGTGTCTGATTGCGGCGGTGTATTTTGTGTTTATGAAATGAGTCCTTTTTAAAGAATATAAGATTATAGGATAAGTGCCATACTTGCTAGACTTATCCTATTTTCGTATTACTTGATAGATTTAAAAACCTTATCAATGCATCGCTTCTTCTGTTCCATGTTTGGATGAACATAGAGATTTAATGTAGTAGTGATATCTGAATGTCCAAGTATTACACTTACAGTTTTGTAGTCGCAATTGCTTTCAATGCAACGTGTGGCGAAACTGTGGCGCAGTCCGTGAAATTTTAGTGGGGGAATATTGAGTTGTTCCATCATTCGTTTGTAATAGTTACGATAGGTACGCGGCTCAGTTGGTTTCTCTTCATTAGTAAGTACATGGAACTTGCCATTTACGATTTTTTTTAACGGGCGTAGCATCTTTAATAATTCCTTGTTCATAGGAATGTCACGAATAGAATTCTGAGTTTTAGGTGTGCCGATAATGATTTCCGTATGTATTTTTTCTCCGTCCAATATATAAATTCGTTCAATTGTTTTCCGAATACATATTACTCCATTTTTGCTCTTAGTCTTTGCTGAAGTTTCTGTAAGACAAACTCTTGTACTTCGTTTTCGAGTAACTCATACTTATCTCCAAATGTAGGAAGTATGTGATTTTCTAAGATTAGGGCATACGCTGAATATGTTGAGCTTTTCACATATTTACGTTTGTCTTCTTTCCACATAATGGTAATTTCTTTAATCGTTTTCTTTGCTGTCATGCTTTCATAATTTAAATAGATTAATATTCTTGTAAGATAACAATAATATCCAAATATTTAGATGTAATGCTATTTTTTATAGAAAGGTACATTTCTTGATCTCTTGTTTTACTTCGAAGTGAATAAATGTGAAAAATGGAGAAAAAAGAGAATGTTTTCTTTCATCTCCATTTTCGTTTAATGGTTTTGTAGA
>OHLY01001312.1_pt1 | contig 10707 bp, 9 predicted proteins | sample 1569251 | NCBI WGS metagenome assembly OHLY01 (sample SAMEA3879532, study PRJEB24766) | human gut metagenome | biome: human-associated habitat; feature: feces | place: USA | collected 1985/1987
TTATATGGAAGAGGCATTAGAGGCTGCGAAGTCGAAAGGGATGAAACTGGATGCCGTGGCGGTAAGTAGCGGACCCGGATCTTATACGGGGTTACGCATCGGGGTGTCTGTGGCTAAAGGATTATGCTTTGGGTACGGTATTCCTTTGATCGGTATTCATACGCTGGATATTTTAGCGTCTGCCGCTATCCGGAAAAATAAGGAGGAGGCCGATTGCTTGTATTGCGCTATGTTGGATGCCCGTCGTATGGAAGTCTACTCTTCGATTTATGATTCCCATCTCAACACGATACGTGCTACGACTGCTGATATCGTAGATGCTGATTCGTATGCTTCTTTTTTAGAGAACGGTAAGGTTTGTTTCTTTGGAGACGGTGCCGCTAAATGTGAGACGGTAATCACTTCTCCGAACGCCTGTTTTATAGATGGTATCTATCCATTAGCTGTAAATATGGCATCCTTGTCGCAGAAAGCATATGATGATGGCCGTTTTGAGAATGTGGCTTATTTTGAGCCTTTCTATTTGAAAGAATTCCAAGCAACGATCGCTAAGAATAAAGTGCTGAACGAGGCGTTAGGGAAAAACAAATAAGAGTAAGGGTACACAACCAAATTCATGTTCCGGCTGTTTATTCTAAAATGAATAAATCAGTTAAAGACATGAGAAAGAAAAGTGTGAATACGCTATTGGTATTTGGTGTGGTTGTCGCTATAATCCTTTTGATGATCTGGTTGTTCCTCGGGACAACGTTGGTGGAGGATACGAGTACGGAGATTACTCCGGTTCCTATAGAGCAAACTAACTGAGAACAATAACATAAAAAGGCGGGATCCTTTCGGACCTCGCCTTTTTTAATATAGATAGTTGTTTTATTAACCAAGGAATCCTAGCAAGATACCGGCAGCTACAGCGGAACCGATTACACCTGCTACGTTCGGACCCATAGCGTGCATCAACAAGTAATTGGTCGGGTCGTATTCCAAACCTACGACTTGAGAGATACGAGCTGAGTCGGGAACAGCAGATACACCGGCATTACCGATAAGCGGATTGATCTTATTGCCGTCTTTCAATATTAAATTGAATAACTTAACGAACAATACACCGGCGCAAGTAGCGATCACGAATGATAACGCACCTAGACCGAAGATCTTGATAGAGTTCAATGTCAAGAACTGTGTAGCTTGGGTAGAAGCACCTACCGTGATACCCAATAAGATCGTGATTGTATCGATCAGCGGACCACGAGCAGTCTCTGCCAAACGACGAGTCACGCCACTTTCTTTCAATAAGTTTCCGAAGAATAGCATACCTAACAATGGTAAACCGGACGGAACCAAGAAGCAAGTAAGCAACAAGCCAACGATCGGGAAGATAATTTTTTCCGTGGAAGAAACGGCTCTCGGCGGTTTCATACGGATCAAACGCTCTTTCTTAGTCGTAAGCAATCTCATGAACGGTGGTTGGATAATAGGAACCAACGCCATGTATGAGTAGGCGGATACCGCAATCGCACCCATTAAGTTTGGCGCTAACTTAGAAGAAAGGAAGATAGCCGTCGGACCGTCAGCACCACCGATAATACCGATGGCACCTGCTTGCATAGGATCAAAGCCGATGGCAAGTGCGAGCATATAGGCACCAAAGATACCGAACTGTGCAGCTGCACCGACCAACATCAGTTTGGGGTTGGAAATCAAGGCGGAGAAGTCTGTCATGGCACCGATGCCCAAAAAAATGAGCGGTGGGTACCATCCGGAGGTCACTCCCTGATATAGGATGTTAAGTACAGAACCTTCTTCATAGATACCGACTTTCAATCCGGCCTCCATGTTGAAAGGAATATTACCGATCAGCATACCGAAACCGATAGGAATCAGCAACATCGGCTCAAATTCCTTGGCAACAGCCAAGTATATGAAGAATAAACCTACCAGAATCATTACCAGATGTCCGCCTGTTGCATTGGCAAAACCTGTATAAGTCCAGAAGTCTGCAAGGTTATTTCCTAAAAATGTGATAAATTCTCCCATATTATTCAATAATTACAAGGTCAGTACCTTCGAGTACGGATTCTCCTTTACTAACATTAATAGCGGTAATTTTACCGTCTTTGTCGGCATTGATATTGTTCTCCATTTTCATGGCCTCCAGGATAATGATAACCTGGCCTTTCTTCACGGTATCACCCACATTGACTTTGATGTCAAGGATAACACCTGGCAGCGGAGATTTTACACCTGACTTGCCTGTTGAAGCAGCAGCCGGTTTTACAACTGGAGCAGTCGGGGCAGCTGGGGCTGCACTAACAGGGCGTACTACCGGTTTGACTGCAACTTTCGGAGCTTTTTCCATTTCTACTTTGTAGGGAGTACCGTTCACTTCTACGTGAGCGATGTTGTCTTCAATATCTCCAATAGTAACTTTATATGCGTTACCGTTGATTTTGTATTTATATTCTTTCATCGTTTTATCTTTATTAAAGGTGACTTTACTTTCTCTGAGGGGTTTCACGCAACGTGTAAATCTTTGAACTCCAAGGTGAATAGCTGCGTTTTACGCGGGTAATGGTGAGTACGGTGTCTTCCACATCGTGTACATCACTCTGCATTTCGTGCAATGCCAGGGAAATGGCTGCGAATACTTCACCCGGTGCTTCTCCCAGTTGTTTTTCTTTAGCCTCTTTTTTATCGGTAATGCCCTTAGCGCGCATTGCGTTACGTTTGCTGAGGTTTACAGAAATCTTGCCTATAATCTTGAAAGAGATATAAAGAAGGAGTAATCCGGAAAATACTACACTCATGGCGGAAATAGCCATACCGATACCTATACTGTCATGCTCTTCAAACTTCTCCATTTTAGCATTGCTGTCAATGGTTTTGTTATTGGTGCTTGGAGTTACATACTTATCGGACGCATCTCCTTTTACTTCCCATTCCGGAGTGGCATCACTGACACGTGCATAAGATTGGTTGGCTTGTAATGTTCCGGCGGGTACCACAATCTGGTCCAGTAATTTCTTGCCGGAATCGTATAAGCCGATCCAATTGGCGTTCTGGCTGTCTAACTTAAAGTTGGTATGGAAAGTACCGCGATTAGGTTCTCCGTCTGCCCAAAACAGCGCGTGCTGACGAGGTTTTACCAAAGTCAGGACATCACCTTTCGGGATGAAATAGGTAGCGGTGTCACCCGGTTGGCTGCTGAATTTCAGATAGCAACCTGCAAGGTCGGCGCTGCCATATGATTTGTTGAATATCTCAATCCATGCGCTGTGAACACCGTAATCATCCTGAAAGTTGCTTTCGTTGGTGATAAGCACTTCATTCAGCAACAGTTTAGAGTTTGACTCCTTTTCTCCACAAGAAGAACAGAACCCTAGCACCAGCATCAATGAAAGGAATATTCCGATTTTTGTTTTATTCATAAATTTGAGTTTTTATTTTTTAATTCTCAACTGTTAATTCTCAATTCTTAAAGAGGAATATTACCATGTTTCTTGGCCGGGTTGGTCAATTTCTTGGTTTGCAGTTGTTGCAGGGCGCGGATAATGCGGAAACGCGTGTTGCGCGGTTCGATAACATCATCGATATAGCCATACTTGGCTGCATTGTAAGGATTGGCAAACAGTTTGGTATATTCAGCTTCTTTTTCAGCTAGGAACTGAGCCGGATTTTCTTGCTCTTTGGCCTCGCGTGCATACAGAACTTCTACCGCACCTGCACCACCCATAACTGCGATTTCAGCAGTAGGCCATGCATAGTTCATGTCACCACGAAGTTGCTTACAGCTCATTACGATGTGCGAACCGCCATAGGATTTGCGTAGGGTGATAGTAACTTTAGGTACGGTAGCTTCACCGTAGGCATACAGCAATTTGGCACCGTGCAGGATAACACCGTTGTACTCCTGACCGGTTCCGGGAAGGAAGCCCGGTACATCTACCAAAGATACGATAGGAATATTGAAAGCATCGCAGAAACGGACGAAACGTGCACCCTTTCGAGAAGCGTTGCTATCAAGTACACCTGCCAGATATTTGGGCTGGTTGGCTACAATGCCGACTGATTGTCCGTTGAAACGGGCAAAACCGATAATGATATTCTTGGAATAGTCTTTCTGAATTTCAAGGAACTCTCCGTTGTCAACGATAGCACCGATAACTTCGTACATATCGTAAGGCTTGTTCGGATTGTCAGGGATAATATCGTTCAGAGAATCTTCCAAACGGTCGATGGGATCTGTACAATCTGTGTAAGGAGCTTCTTCCAAATTATTTTGAGGAATGTAGCTCAGTAGCTTGCGGATAAGTGCAAGACCTTCTTCTTCGGTCTTTGCAGTGAAGTGAGTTACACCGGATTTGGTAGAGTGTACGCTTGCACCACCCAAATTTTCCTGGCTGACATCTTCTCCGGTTACGGTCTTTACCACTTTCGGACCAGTAAGGAACATGTAGGACGTTCCTTCCATCATTAGTGTAAAGTCAGTCAGGGCAGGAGAATAAACCGCACCACCGGCACAAGGACCGAAGATACCGGAAATTTGGGGAATAACGCCGGAAGCAAGAATATTGCGTTGGAAAATCTCGGCATATCCGGCTAAAGCATTGATACCTTCTTGAATACGTGCACCACCCGAGTCATTGATACCGATACAGGGAGCACCCATCTTCATTGCTTGATCCATGATTTTGCAAATTTTCAAAGACATGGTTTCCGACAATGAACCGGCAGAAACAGTGAAATCCTGTGCGAAAATGTAGACCAAGCGACCGTCGATGGTACCGCAACCGGTAACCACACCGTCGCCGGGGTAGTGTTTCTTTTCCATACCGAAATTCGTACATCTGTGCTCAACAAACATGTCCATTTCTTCGAAACTTCCTTCATCGAGTAACATTGCTATACGCTCGCGAGCTGTATATTTCCCTTTCTCATGTTGCTTTGCAATCGCTTTTTCACCACCACCAAGACGCGCAGCCGTACGGCGGTCAATAAGCTCTTTAATTTTCTCAAGTTGATTACTCATATTCTTTATTTATGATTTATGATTTCAGATTTATGTTTTCGGATTTATGATTTCAAACCATAAATCTTTATTCTCCTTTTTCGCAAAGTTCCGTCAATACGCCGAGTGTGGATTTCGGATGCAGGAATGCGATGTTCAAGCCTTCCGCACCTTTACGGGGAGCTTTGTCAATCAGGCGGATACCTTTTCCTTCAACTTCTGCGAGAGCGTTTGCCACTCCGTCTTCCACAGCAAATGCCAAATGGTGCATACCGCCGTTACCGTTGTTCTTTTCGATGAATTTGGCAATGGTGCTTTCGGGAGAAGTGGGTTCGAGCAACTCAATTTTCACGTCACCTACTTTCAAGAAAGCGGTTCTTACCTTTTGATCTTCTACGGTTTCAATGTTGTAGCATTTTAAACCTAATACATTTTCGTAGTACGGAAGTGCTTCTTCAATGCTTTTTACAGCAATGCCTAAATGTTCAATGTGCGAAATTTTCATAACAGTTTTTATTAATGTTGGTATTCAATTCCAAATTTTTAAAATCAGCAGTACAAAGAAAGATATTTCTACTTGAATAAAGAAATTTTTCGCCAATTAATTATAAAGGTATTTCTTCTTAAAATGATTTTATAATTGAGACAACCGGTCGTTATTTTATCTATTGATGGTATTCGTTTTTTGTTATAAAAGAGATTCAAAAGCTTTTTTTGTTATATCTTTGTCAGTAGAATTTCAATCGGACAAATATTATGTCACATTTAGCTCCCTTGATCGCCGATTTGGCATTGATACTGATTTGCGCCGGAATAATGACGCTATTATTTAAAAAACTGAAACAACCGTTAGTCTTGGGGTATGTCGTTGCAGGCTTCTTGGCCAGTCCTCACATGGCTTATACCCCTTCGGTGATGGATACGGCAAACATACAGACTTGGGCGGACATCGGCGTTATTTTCTTGCTGTTTGCTTTGGGGCTGGAGTTTAGCTTTAAGAAAATAGTCAAGGTGGGGGGAGCTGCTATAATCGCTGCTTGTACAATTATATTCTGTATGATATTGTTGGGCGTGGCAGTTGGCACGGCTTTCGGATGGAAACGGATGGATTGCATTTTCTTGGGCGGTATGATAGCCATGTCTTCCACTACTATTATCTATAAGGCATTTGATGATTTGGGCATGCGCAAGAAAAAGTTTACCGGGCTGGTGCTCAGTGTGTTGATTTTGGAAGATATTCTTGCCATTGTCCTGATGGTTATGCTGTCTACCATGGCAGTCAGTCATAATTTTGAAGGGACGGAAATGCTGGGCAGTATAGCAAAACTGTTATTCTTTCTTATATTGTGGTTTGTGGTCGGCATCTATTTGATTCCTGTTCTGTTGAAAAAATGTCGGAAGCTGATGAGTGAGGAGACTTTGCTGATTGTATCGCTCGGGCTTTGTTTCGGTATGGTTGTGCTTGCTGCCCATACGGGATTTTCAGCAGCGTTCGGCGCTTTTATCATGGGGTCTATTCTGGCTGAAACGGTAGAGGCGGAAAGTATTGAACGTCTGGTTAAGCCGGTAAAAGATTTATTCGGTGCCATATTCTTTGTATCTGTAGGTATGATGGTAGACCCTTTGATGATAGTAGAATATGCGGGTCCTATTGTTGTCATCACATTGGCGGTTATTGTCGGGCAATCGTTGTTCGGCACATTGGGAGTATTGCTTGCAGGGCAGCCGCTTAAGACGGCTATGCAATGCGGATTCAGTTTGACGCAGATTGGAGAATTTGCTTTTATCATCGCTTCTTTGGGAGTGTCTTTGCATGTAACAAGTCATTTTCTGTATCCTATAGTGGTGGCTGTATCTGTCATTACTACCTTTCTTACCCCTTATATGATTCGTTTTGCAGAGCCGGCTTCCAATTTTGTCGATACGCATTTGCCGGAACGGTGGCAGAAATTTTTGCTGCATTATGCTTCCGGTTCGCAGACTGTGAATCATGAGAGTTTATGGAAGAAACTGATATTTGCTTTGTTGCGTATTACGGTGGTTTATTCCATTGTAAGTGTGGCGGTGATTGCTATCGCATTCCGCTTCCTTGTACCGTTTTTCAAGGGAAACTTGCCTGGGATTTGGGGCTCTTTATTGTCTGCTTTGGTCATTGTTCTGTTTATTTCTCCTTTTCTGCGAGCCATCATGATTAAGAAAAACCATTCGGTAGAATTCGTAACATTGTGGCGCGACAGTCGGGGAAATCGCGCTCCATTGGTAGCTACTATTGTGCTGCGAATTCTGTTGGCAGTTTCTTTTGTGATGTTTGTAATAGCCGGACTGTTTAAACTGTCGGTTGGTCTTGTCTTTGGAGTTGCGGTACTGCTGGTTATAGTGATGATACTTTCCAGACAGTTGAAGCGGCAGTCTATAATGATTGAACGTACTTTTTTTCAGAATTTGCGGTCGCGGGATATGCGTGCGGAATATTTGGGCGAGAAGAAGCCTGAATATGCAGGCCGTCTGCTTTCGCGTGATTTGCATTTGACGGATTATGAGATTCCCGGGGAATCGGCTTGGGCAGGCAAGACGCTGGCGGAGTTGAATTTTGGCAAGCGTTATGGGGTGCATGTCGTTTCTATTCTTCGTGGACGCAGGCGGATAAATATTCCCGGTGCTTCTGTGCGTCTTTTTCCTTTAGATAAGATACAGGTTATTGCTACTGATGAAGAATTGAATGTGTTTGGTGAGGAAATGAATAAGCTTTCAACGATAGCTGCGGACGCCGTGGAAAAAAGTGAGATGATACTGCGTCAGTTGCGTATCGATGCAAATTCCCCGTTCTTGGGTAAAACATTGAAAGATGCAGGCATACGCGAGAAATACCACTGCCTGATTGTTGGAGTGGAGCGAGGAGGGGAAACTTTGCATGCTCCTGACGTGCACGAGCCTTTTGTCGAGGAGGATGTAGTATGGATTGTCGGTGAGAATGTCGATGTGTACAAATTGGTCGGTGAAAATGATGAGAATGTCGACCTGTGATATTGGAATAACGGTTATCTTTGCTTTACGAACATAAACTTTAAAAAAGAAATATCATGAAAAGTGATCCGAAAGACTGTCTGTACTGTCAGAATAATGAAACGTTGCATAATCTGATGATTGAGATTGCGCAGCTTAGTGTGTCACGTGTCTTCCTTTTTAAGGAACAAACTTATCGCGGGCGCTGCCTTGTGGCTTACAAAGACCATGTCAATGACTTGAATGAACTAACGGATGAGGAACGCAATGCTTTTATGGCTGATGTTGCCCGTGTGACTCGTGCCATGCAAAAAGCTTTTAATCCGGAAAAGATTAATTATGGTGCGTATTCAGACAAATTATCTCATCTTCATTTTCATTTGGCGCCGAAATATGTAGATGGTCCCGATTATGGTGGTACTTTCCAGATGAATCCGGGAAAGGTGTATCTGACGGATGTCGAATATCAGGAATTGGTTGAAGCGGTGAGAAGCAAACTTTGAAAGAGAATGAAGTATAAAGTATAAATTGGCAATGAGCATGATTTATGAATGACAAATGGTTATGTAATATCATAGCATAGCCATTTATACCTTATACTTCGTATTTTATATTTTATTTAAAATTTTGTCCATTACCCAGTTTGTCAGTGTTGCGCTTTCGCCATCGCAGTTACAGATTGATTTGCCAAGTAAATGGTCTACAACAGCTTGAATAAGCGGTTGCTGGACGTAAATGGGGTTTTCTACAGGGATTTCTTCCCTTCCTCGTTCGGTGTGTAAGGCTATGGGATCATAGGTAAATACAGAAAAGCATATCATACCTTTGTCTCCGATGATTTCGATACGGTCTTCACGTGCAGACTCATGTGCAACGAAACACCACGAGCCGCTGCCTACCAGGCCGCTGTCAAATTGGAAACAGGCACTGAGGGTATCCTCTGCAGAATATAGTCCGCCACGGTTGCTCTTGTATCCGTTGGCTTCAAGAATATATCCGAACATATCTTGCAGTATGTCTATCTGGTGTGGAGCCAAATCATAAAAATAACCGCCACCGGCGATATCGGGCTGTACACGCCAGGGTAGGTTCTCCTTGTTATAGTCCAGATCGCGGGGTGGCTGGGCAAAGCGAATTTGTATATTGATGACATTTCCGATGGCCCCTTCTTCCACCAATGACTTTACTTTCAGGAAATAAGGAAGATAACGGCGGTAATAGGCTACAAAACAAGGTATGCCGGTTTCTTGGGAAATACGGTTGATACGGCAACACTCTTCATAAGTCACTGCCATCGGCTTTTCTATGTATACCGGTTTGCCGGCTTTCATGGACATAATGGCATATGTGGCATGGGAAGAGGGTGGGGTGGCAATATATACGGCATTTACGTCTTCATCATTAATCAGTTCCTGTGCATCATTGTACCATTTGGCAATGCCTCTTTCTTTGGCATAAGCTTTGGCTTTGGAGATATCCCGACTCATCACAGCTACCACTTCGGAGTGTTCAATTTTCTGAAATGCAGGTCCACTTTTGTATTTGGTCACTTCTCCGCAGCCGATAAATCCCCATTTTATTATTTTCTCACTCATACTTGTATATTATTCTTCAAAGTCGAAATCAAAATCAAAGTCATCCACGAATTCAGGCGCAGTGAAGTCTTCCAGTTCACGGCGATCCTTTTTGGTGGGGCGTCCCGTTCCCTTAGCGCGGTTGATAAATCCGCTGATTTTGCTCATTTCCAACAGTTCATATTGCTCTGGGGCGGTTATGTTCTCCATCATTTCGGGAACAAGCTTGGCGCCTACACGCTTTTCAATAGTCTGTAGTACTTTGAAAGAATAGGTAACCGGCGGTTTGCGTACTTGTATTACATCTCCCGGCTTCACCATTCGAGCTGCCTTTGCAAGTGCACCATTGATACTGATACGTCCTTTTTTGCAGGCTTCGGCGGCTATGGTACGTGTCTTGAAGATGCGTACGGCCCACATCCATTTGTCAATTCTGGCTTCGTTCATTTCTTGTTATATTGATTCATGGTGATATCTATTCCCGCCAGACAGAAACTTTTGATGATTTCTCCGGCTGTTTCCAATCTCTCGCCCATTGTTTTCCAATCTTCATCGGTAAAATGTCCCAGCACATAGTCAATCTGCCCACCACGGGGAAAGTCATTGCCGATGCCGAAACGCAGGCGTGCATAATTCTGGGTGCCCAGCGTTGATGCAATATGCTTAAGGCCGTTATGTCCCGCATCGCTTCCCTTACCTTTCAGGCGCAGTGTGCCGAAAGGCAGTGCCAGGTCATCTACCACTACCAACACATTCTCCAATGGAATGTTTTCTTTTTGCATCCAGTAGCGCACGGCGTTGCCGCTGAGATTCATAAAGGTGGAAGGCTTCAGCAGTAACAGTTGGCGTCCCTTGACTGACAGTGTTGTGGTGAAACCATAACGTCCGTCGGTAAAAGTGGCACCCGCTGCTTTGGCCAGAGCATCTACTGCCATGAATCCGATGTTATGGCGGGTTTCGTGATATTCGGGGCCGATATTGCCCAATCCTACAATTAAATATTTCATAGTCAGTGCTTCCTGTTTATGAGGGTGTTAAAACTAGTATTCACCACAGATTACACAGATTAACACAGAATGAATTTAATGTACCGATAATCAAAGATGTCTATCTGTGCAAATCTGT
>OHLY01001316.1_pt1 | contig 10693 bp, 10 predicted proteins | sample 1569251 | NCBI WGS metagenome assembly OHLY01 (sample SAMEA3879532, study PRJEB24766) | human gut metagenome | biome: human-associated habitat; feature: feces | place: USA | collected 1985/1987
GATGAAACCGATAATAGAAGAACATAAGGTGAAAAAGCCCGACGGGGCGGAGATAATCATTAGAAAATCGAGAGTGTTCATCCCGGCAAGCGTATTTGACAATAAGGAGCTGTTGCGAAACGACCCTGAATATCTTGCGAGCCTGTCTATGCTTCCGACCGCCGAGAAAAAGGCACTTCTGTACGGGGATTGGAACAGCTTTACGGGGCAGGTTTTCACCGAATGGAGAGATGACCCTGAGCATTATTGCGACAGAAGATGGACGCACGTCATAGCGCCGTTTGAGATACCTCGACACTGGGAGATAGTGAGGGGATTTGATTTCGGGTATACAAGGCCGTTTTCGGTAGGGTGGTATGCTGTGGATACCAAAGGGTGCATCTACAGGATAAGAGAATACTACGGCTGTACGGATAAGGCGAATGAGGGCATAAGGCTTGAGCCGTCGGTAATTGCCGAGAATATCAGAAAAATAGAGCGTGACGATCCGAATATAAGAGGGAGAAATGTGTACGGGGTCGCAGACCCTTCAATATTCGATAAAAGCCGTGGGGAAAGCGTCGCAGACCTTATGGCACGGTCGCCTAACTTTATAATCTGGTCGCCGGGGGATAACGCAAGAATATCGGGTAAGATGCAGTACCATAACAGGCTGGCGTTCAACAGTGACGGGGAGGCGATGTTCTATTGCTTCAACACATGCAGAGAGTTTATCAGGACTATTCCTGCGCTTATGTATGACGAAAAGAACGTGGAGGATATTGACACAACGATGGAGGATCACATATATGACGAATGCAGGTATGTCCTTATGGAGCATCCTATTGCCGCACCGGTAAAGCGTGGTGAGGTTCCTGCAGGTGACGATCCTCTCGAACAGAGAAAGCCCGAAAGAGCGGAATCGTTCTATATGATGTGATTATGAAAGGAGAAATATGAAGAAAATCGGTAAGGAGCAGGTGCGTAAGGCAAGGCAGACGCTTGCAAAGTATAAGGAGGGGAAGGCGGTACTCGACAAGAGAATCGTGTCAAACGAGCAGTGGTGGAAATTAAGACACTGGGGCGAAATAGGCTATGACAAGGACGATACAAGGCCTATGCCGGCATCGGCGTGGCTGTTCAACTCGTTGGCAAATAAGCACGCTGACGCTATGGACAATATACCTGAGCCTGCGGTGCTTCCGAGAGAAAAAAGCGACGAGGAGGTCGCAAAGCAGTTATCGCTGATACTTCCTGCGATACTTGAACGCTGTGGTTACGAAAAGCTGTACAGCGACGGCTGGTGGTACAAACTCAAGAACGGCAGTATGTGTACGGCTGTTGTATGGGACCCTGACGCTGACGGCGGTATGGGGGATATAGCGATAAGAAACGCAGATATTCTGAATCTGTTCTGGGAGCCGGGCATAAAGGATATTGAGGAGAGCGCAAACCTTTTCTATGTGACGCTTGTTGACCGTGAACGGCTGAATCTGATGTATCCTGAACTTTTGGGGGAAGATACCGAAAGCGTTGCGGGCGGTACTGAAAACGTGGAAAAGTACAAAACGGAGGATAAGACGGACGACAGTGCGAAGGTCGAAGTCGTCGACTGGTACTACAAGAAAACGATAAACGGCAGGAAACAGCTCTGCTACTGTAAATTCTGCGGCGACAGGGTGATATATTCGAGCGAGGACGATGAAAGCTGTGCCGACGGATTCTATAAACACAGCCGTTATCCCTTTGTTATGGATACGCTGTTTGTGCAGGAGGGAACTCCGTGCGGATTCGGCTACATAGATGTTATGCGTGACGCACAGATGTATATAGATAAGCTGTCGCAGGTCGTTCTTGAGCATACGGTGATGATGAGCAGAAAAAGATATTTTATCCGACAGAACAGTGCGGTGAACGAAGCCGAATTTGCCGACATGAAAAATAGATTCGTTCACGTTGCGGGAAATCTCGGCGAAGAGGATATAAGGGAAATAAAGGCAGAGCCGTTGGACAGCTCGGTGATGAATGCACTGAGCTTCAAGATTGACGAACTGAAGGAAACGAGCGGAAACAGGGATTTTTCTCAGGGGTCGGTTTCAAACGGCGTTACGGCGGCAAGCGCCATTGCGGCTTTACAGGAGGCAGGAAGCAAGCTGTCGAGGGATATGATAAAGGGAACGTATTTTGCGTTTCAGCAGGTGTGCTATCTGATAATAGAGTTGATAAGGCAGTTCTATGATACGCCGAGAAGCTTCAGAATAACGGGGGGATATGACGCTTTTGACAACTCTGCCATAAAGGAACAGAGCAGGGAGCTTTTCGGGGTACAGCTTGGGACAAAGAAGCCTGTTTTCGATATAGTGTGTACGGCATCTAAGAAATCGCCGTTTTCCAAAGCATCACAGAATGAGCTTGCAAAGCAGCTTTTTCAACTGGGATTTTTCAATCCGGAAACGGCGGTGCAGGCACTGGGCTGTCTTGCAATGATGGACTTTGAGGGAAAAGAAGAAATTGAGCGTGTGATAAGGGATAACGCAGGAATGAACGAGGTGAAGATATGACAAGAGTAAGAATAGACAAGTCGGGTCTTGGCAGGGATATTTATATCACGGGACACTGTGCGAACGAAAACAGCGGATCGACAGAGGCTACGCTTGTATGTGCGGCAATGACAACGCTTGCGCAGACGATAGCGCAGAATGTTTTTGACAGTGAGGACACGGGGGATACCGATATTATTGACGTTACGCTGAGAAGCGGTCAGGCGGTCATAAGCTATGTGACGGACGATGACGGGCTGAACACGGCGGTTGACGGGATATGCAAGGGGTTTGATATGCTGGAGGAAAACTATCCGGAATATGTATCCTGCTACAGAAGTGAGAGGTAAATATGGAAGCGACAGAGAATGTGCAGGCGACAGATAACGGTATAGAAAACGCTGAAACAAGCGAAGAAGTAAAGGTACAAAAGAGTGATGAAAGCCTGAGCGAAAACAATAAACCGGGTGAAGCCGAAAAAGAACAAAACGAGGATAAGGCGGAGCTTTTCAGGCAGGCGGTGCTTAAGTCAAAGCGTGAGAGGGCGGCAAGGGCAGAACGGATATTGGGCCTTGTGGCACAGTTTTGCGGAGCGGATAAATGCGACTATGACGGAATAGAAAATGCGGTATCCGAGAGGAACTTCGAGCGGTGCAGAAGAAACGATATGGAGTACAGGCTGGAGCGGTGGCAAAAGGAAAGCGAGGAGGTAAAGCAGATGTATCCTCAGTTTGACCTTGCGAAAGAAATGAGTGACAGAAGATTCTTTTCGCTGTGCTATAAGGGCGTGGGGCTTGAGGAGGCTTATCTTATCGTGCATAAGGACGAACTTTTTACCGCCGCAATGGAATATGCGGCATCTGAACTTATGAGAAGCGGTGCGTTCTGTAAAAGCGGCAGAATGAAGGAGGGTGCGCTGTCACCTGCGGGAGAGGTTACGAAAAGCGAGAAAAGCCTGTCTAAAAATGAGCGGAAGGAGCTTATCAGACGGACGGAGAGAGGGGAAAGAGTGGTGCTTTAATCGTTTATGAATGATGAAGAAGGGGGTGAGATATGAATATTGCAACGGGAGGGCAGGCGGGAAATTAAAAAAGCCGCAGCCGCACGGGGAAAAGTTTTGCGGCAGGAATAAACGATAAGAAAAAACGATAAGAAAATTGAAAGATGACGGTATCAGCCGTCGGGAAAGGAAATCTATATGAAGAAAAGAGAAGTTAAATTAAATCTGTTCGATGTACAGACAACAGGACAGGCAAGTCTGTCCGCCGAGATGAAAACGTTCTATGAGAACACGCTGATAGATATGGCGGAGCCTAAGCTGGTGCATGACCGCTTTGCAGACAAATATCCGATACCAAAGAATAACGGCAAGACGATAGAACTGAGAAAGTACAGCTCGCTTGCAAAGGCGACAACACCGCTTGTCGAGGGCGTTACACCTGCGGGAAACATGCTGTCGGTAACAGCTAAGACGGCAACGGTGAATCAGTACGGCGACTATATCAAGCTGTCGGATATGCTGGAACTTACCGCAATAGACAACAATGTAGTGCAGTCAACAAAGCTGCTCGGCAGTCAGTCGGGAAGAACGCTTGACACGATAACAAGAGAGATAGTTAACGCAGGAACGAATGTTATATATGCCTGCGGCAAGGACGGGGGCGAGGTGCTGTCAAGAGATGAACTCGGCAAGGACTGCGTTTTATCGGTGGATACGGTATTCCGTGCCGCCGCACAGCTTGAGAGCATGAATGCAGACGGAATAGACGGGGAGAGCTATGTTGCGATAATACACCCTTATGCCGCATATGACCTTATGAGAAGTGCGGAGTGGGTCGATGTGCATAAGTATGCCGACCCTGAAAGCATATTCAAGGGGGAGATAGGCTCGCTCGGCAATGTGAGATTTGTAAAAAGCACGGAGGCGAAGATATTTGCCGATGAAAGCTGTCCGCAGTTCTATCAGCTGACCTCCGACGCAAATTTCCTTGAGGGAAAGGACTATTATACGAAGTCGGGCGACAGCTATCAGAAGGCAAGCGTTTCGGCAGGCGGTCAGGTCACAGCCTCGACGTATTATGAGAAGAAGGCACTTGCGGTGTTCTCTACACTGGTTATAGGAGCACACGCTTATGCAGTGACAGACGTTGCCGGCGGCGGTCTTCAGCACATAGTAAAGCAGCTCGGCTACGGTGACGATCCTCTGAACCAGAGAGCAAGCGTGGGCTGGAAGGCGGTACGCACAGCCGAGATACTTACGGATGAGTATATGGTGAGAATAGAAAGCTGTTCTCCTGTTTATTCGGAAAAGACGAGCGCAAATTAAAGCCGGTAAAGGACAACCGGAATAAGCGGCACAGGGTCACTGCAGGGCGTGGTGACAGCAACGGCAGTGCGGGAGGGTAAGGGGAATAATATTGTAAAGGAGAAATATATGAAAGAAAATTTAACTGAACTTGTGGCGGTAAGGCTGTTCAAGGATAACGACAAGTACAACTCGGATGTGTTTGTATCGGTGAACTGCAACAATTATCTTATACGCAGAGGTGAAACGGTGATGGTGCCGTTGTTCATAAAAAAGGAACTGGACAGAGCAGAGCTTCAGAGAAAGAGAGCGGAATACTATCGTGATGAAGGCTGGAAGCAGTCGCTGATAGTGCAGGAGGGCAAGTGATGACGGTAAAGGAAGTCATTGAAACGGTTGACGCACTGCGACCGAACGAGATTGCTGCAGAGGACAAGAGAAAGTGGCTTTATGAGCTTGAAAGCAGGATATATGAGGATCTGTATGTTACGCACGAGCATGAGGGAATCGGGTTTACCGATACGGAAAAGATACTGAGCGACGGTACAACGGAGCTATTCATAAAGGCTCCGCACGATGAGATATACATTCTTTATCTTTGCTCGCTTATAGATTTTTACCATGCAGAGTATGAGAGATATGCCAATGACAATGCTCTGTTTGAGGCTTTGTATGAAAGCTGCTACCGTTTCTGGAACAGCAGGCATATTTCGTGCGTGAGAACCGAAATCACGGGATAGGAGGAAGAACTTGGCGGTAAGAGAAATAACGGGTGGTACGGAAAGTGCCGTAAAGTTCGGCGGTATCGATCGCTCGAACGGTACGCCGCTTGGATGCTGGCAGGAGCTGTACGGTATGGATTTTACCGCTTTTCCTGCGCTTAAAACGGTAAAGCCGTTTTCGTACAAGGCATTGGCTGACGGTATAACGGGGTATATCATAAAAAACGGAGAGATAGTATACACAAAGGCGGACGGTATATATATTTCGGGAGTGAAAACGGCGGTAAATCTCAGTGCAGGGGAAAAACAGCTTGTGTCACTTGGAGCATACATACTGATAATGCCGGACGAGGTGCTTGTAAATACCGCTGATACGCCTGTAAGCGTGCGGTATACGGCGAAGCCGGTGCTTTCAGGAACACTGTTCGAATATAATCAGAACCAGACACGGCCTACGGTTTCTATATACAAGCTGTTGTATCTTGATGTGCCTGAGAAAAGCGTAGCGCTGTCAAGCTACAGCGTTGGCGATATGGTCAGGATAGATTATGAATACGGCGGAAAGAAACAGTACCTGTCTGCATTGATAAGCTCGGTGGGAAAGGAAAGCTACAGCATGAGAGGGTGCGTGTCGATCAACTTCGACACGAGTGCGTACAGCGATACCTATTATTTTTATACGGAAAAGCGGAAGATGGACAGATTCAGGGTGTCTAATATAAAGAATGCGGTCATAAGCTGTCCGATACCGAAGATGGATTTTATAACAGAGCATAACAACAGGCTGTGGGGGTGTTCGTCGGCAAATCGTGAAATATACTGTTCAAAGCTCGGAAGTGCTACGGAGTGGGGAAGCTATGACGGCATCTCAACTGACGCATGGGCGGCAACGGTAGGGTCTGACGGGGATTTCACCGGAGTATGCGTGTACGGGGGTAGTGTACTGTTCTTTAAGGAAAATGTCGTCCATATTGTCTACGGCACACGAGCGTCAAACTTTACGCTAAGCACCGTAAAGCTGAGAGGCGTTCAGAAGGGCAGTGACGGGTCGCTGTGCATATCGGACGGACTGCTTTATTATAAGGCGCCTGAGGGGATATTCAGCTTTAACGGCTCTGCATCGGTGAGGATCGACGCAAAGCTGGGTGATGATATTACCGATACGGCGGTGATGACGGCAAACGGAAGATATGTCGTTATGTGTGCGGCTGACAAAACGGTGTATTATTATGACAAGCGTTACTCGGCGTGGTACACAAGACAGCTTGCGGATGTAATCTCGGCACACGAGATAAACGGCAGGCTGTATGCTGTTACCCGTGACAGCAATAAAAAGATGAGGCTTGTAATGCTTGTCGGAGACGACAGCGGTTATACGGACAGTGACAGGAGTGAATTTTCTGCGGTCAGCGGCGAACTTGGCAGGGGAAGCATATTCAGAATATATAAAAAGCTGAGAATGTCGCTGTATCACAAAAAGCAGGACAATGAGACGCTTGAACTGTCGGCATATATAAGCACTGACGGCGGAGAATGGAGGAAGGTATATGAGCTTTGGGGTGAAAAGGGTAATGGCGAAGAAATAGCTGTCGCTCCGGTAATACCGCTCAGAAGCAGAAAGATAAGAATAAAGATATGCGGCGAAGTAAGCGGTGACGCTTGTGCAACGCTGTATGGCATATATCTTGACAGTGAAAAGGGAAGTGAGATAAGTGGATAATCTGAATATAAGCTTTGCTCCCGATAAATCTGCGGAGGACAAAGGGCGGATAAATGCGGTTGAGGATTATCTGTCGCTACTTACCGAAAGGATAAAATTCTGTCTTAACGGTATAGATGAGAATATTGCGCAGAAGTCGGACGGCGAAGAGGAAAAACAGCTTATTTACAGTACGATTGCGGACGAAGTGGGGCAGTTCACCAACACAGATAAAAACTGCGAGGTGTTCAACGACTACGAAAACAATGTTGCATCAGCGTACTATTCTCATGCCGAAGGGTATATGACTACAGCGAGCGCTCCGCACAGCCATGCGGAAGGAAGCAACACTGTAGCATCCAATCTATCCTGTCATGCAGAAGGCAGTGGAACGACCGCTTCGGGAAATTGTTCTCATGCTGAAAATATGGGTTGTATCGCAAGCGGCAGTAACTCACACGCTGAGGGGTATCATACTATAGCACGGGGAGAGCATTCGCACGCATCGGGAAGTCACACAATTGCGGGAATGGAGGTCTTTTCACTCGGAAGGTATAACAAAAAGGCTGAAGATGTGGCACTTGTTGTCGGTAACGGCTGGGGAAACGATAGCCATGAATATAGGAGCGACGCCCTGACGCTTGACTATAGCGGTAATCTGCATATATCCGGAAAGCTGACGGCTGACGGGGGTGTCGGCTATGTGCTTCCCTCTGCAACTGCTGACACGCTCGGCGGTGTTAAGATAGGCGATAATATATCGGTGACGGCTGACGGGGTTATCTCGGTTAATCTGTCGGCATACCTGAAAAACACAGATATAGCGGACTGGGCAAAAGCTGAAAGCAAGCCTGTGTATACAGCGGAAGAAGTCGGAGCGGCAACAGCGGCAGATATTACTGCGGCGGTGAACGCTGTCGAGATTGGCGGAAGAAATCTGCTGTATGACAGCACGGGGAACATCAAAAACGGCTGGAGCGGTACTACGGTGATAAATGTCGGGGGCGGAATATCCGGTAACAGCCTTGCAATATCCAGAACAGGCTATTCCGGAAATGCAAGATATTTCGGCATAAGCAAGCGGCACTTTCTGACGGATTTCAACGTCGGCACAAGCTACACTCTGTCGGCGTGGATAAAGGTCAGAAGCGATGTCGGGCTTGACGCAAGCGGGTATGTAATGGCACGATTTCGCTCGGCAGATGATAAAAAGCTGTATGCCTTGTCGCTGACGGTGGGGGTCGATACTGTTAAAGACAAGTGGCTCTACTATAAAAAGACGTGGACGATAAATGACAGCGACATAGCGAAGCTCGAATGCGTGGCGCTTGCGCTTGATAAAAACGGCATGATTGAGGCTTGCAACATCAAGCTCGAAAAAGGCACTAAGGCTACGGACTGGTCGCCTGCGGCCGAAGAGGACACGGAACGTATCACAAGCCTTGAAGCAAGAGTGGCGGCACTTGAGGCTGTGGCGGTATCGGGAGGTGAGGTATAATGCTTGATTTTGGAAAGTGGATAGTCGAGGTCGCTGTGAACGGCGTTAAAAGCGGCAGCTTTGACAGAGCGTGGGCGGCTATGCAGCTTGGCAATCATTACAGCCGTGACAGGATAACGGCGGAGGATATTGCGAGGTTTGATGAGGAGATGAATGAGTTTGAGGCAAAGATGAACGAGGCGGATAATACGGAAATTTACGAGGAGGTTATATGAGCGAAAAACAGAAAAACAAGGATAAGGACAGCGCTCCGGTATATAAGAGCAGATACGGCGACGCACTGAAAAACAATCTTGCAAAGGTTATGGAAAAGAAGAATTTCAGCTATGACGCAGATAAGGACAAGCTGTTCTCACAGTATAAGAACAGCTATGAAAAATCGGGCAGAACAGCTATGCGTGACACTATGGGGAATGCGGCATCGCTTACGGGCGGATACGGCAACAGCTATGCGGTCACGGCAGGTCAGCAGGCATATAACAGCTATATGTCAAAGCTCAGCGATAAGATTCCCGAACTTGAACAGAGGGCGTATGAACGTTATAAGGATGATGAGGAAAGTGCGTATAAGCGACTCAATACTCTTATAGGGCTTGAGAAGTCGGACTACGGAAGATACCGTGACAGCGTTGACGATTATAACACAAACAGAAATTTTGAATATAATAAAAGTAAGGACGCTCTGGCACAGCGTAATTTGCAGGCGCAGTTTGAACGGGATAATTACGAGAACGACAGGGATTATAACCGCAGGGTATATGAAAATGACAGGGATTATGCTCAGAAGGTGTATGACAACGACCGCAATTATCAGATAAAACTGAACAGTTCGCTGAAAGACGCTGTGGAGAATGAGGAAACCGGCAGTACGAAATTTTCGCCGAGTGACGCTTATGATTTTATCAGCAAGTACGGGGATAAAATCTATACGGATGAGGAATATATCGAGGCACTTTATCAGCTTTACGGTGATAAGGAGGGCTTCTTTGACTGGGTGGAGCAGATGGAGATACCCGGTGACACAAAGGGCACAACGTATCTTGAGCTGTTGTATGATATACATCCGGAGATTAGGCCGTCAACGTTTAAGAAAATGGGTATGCCCGATGATGAACTTATAAGAAGAACCGCAACAGGCGGCGGAGCTACGCCTCCTCATTCCCAGAGCTTCTGGTGGTTAAATCAGGGGATGACCAAAAAGTAAAAAAGTGAAAGCAAAGGAGGGGGAAATATGAGCAGGATACAGATAATTATTGACAGCATAGCAGGTGCTGTCGGAGCGGTGCTGGGATTTATGTACGGCGAGGTAAACGGCTTGTTCCGTGCGCTTATCGCTTTTATGATCCTGGACTATGTGAGCGGTGTGCTTGTGGCGATAGCGGAGAAGAAGCTGTCAAGTGCGGTAGGCTTCAAGGGGATAGCGAAAAAGCTGCTGATACTTGTGTTCCTGTCGGTAGGCCATATCGCAGACACCTATGTGCTTGGCGGTGTGCCTGTCGCTATGACGGCGGTAATGCTTTTCTATATTGCTAACGAGGGAATCAGCATTGTCGAAAACGCATCGGCACTGGGACTGCCGGTGCCACAGAAAATAAAGAATGTATTAAGGCAGATAAAAAGTAAAAGTGGGGAGGACGACAGTGAGAACAAAGGGCATTGATATAAGCAGGGTGCAGGAGCAGTTCGATTTTACGGCGGCTGTGTCGGCAGGCGTGAAGTTTGTAATTATCCGTGCCGGCATAAGCACGGATGAGGACACTTACTTCAGACGCAATATCGAGCAGTGCAGAAAGCTCGGTATAGATTTCGGCTGTTACTGGTATGTTACAGCGACAGACACAGCGGAGCTTGACAGGCAGATAAATGCGTGCGTCAAGGTGATAGGCGATGAAAAGCCGTCATATCCCGTGTTCTGCGACATGGAGGAACAGCGTCAGATCGACAACCTCA
>OHLY01001320.1_pt1 | contig 10683 bp, 6 predicted proteins | sample 1569251 | NCBI WGS metagenome assembly OHLY01 (sample SAMEA3879532, study PRJEB24766) | human gut metagenome | biome: human-associated habitat; feature: feces | place: USA | collected 1985/1987
TTTTCAAGCAGTTCAGCATGGATACGGTCTTCCAGCTCTACTGCGGGAAGCTCCAACAGTTTCACGACTAGAATCTGCTGAGGCGAGAGCGTTTGGATTTGCTGTTGCGCCTGCGATTGTATTTGACGGGAACCTTGTGCCATATTCGTTTTTGCTTTCTACTCTGTTTCTCGCTACAAAAGTAACTTTTTAACCAGAGATTACACAGATTAGAGGAATAATTTTTAATCCTATAACACAAAAATCGTTATCTTTGTTGCACGAACTTAAAATTAGAACAATATGTTTGCCAAAGAAACGTATATGCAGCGAAGAGCCCTGCTGAAAAAGAAATTAGGCTCCGGAGTTTTGTTATTTCTAGGAAATGACGAGTGCGGACTAAATTACGAAGATAACACCTTCCGCTATCGTCAGGATTCTACTTTCCTTTATTATTTCGGACTGTCATGTGCAGGACTTTCGGCAATAATCGATATTGACGAAGACAAGGAAATTATTTTCGGTGATGAATTATCAATTGATGCCATCGTGTGGATGGGGTCACAACCTACACTACAAGAAAAATGCGAACGGGTGGGCGTGGCTAACTTACTGCCATCCGCAGAAATAGTCAGCTATCTCCATAAATGTGTCCAGAAAGAAGAGCGAACGTGTGGGCATAACGGATGTGATGCCTTCCTCCGAGATTGTGAATTATCTGCACAAAGCGGTGCGTAAAGGACAGACGGTGCATTATCTTCCTCCTTACCGGGCGGAACATAAATTGAAACTGATGGATTGGCTGGGTATCCCCCCTGCACATCAGGAAGGTTCCGTTCCATTCATCCGCGCCGTAGTAGCCCAGCGGAACTATAAATCGGCAGAAGAAATCGTAGAGATAGAAAAGGCTTGCAATGTGACTGCCGATATGCATATCACCGCCATGAAAGTACTTCGTCCGGGTATGTATGAATATGAAGTGGTGGCGGAAATGAACCGGGTAGCGGAATCCAATAACTGCGAACTTTCTTTCGCTACAATCGCTACCATCAACGGACAAACTTTGCATAACCATTATCACGGCAATAAAGTAAAACCGGGTGATCTGTTTTTAATAGATGCCGGTGCGGAGGTTGAATCGGGATATGCAGGAGATATGTCATCTACCATTCCTGCCGACAAGAAATTCACGCCCCGCCAACGGGAAGTCTACGAGATACAGAATGCCATGCATCTGGAATCGGTTAAAGCACTCCGACCGGGCATTCCTTATATGGATGTATACGAATTGTCCGCCCGTGTCATGGTTGATGGAATGAAAGCTCTCGGACTGATGAAAGGCAATGCGGAAGACGCTGTTCGCGAAGGTGCGCACGCCTTATTCTATCCGCATGGATTAGGCCACATGATGGGGCTGGATGTACACGACATGGAAAATCTGGGAGAAATATGGGTAGGCTACAACGGTCAGCCGAAAAGTACGCAGTTCGGCCGTAAGTCACAACGCCTTGCCATACCTCTGGAACCTGGATTTGTACATACGGTAGAACCGGGTATATACTTTATTCCGGAATTGATCGATATGTGGAAAGCGGAAAAGAAATTTACCGATTTCATCAACTACGACGTAGTGGAAACTTATAAAGATTTCGGCGGTATCCGCAATGAAGAAGATTATCTGATTACCGAAACCGGCGCCCGTCGATTAGGCAAGAAGATTCCTTTAACGCCAGAAGAGGTGGAGGCTTTGCGATAATTGTTCACCACAGATTACACGGATTAACACAGATAATAAAATAATATTGATAATCAATGTATTAATCTAATCTGTGTAATCCGTGTAATTTGTGGTAAAAATGACTTCAATCATCCCAATCGGATAAAGGTAATACTTTCTTTCCATACCACCTCATCCAGGCATACGCCTTCCTTTTTCTAAGATAAAGTGTATCACCACAATTCTCCAGTGCCTCCCAATCAAAGACAGAGTGAGAGCGGAAGGACTTCTCCAACCAATAAAAGATGTGGTAAGTCGCAAAGGGAAGCAACATCCACCACCATGAGAAGAACAACGACAAGACCAAAGCGGGTAGCAACGTCAACAAAAAGCATTCCCAGAACTGCCTTGCATGGATTCTGACTTCCATATCTTCCCAAATCTCCAAATATTTATATCGGGTAAAAAAAAGACCACCCAACATAAAACAATGCTTCTTTCCTTTTCTTAAGAACCATTTTGCCAAAAGATTATTATAAAAAATCATACTCTTACTATTTTTGCATATAATCTACTTAACAGAATATAAAATCAAAGGTTTAGGCTTTTAGCGTTTAATATCATTATACACCCCCTCTTCCCACTTAATATTTAAAGCTGCTTCCCCCAAGAAATTCGCGAAGCAAAGAAGTCGGCGGAATTTCCTTATCCTGTACGGGAACGAAATATTTGATAAACTTCAATAACCGATAAGCCTCGCAATATTCGGGACAATTACGCGGTACTCCCATCAATATAGGCTCGGCATGGAGACGAAGCACGGCAAACTCGAAAAGCAGTGCCGAGTTAAACATTACATCTGCATTTTCCTGATAAGGGAAAATCCACTTGTCTTCACCCGCACGCACACTAGGCCAACGCGAGATTGTCTCACGGGCAGAATATCCCCGATAATTGAAATCACGGATAATACGGCGTAACAAACGATTGTCCGTTGTCGGAATCCAGTTGTGGTCATCCAACGAAATGGTCGTCAACGCAGAAACATAAATCTTGAACTTCCGTTCTGCCGGAATATGAGGAGTAAGTTCGGGATTTAAGGCATGAATACCTTCCAGGATTAATATCGTATTATCTTTAATTTTCAGTTTATCACCCTTATACTCTTTCTTTCCGAGTGAGAAGTTAAAACGGGGAAGTTCCACCTCCTCTCCACGAAGCAATGCCTGCAACTGCCGATTAAACAGTTCCAAGTCGAGCGCGTAAAGCGATTCATAATCATAGTTTCCGTTCTCATCCAACGGCGTATCTTCACGGTCTACAAAATAATTATCGAGAGAAATAGGATATGGCTTTAACCCGTTCGTCATAAGCTGAATAGAAAGGCGTTTGCTGAAAGTAGTCTTTCCCGAAGAAGATGGTCCGGCTATCAGCACCAGTTTCACCCGGTTTCCGTTTTCTCCCCGATGGAAAATGGTATCGGCAATCTGAGCAATCTTCTTTTCCTGCAATGCTTCCGCAACGTTTATCAAATCCGTCGCGTGTCCTACTTCACATGCCAGATTGAAATCACCCGCATTGTTAAGCCCCATGATATAGCTCCAATTCAGATATTCCTTAAAGACATCCAGCATCTTCTCCTGCTTCACGACATCTTCCAAGACTTCCGGATTCTCACGGCTCGGAATGCGAAGAAGTAATCCATCGTAATATTTCACAATGTCGAACAGTTTCAGATACCCGGTGCTGGGCAACAGATTACCATAGTAATAATCGACCGTATCTCCCAACGTATAATAATAGGTATAGAGAGAACCGGAAGTTTCGAGCAATCTGACCTTATCATTCATTCCCCGTTCGCTGAAAATACGCACAGCCTCAGTTGTATGGCATTCAATGCGATGATAAGGAATATCCTCAGCAATAATTTCCTGCATACGCTGCTTGATACGCATCACGTCTTCCAGCTCCACAGGACGCCCGATCCGCAAATTGCAGAAATATCCTTTTGAGACAGGGTGCTCTACAAACAATTTTCCTTCCGGGAACAATTCCGTGACAGCCTTGAACAGTACAAAGCAAAGCGAACGGACATAAGTCCGCATACCGGACTGGTCACGCACATCCAGAAACTCTATATCCTTATTATTATAGACTCTGAAATTAAGCCCTTCAGATCGGTTATTGACTTTGGCGCTAACCACCTGGTAAGGAAAATTAAGATTAAAACCGTAATAAATATCCAAAAGTGAGCTCCCGATAGGGAATTCTTTAGAAATATTATTATTTTTGCAACATATTTGTAACATCTGTTTCATCGAGTTCGTTAAAAGGTGAATATTATGGGACTAAATATACTTATAATCAGATTGAGAACAAATAACCATTAAAAATATTATAGATGGAATATTCTTTTTATGATTTTTTAAAGCTCATAGGCTCATTAGGACTCTTCCTTTACGGAATGAAGATCATGAGCGAGGGCTTACAAAAGGTCGCGGGTGACAGGCTACGAAGTATCTTGACGGCAATGACTACCAATCGGGTAACGGGTGTTTTAACAGGTGTGCTAATCACAGCCCTTATCCAGTCCTCTTCAGCAACGACTGTAATGGTCGTAAGTTTCGTTAATGCAGGACTGCTCACTCTTGCCGAATCCATCAGCGTAATTATGGGCGCCAATATCGGTACTACCGTAACCGCCTGGATTATTTCTATTTTCGGATTTAAGGTTGACATGGCCGCATTCGCCCTTCCACTTCTGGCCATTGCCCTTCCGCTTATCTTCTCAGGCAAAAGCAACCGCAAATCCATCGGTGAATTCATTTTCGGTTTCTCTTTCTTATTTATGGGACTTTCTTACTTGAAAGCCAATGCTCCCGACTTGAACGCCAATCCGGAAATGCTTGCCTTTGTACAGAACTATACGGATATGGGATTTTTCTCCATCCTCCTGTTCTTATTCATCGGTACTATACTGACCATGATCGTACAGGCCTCCGCCGCTACGATGGCAATCACGCTAATCATGTGTGCCAACGGCTGGATCAGCCTGGAATTGGGAGCTGCCCTCGTATTGGGTGAAAATATCGGAACAACCATCACCGCCAATCTCGCCGCATTGACAGCCAACACACAGGCTAAGCGGGCAGCATTGGCACATTTTGTATTCAATGTATTCGGTGTTATCTGGGTGCTGATTATTTTCCATCCGTTTATGCACTTCGTAAACTGGGTAGTCGACACTTTCTTCCAAAGCAGTAATCCGGAAGTCGCCATCTCCTACAAATTGTCGGCTTTCCACTCTATCTTCAACATCTGTAACGTATGTATCCTGATATGGGGTGTGAAATTGATTGAACGTACCGTATGCGCTCTCATACACCCGAAAGAAGAGGACGAAGAACCACGATTGCGCTTCATCACCGGAGGTATGCTTTCCACTGCAGAGCTCTCTATACTTCAGGCACGTAAAGAAATCCATCTCTTTGCAGAGCGTACCCATCGTATGTTCGGCATGGTGCAGGATTTGCTACACACAGAAAAGGATGACGATTTCAACAAGCTGTTTAGCCGGATAGAAAAATATGAGAATATCAGTGACAACATGGAACTTGAAATAGCCAACTATCTGAATCAGGTTTCTGAAGGACGCCTAAGTTCAGAAAGTAAATTGCAGATACGTGCCATGTTGCGGGAGGTGACGGAAATCGAAAGTATTGGTGACAGTTGTTATAATCTGGCACGCACCATCAACCGGAAACGTCAGACCAACCAGGATTTTACCGAGAAACAATATGAGCATATTCATTTCATGATGAAACTGACGAACGATGCACTTGCTCAAATGATTGTGGTAGTAGAAAAACCGGAACATCAGAGCATCGATATCAACAAGTCCTTCAACATCGAGAATGAAATTAACAACTACCGTAACCAACTGAAGAATCAGAACATTCTGGACGTAAACAACAAAGAATACGATTATCAGATGGGAGTTTATTACATGGATATTATCGCCGAATGCGAGAAACTGGGTGACTATGTGGTAAATGTGGTAGAAGCCAGCAGTGATGTAAAAGAGAAGAAAGCTTCTTAATAGAGCAAAATTGAATCATAAAAAAGGAGAATCAGCTAAAATATATTTATAGCCGATTCTCCTTTTTTATTTTCAAAACTACCCTTCTGATACTTGATATAGAGTATCTATACAAGAATATTAGACACAAACAACATAAAAATAGAGAAAATCAAAATAGATACGGGTAATAACAAGAAAGCTAATTGATAAATTCTTATTAAATTTGCTCGTGATAGGAATCATTCCAGAAAGCAGTCTTAATCTATCATTTTTAATAACCTCAAATGGATATAAAATGAAAACACTATTATTAACCGGTCACAAAATTATTTGCTTATCACTCATATTATTCTTTAGTTCTAATATCAGGGCTGCATCCACTGATCACATAAACTTCAGAAAACTTTCCGTAAATGAAGGATTGTCTCAAAACACTGTATGGGGAATGATGCAGGATGCAAACAACAAAATATGGATTGGTACGACAGATGGTCTGAACCGTTATGACGGCTATACGTTCACCACCTACTATCACACTTCCAATGACAGCCTTTCTATTGCAAATAACCAGATTATATCACTTTGCACCGATTCGGACGGTGTATCGTGGTTCGGTACGCTGGTCGGCTTATCACGTTATAACCCGGAAACGGATAATTTCACCAATTACCTCTTACCTAATACCCCTTTTCAAGTATTAGCAATAGAGGATGCCTCCGATAAGGGTATCTTATTCCTCGCAACAAACATCGGACTTGTTTCTTTCCAAAAAGGAGACAAGAAACTACATATAGATCCAACACTTAAACATCTAACTATCAACACTATTTGTAGAATAAAAGACGAACTATTATTGGGTACTTCTCAAGGTGCATATCTATATTCAATCCATACGAAGAAAACAAAAAAAATACTCCCTGAACTACTCGATACGCCAATTGCCAGTATCATCTATAACACTAAGACCAAAGACTACTGGGTAGGTACCCAAAAGAAAGAAATCTATCGTTTCAACAATAAATGGCAAATATTGAAAAAATATCAGATAGATAAAAGTGATACGTTCTCTCCCGCCAATACAGTGCGGGTACTGAAACAGTATACAGACGGACAAATATGGATTGGTACCACCGAAGCATTGTTCAGTTTTGATCCGGAGCACGAAATATTTGAAAAACGCTTGTCTCATAGTTCTATCCGTTCTCTCTTTATAGACAATCAGGGAGGAATATGGGTAGGAACCTACTATGATGGAATCAATTATTACCACCCGTTTGCCCCGACATTTAAAACGTTAGAATATTCTCCTTATTTCAATTCCCTGAATGACAAAGTCGTCAGCTGTATTGTGGAAGAACCATCTACCAAGAATCTATGGATCGGAACAAATGATGGCGGTGTAAACTACTACGACCGTCAAAAACAGACTTTTTCTTATTATAGAGCCACAAAGCAAGGGAATGGGTTACGTTCCAATAACATTAAAGCCATTTCATTGGATAAATCCGGTAATATCTATGTAGGTACACACTCCGGCGGACTAAGCTATATCCACACAAAAACAGGAAAAATAGAGAATTTCTCAATACCTCAAATGGAAGCTGAAGACAACAGCTGCTACTCCTTACTGGATGACGGTGAAAACTTTCATGTAGGTTCAATGGTCGGTCTGCTGCTCTTCAACAAAACAACCAAAGAGTTCAGAAAACACCCGTTGGCTGAAAGCAACCCGGAATTATCCGGAATATTAATAAGAGCCTTATACCGTGATTCCTCCGGAAAGATTTGGATTGCCACCGAAAAAGGACTGTTCTTATACACCGGAACTCCCAAAGTTCAACATCTGACAGATAATTTGTCTTCCGACTTTTCGGCTCATATCATAGCATACTGCATCCACGAAGATAGTCAGAAAAATATATGGGTCACTTCTGCCAATGGTCTATACCAATACGGACCGGATATAGAACTGCATAAACATTACACTGTTAAAAACGGCCTCATCAACAATTGTATATACGGGCTTTTGGAAGATAGTTCAAGGCGTATGTGGTTGAGTACCAACAAAGGGTTGTCCTGCTTCGACATTGACAGAGAACAATTTCACAATTACCGGCAGGAAGACGGCTTGAGCCACAATGAATTTAACGTATATGGTTACTGTAAAGGTTCCGATGGTACTTTCTATTTCGGAAGCCTGAACGGCATCACTTATTTCAGCCCGTTCAAGTTTATGGAGAACCCGTTCATGCCCCAACCTGATATTGTAGGAATATCCCTTATGAACCAGTCGGTCACCCATCTCCAGAACAACATATCCCAAGTACACCGGGGTGAATACGGCCGACTGCAGGGCATAGATTTCCCCTTCAACCAACGACAGTTCAATATCCGGTTTACCGTTTCAAACTATCTCAGCAACCAGCGCAATGCGTTCGCTTACCAGCTCAAAGGCTTCGACAAGGAGTGGAATTCTACCGAAGAACGTAATGTCAGTTATTCCAACCTTCCGCCGGGACATTATACCTTCCTGTTGAAAGCGTGTAACAACGATGGCAAATGGTGCGAGATGCCGACTGAATTCTTTATACACATCACTCCGATGTGGTATCAGACATGGATAGCCAGGTGTATTTTTATCCTGTGCGGATTAGGTATCATCGGCTGGATTATGTATTTCTTCATCGCAAGAACCAGAATGAAGATGCAGTTGCAGGTTGAGACACTTGAACACAACAAGATACAGGAAATCAATAATGAAAAGGTGCGTTTCTATATGAATATGTCGCACGAGCTGCGTACTCCGCTAAGCCTGATTATCGCCCCATTGGAAGACATGATGAAACTAAGCAGAATGCTGGATAAAAAACTGCAACGCGATTTGCAATATGTTTATCAAAACAGCCGTAGGCTGCTACATATCATCGACCAGCTCTTAAACTTCAGAAAAGCGGAATCAGGCGCTCTACCTATCCAAGTAGAAATGTGTAATATCGAAGAATGGTTCCGGCAGATATTCATGCTGTTTTATAATCAGGCAGAAACCCGTAACATTGACTACCTGTTCCATTCGGGAATCATCGACACACAATTTCCGATCGACAAAAAATATATCGAAACTATTTTAATCAACCTGTTATCCAATGCCTTCAAATTTACACCGGACAATGGAAAAATAGAACTGGAACTCTGGGAGAAAGAAGATACCTTCGGATTTAATGTAAAAGATAGCGGTAAAGGTATTCCCCAGGAAAAGCTGGACCATGTTTTCGAACGATTTTATCAGGTTAATGAGAATGACAAGGGAACCGGCATCGGGCTTTCCTTGGTGAAATGCCTGGTGGACAAGCATCACGGCAGCATTTCCGTGGATAGTAAAGAACGGCTATACACCATATTCAGCGTTATACTTCCCAAAGATATAAATACATATACAGCCGAGGAATTGGCAAAACAGCCCGTCAAAACCTCCGACTCCAGTCTTTATATTGACGAATCCCTATCTTACATCCCGGCAGAAGACAATCAAGAGAACGGCACGGATAAGGATACGAACAAACCTGTTATTCTATTAGTGGATGACAACATCGAAATGTTGGACTACTTGAAGGGTATCCTGCAATCCAAGTATCAGATTATAACAGCTACCAATGGCAAAATAGCTCTCGACATAATGAAGACACAGCCGGTTGATATTGTGCTCTCGGACGTGATGATGCCCGAAATGGACGGATTGCAACTGTGCAAGTTAGTCAAACGTAACATACAGACCTCTCACATTCCGGTGATTCTTTTATCTGCCAAGAGCTCTCTCGAAGACCAGACCTCCGGCATTGATATCGGTGCAGACGATTATATCGGAAAGCCGTTCTCCACCTCTTTACTCAAGGGAAAAATCAATAATATACTGAAAGCCAGAGAACGCTTTCGGCAATATTACTCAAGTACAATCAATATAGATACGGCAAAAATGACTTCCAATGCTATGGATAATGAATTCCTGAGCAAAGTAATACAAATTATTGAAGACAACATCAGTGATGAAAAGTTCTCGACAGAAGATTTGGCAAACAAATTATTTATGAGCCGTTCCAACCTGTATATCAAGATGAATGCCATATCCGGAGAAGCACCGGCAAACTTTATCCGTCGTATCCGCTTCAACAAAGGATGTCAGATGCTGCTTGAAGGACGCTATACCGTTGCTGAAATCAGTAATAAAATAGGTTTTAGCTCTCCTTCTTATTTCACCAATAGTTTTAAGAAATATATGGGAATGCTTCCTACCGAATATATCAAAAAGCATCAGGAAAAAAAGTAATTCCTGAAATCAGTCATTCTAAAGACTGAATGTATCAAAAAGAAAAGTTCCCTCAATATGAAGGAACTTTTCTTTTAAATTAGAATGTCAGGATAGCACGAGCATTGCCACTATTTGTCACCGCCCACCAGTCGTCTTCGATACCTCCATAGTCATCATCTTTTGCTTCTACACCCAAACAGATAAAACCTGCCCAAGGGGCATCTGACCCTTTATTTTTCTTGTCAGTAGCGGTACTATACCAATGACGTCTTTCACTACCAGCTACAGGAAACAGTTCGCCCACCCCGGCTTTTGCCAAAACTTGCAATGAATTCCGGACAATCAAAGATTCCGTCAACTGCCCACCACTTGCTGTTGCGTATGCTTTTGCAAGCGCATCATATTGTTTGACAGCACCCCAATACCAACCACTGGTAGAAGCAGGCGCTTTCGTCTTCTCATTATTCTGATAGTTTACAATCATTTCCGCGATAGGATAATCAGACAAAGTCTGCTGCTTGAGCAATTCTGTTTTCAAAAATCCCTGAATATCATTCATATCTCCTTTCAAACCTTCAGGAATCACCACATCTGCCGATTTTC
>OHLY01001329.1_pt1 | contig 10588 bp, 9 predicted proteins | sample 1569251 | NCBI WGS metagenome assembly OHLY01 (sample SAMEA3879532, study PRJEB24766) | human gut metagenome | biome: human-associated habitat; feature: feces | place: USA | collected 1985/1987
TCGGTTCGGGCTTCTCTTTGGGCTGAGTATTTGCCAAAGGGATTTCCTTATCCGGCATTACCTCCTCCACGGACTCGTCTTCCGTTTCCTTCTCCTCTACGGACTCATCCATGTCCGAGAAATCCACGTTCTCGTTGATCTCTGTCGTCTCAAAGATAGAGAAAGGCTTGTTTACCTGTTCCCGCAGGTCTTTATCCGGCAGGAAAGAGAATTTATAATGTTCGGGGATCAAGAAACGTTCACCGGTATTCACGTGGATACTCTCCCGCTTCTCCACAGAGATAATCTTGAAAGTACCCAAGCCCTTTACTTTTACGATCTTATCCGTATAGACCCCTTCGGATACCACCGAGATAAAATCTCTCAAGAAACGCTCTACCTCTCCTCTGTCCTTGCCGGTACGCTCCGATAATAAACCGGCTAAATCTTGTATATTCAGCCGGTTATTCATGATCACCCAATTCCTTTAAACGATTCTTCACGGTCGTTCCGGGCTTGAACACGGGAACTAATTTAGGGGGAACCAGATATCGCTTCCCGTTCGCCGGATTCACGGAAATACGTTCCGCTTTCTTTTTCACTTCGAATGTTCCAAAACCTTGTATGGAAATCATATTCCCTTCTTCCAGTTGCCGCGTCATATCCGACAGTAAAGAAGTAACCAACTCCGAAGTATCCTTCAAAGTATACCCTAACCTGCGTGACAATTCCGAAGTAAATTCTTTGTTATTCAAAATCCAAGCTTTAAAATTGTGAACTACTGTGCTATATTAGCAAATCTTCCCCACATACACAAGAAGTACGAAAGGAAATATTTAAATAATCCGTCCAAAAAGGTCGAAATCATCGGAATTTATTATCTCTACCTGATAAAAGCCACCAATCTCCAACGGTTCATCACCACATTCAATCAGCACTTCCGGGTCTACTTCGGGAGAATCGAACTCCGTACGTCCGATATAGTAATCACCTTCCAGACGGTCGATTATTACTCTCATCTGCCTGCCTACCTTTGCTGCGCTCAGTTCGGCAGAAATACCTTGCTGGATGGACATCAATTCATCCAACCGGGCTTGCTTTACTTCTTGAGGAATGCTGTCTTCGTAATGGGCAGCGGCATACGTACCTTCCTCCTCGGAATATGCAAATGCCCCCATTCTATCGAAGCGCACCTTGCGGACAAACTCCTTCAACTCTTCAAAGTCAGCTTCCGTTTCTCCTGGATGCCCCACCATAAGCGTAGTACGCAAATGAATTCCCGGCACTTCTTCCCGAAACTTTTCTATCAACCGATAAGTATCCTCTTTAGTAACATGACGGCGCATTTTCTCCAACATATTATCACTGATATGCTGCAAGGCAATATCCATATATTTACATACATTGGGACGCTCGCGCATTACGCGGAATAAATCCATCGGGAAATGAGCCGGATAAGCATAATGCAAACGTATCCATTCCACACCTGGAATTTCTGAGATTTTTTCAATTAATTGGGGCAACATCTGCCTCTTATATAAATCTACGCCATAATAGGTCAATTCCTGCGCAATAACCTGAAACTCTTTCACTCCGCGGGCCACAAGATACTTCACCTCGTCCAGGATTTCTTCCATAGGACGCGACACATGTCGGCCCGTAATAATAGGGATGGCACAATAAGAACATTTGCGGTCGCATCCTTCCGATATTTTCAGATAGGCATAATGCTGAGGAGTGGTCAGTGTACGCTCTATGTGCAGTTCATCATGGTATGCCTTACCCAAGTCCTGCAGCAACTCTTTCCAATTGAACTTACCATAAAATTTATCCACCTGAGGAATTTCAATTGCCAGTTCCTTCAGATAACGTTCCGAAAGGCAACCCATAACATAGAGTTTCTCCAACTCGCCTTCTTCCTTGGCCTGCGCAAATTCAAGAATCATATTGATGGACTCCTCTTTTGCATCGCCGATGAAACCACAGGTATTAATTACGGCAATCTCTCCTTTCGGATGCTCGGTATCATGCGTCACATGAAAGCCCGCTTCCTCCAGCTGGCGCATCAAATGCTCCGAGTCCACTAAATTTTTAGAGCAGCCTAATGTTATGATATCAATAGTTTTCCGTTTCATGCATTCCCTCCGAACAATGAATCGACAAACTCTTTTTTACGGAACACCTGCAAGTCCTCTATACCTTCTCCCAGACCGATGTACTTTACCGGAATCTTAAACTGGTCGGAGATTCCGATTACAACGCCGCCTTTAGCCGTTCCGTCCAGCTTGGTTACAGCCATTGCCGTAACCTCCGTTGCCAAAGTAAACTGCTTGGCCTGCTCAAATGCATTCTGTCCGGTGGAACCGTCCAAAACAAGCAATACCTCATTCGGAGCATCCGACACAACCTTCTTCATTACATTCTTAATTTTGGTCAGCTCGTTCATCAGACCCACTTTATTATGCAGACGTCCAGCGGTATCTATAATCACCACATCGGCATTATTGGCTACTGCTGAACTCAAAGTATCAAATGCCACAGAAGCAGGGTCAGCACCCATTTTCTGTTTAATGACGGGAACCCCCACACGTTCTCCCCAGATAACCAGCTGCTCCACCGCCGCTGCACGGAAAGTATCGGCAGCACCCAGATAAACGGATTTGCCGGCTTTCTTAAACTGATAAGCCAGTTTGCCTATAGTCGTGGTTTTTCCTACACCATTCACTCCCACTACCATAATCACGTATGGCTTCTTCGTAACAGGAGTTTCAAAGTCGTCCACATCATCCGAGTTGTTCTCTGTGAGCAAAGCAGCGATTTCATCGCGCAGAATCACATTCAGCTCCTTCGCATTCATATATTTCTCGTCTGCGGCACGCTTCTCGATACGTTCTATAATCTTCAACGTAGTTTCTACGCCCACATCCGAAGTAATCAACACCTCTTCCAGATTATCCAGCACCTCATCATCCACTTTCGATTTACCGGCTATAGCACGGGCAATCTTCCCGAACACACTCTCTTTTGTTTTAGATAATCCTTTATCTAATGTTTCCTTCTTTTCTTTTGAGAAAAAACTAAAAAATCCCATAGTCTACTTTTTTGTACAATACATTATGCCACAAAGATATAACAAAATTAACAAATAATAAAAGCCGAAACGATTTAATAGCAAAAAAAATCCCCCCGCCGCTATATCGGCGAGAGGAGCTTTATAAGTAATCAGTGCCTTGCAGCAACTGCATTTATCTTATTTCTTGAAAAAGTCCTGTACTTTTTCGTTAGGAACCATTTGCTCATCGAAGATGTAAGCACCGGTCTTCGGAGACTTAACCATCTTGATAACCTTCGTATAAGCACGACCTTCCTTAGAACCATCGTGCAAACTTGCTACTGTTTTCTTTGCCATGGGTTATACTATTATTATTTAATTTCCTTGTGTACTGTTACTCTCTTCAGAATCGGGTTGTATTTCTTCAACTCCAATCTCTCGGTAGTGTTCTTTCTGTTCTTCGTTGTAATATAACGAGAAGTTCCCGGCATACCGCTATCCTTGTGTTCTGTGCATTCCAGAATCACCTGTACTCTGTTACCTTTTGCTTTCTTTGCCATAATCAGTTATTCTCCTCTACTTTTAGCCAATTACTTTAATGCTTTTCCAATCACAATAACCCTTAGCTACTGCATCCTTCAAAGCAGCATCCAAACCTTTTTTGTTAATAATGCGCAGACCGTTGGCGCAAATGCTCAGACTGATCCAGCAGTCCTGTTCTACATAATAGAATTTCTTGTTAAACAAGTTCAAATCAAAGGTTCTTTTTGTTCTTCTCTTTGAGTGTGAAACATTGTTGCCAATCATGGCTTTCTTTCCGGTAATTTGACAAATCTTCGACATTTCTATCTTTATTTTATAGTTTTTATCTATACTTATTTCAAACAGAGCGCAAAGTAAGCACTTTTATCGTTACGAAACAAGTTTTTCCTAAAATAATTCGTTGTACGAAAACATTTTTTCCTCATTTCAGCATACTACAGAGCATAAACAGCGCATTTTGAATAGCCGACTGTACATTTTTCACTCTTCCGCGATCACCTTCCTGCTTCATGGTTACAATTTCGTTTTTGCAGGCAGCCGCTATCCACACAGTACCTACCGGTTTCTCCGGTGTACCGCCACCGGGACCGGCAATTCCCGAAGTGGCAACCGCGCAATCCGTTTTCAACGTTTTCATCGCACCTTTCACCATTTCAACAACCGTCTCCCTGCTCACTGCACCGTACTGCGCCAGCGTCTCGACAGAAACATGGAGCAAATCCGCCTTTATTTCGTTGGAATACGCCACAATTCCGCCTTTAAAATACTCCGAGCTCCCCGGAACCGAAGTTATCAAGGCAGCTATTCCACCACCGGTACAACTTTCAGCGGTGGAAAGGGAGAAATTCTTTGCTTTCAGCAGTTCCCCTACCTTCTCTTCCGTCTTCATACCTTATTATATATATGCAATATACTTTTTCCTTATAAAGTGACACGTGAATAAGCCGGCGCTTCCATCGGACAGAAATCCTTATCCAAATACTTGAAGTATCCGGTTATGGCAATCATCGCAGCATTATCCGTTGTATAGCTGAACTTGGGAATGAAAATATTCCATCCATACTTCTCAGCATGTTCGCGGAATGAATTTCGCAGACCATTGTTTGCCGATACACCACCTGCAACGGCCACATCCTTTATCTTGTACTGTTTTGCCGCTTTACGCAACTTATCCATCAGAATATCGACAACAGTAGCTTCCAGCGACGCTGCCAGGTCTGTCTTGTGATGTTCGATGAAATCGGGGTCATCCTTTATCCAGTCGCGCAAGGAATACAGAAACGAAGTCTTCAAGCCGCTGAAGCTGTAATCCAGTCCGGGAATATGCGGTTTGCTGAAAGTAAAGGCTTTAGGATTTCCCTGGCGGGCAAGCCGGTCGATAATCGGTCCGCCGGGATAGCCCAGCCCCATAACTTTGGAGCATTTGTCGATGGCTTCACCTGCAGCATCATCAATTGTCTGCCCCAGGATTTCCATGTCGTTGTAGGCCTTTACTAAAATAATCTGAGAGTTACCACCGGAAACCAGCAGGCAAAGGAAAGGAAATTCCGGCTGCACGTTTTCTTCACCTTCCGCTTTAATAAAATGAGCTAATACATGTCCGGTCAAGTGATTGACATCTATCATAGGTATCCCCAACGCACGGGCGAACCCTTTGGCAAAGGACACACCCACCAGCAAAGACCCCATCAGCCCCGGACCGCGCGTAAACGCCACGGCACTTAATTCTTCCTTGGTAACTCCGGCACGTTTCAAAGCCTCGTGCACCACCGGCACTATATTCTGTTGATGCGCACGCGAAGCCAGTTCGGGCACTACCCCACCATAAGCTTCGTGAACAGCCTGACTGGCAACGACATTCGACAGCAGGTAGCCATCCTTGATAACCGCTGCGGAAGTGTCATCACATGAAGATTCAATTCCTAAGATTATTGTACTCATAGTGTTTATTTACGTTTAAACGCTACAAAAGTAGTGATAAAAGTAGTATCCATAACGTATTATTTCATATTTTTGTTGGCTGAATTAAAAAAATAACCGCCTATCAGAACGCTGAAAACGACAGTACGCTGGATAATCGGTATAGTGTTAGGACTCTATATCGGAATAATTTTGCTGCTGAACATTCCTTATGTCCAGCACCGCATGTCTGTACTCGTTGCCAAGGGGCTGAGCACCGTATTAGGTAGCGAGCTCACAGTAGGGCGGATAAACATAGGACTGCTGAACCGGATTATCATCGACGACCTGGTGCTGAACGACCAATCGGGAAAAGAGTTGCTGAAAATAGGCCGTCTGTCCGCTAAGTTCGAGATACTGCCGCTGTTCAGCGGAAAGATATCCATCGGTAACGTACAGCTTTTCAGTTTCAATGCCAATCTGGAAAGACCTACTCCCCAGGCAAGCACCAACTTCCAATTCGTGCTCGATGCTTTCGCTTCCAAAGACACCGTCAAGAAGAAGAGCAATCTGGACCTGCGCATCAACTCACTCCTGATACGACGCGGAAAGGTATCTTACGATGTGTTGTCAGCCGAAAGCACTCCGGGCAAGTTCAACCCGCAACACATCCGCCTGTCCAACATTCTTGCCAACATCTCGCTGAAAGCGCTCCAGAACGACTCGGTCAACGCTGCCATCAAGCGGATGAGCGTTGAAGAGGAGCACTCCGGCTTCGAACTGAAAAAGCTAAGTCTGAAGATAATAGCCAACGACCGGAAGATGCGGATAGAGAACTTCGCCATAGATTTGCCCAACACCTCTTTGGCAATGGATACCATCCGTATGGAATACGACAGCCTGGAATCACTCGGCCATTTCACCGATGATGTCCGTTTCTCGTTCCGTATGCTGCCTTCGGAAGTAGCATTACAGGATATATCGGCATTCGTGCCTGCCTTCAAGCCCTTCAAGGAAAAGTTGAAGTTGGAAATGGAAGCCGCCGGAACGGTCAACCGGCTCAACTGCCCGAAACTGCTTATCTCTTCCAACGATCACTTCCTGCTGAAAGGCAATGTATCCCTGCAGGATCTGTCTCATCCGCAAGATGCATACATATTCGGCAATCTGTCCAATTTATATGCCGACCCGGACGGCATTGCATTCTTTGTACGCAACCTGAGTAAAGATTACAAAGGAGTTCCTCCGGTATTGCAGAATCTGGGCACGGTATCTTTCCGTGGAGAGATTTCCGGATACTTCACGGACCTGGTGACCTATGGCGAAGTCCGCACGGATATAGGCACCATCAAGACAGATGTCAAACTCAGTTCCGACAAAGACAAAGGCTATTTCGCTTATTCGGGTGCGGTAAAGACAACCGGATTCGAACTGGGCAGGATGCTGAACAACGACAAGCTTGGAAAAGTCACCTTCAACATGGACGTCAAAGGCAATCATTATGCCCAAAGATACCCCGCCATTACCATGAAAGGGCTGGTGGCATCCATAGACTACAGTGACTATACTTACGAAAACATCACTTTGGACGGAGAGTATAAGCAAGGCGGCTTCAACGGTAACGTATCGCTCAACGACGAAAACGGAGCCATACAACTGAACGGCTCTATCAATACTGCCGGCAAGACACCCACCTTCAACTTCCGTGCCGCTATCGACCATTTCCGCCCTAACACCCTGCACCTCACACCCAAATACAAGGACACGGAATTGGCCGTAAAAATAAAAGCCGACTTCACCGGTAGCTCCATCAACGACATGAACGGTGAAATCAACGTCGACAGTCTCCAATACATCGCTCCGGAACAGAACTTCTTCATGGACAACCTGCGGATTTCTGCCACTCAGAGCGATGAGCGCCAGAAACGGCTGACTATCAGTTCCAACTTCCTGCGCGGTACTATCGAAGGCGACTATTCCTATCAGACATTACCCGCCAGCGTGCTCAACATCATGCGGCGTTACATTCCGGCTCTGATACAGCCCGCCAGAAAACCGCAGAAAACAGAAAACAATTTCCATTTCGACCTCCATATCTACGATACAGAGATACTCTCCACCGTATTCCAGATACCGCTGAAAGTATATACCCACTCTACTCTGAAGGGCTATTTCAACGACAAAGCGCAACGGTTGCGCGTAGAGGGGTACTTTCCACGGCTGAGTTACGGCGGAAAGTTCTTTGAGTCGGGTGTGGTTCTCTGCGAAAATCCGGGTGAACAGTTCCAGGCAAAAGTCCGCTTCACCAACCGGAAAACAACCGGTGCGGTAAACGTAGCCCTCGAAGCCAAGGCAAAGGACGACCGGATACAAACCATATTCAACTGGGGAAACAGCAGCGCTGTAACTTACAGCGGCAAGATAGCGGCTCTCACTCAATTCGTCCGCAACTCTTCCCAAGAAGCTGGCAACGACAAAATACACACAAAATCCTCCCGCCAAGCCCAAAAAGAGAAACCCGCCCTGAAAACGATTGTCAACGTACAGGAAACGAACGTAATCCTCAACGACACCGTATGGAAGATACACCCTTCGCAAATCGTGGTCGACTCGGGCAAAGTGCACGTCAACAATTTCTACTTCAGCCATAAAGAGCGTCACTTGCAAATCAACGGAACCGTATCCGAACAACCTCAGGACACCGTACGCCTGAACCTGAAAGAGATAAACATAGGATACGTATTCGATATAGCCGACCTGGGTGTCAACTTCAAAGGTGAGGCCACTGGCCCGGCATATGCCAGCGGAATACTTAAAAAGCCGGTAATGAGTACCGACCTCTTCATACGCAACCTCGGCTTGAACGAGGGTCTTTTAGGCGATGCCAACATACACGGCGAATGGCATCACGACGTGAAAGGCATCTACCTGGATGCCCGTATCCGCGAGAAAGACATTGCCAAAAGCCATGTATACGGATACATCTACCCCATAAAACCCACCAGTGCGCTCGACTTGCAAATCGAAGCCGACAGCACCAACCTGAAGTTCATCCACCACTACATGCAGAGCATCACCCCCGAATTCAACGGGCGTGCCAGCGGCCACGTACATTTCTACGGCAAGTTCAAGGCGCTGACAATGGAAGGTCGCGTATTCGGTGACGCCTCCCTCAAGGTAGATGTACTCAACACTACTTTCTCCCTGAAAGACAGCATACTTATCGAACCGGGCGGACTTACTTTCCGCAACAACCGCATCTTCGATACGCAAGGGCATCAGGGCAGAGCCAACGGTTACCTGCACTACCGGCATTTCAAGGATTTGGAATACCGCTTCCGGTTCGATGTGGACAATATGCTGGTTATGAACACCAAAGAATCACCCGACTTCCCCTTCTACGGCACGGTGTATGGCACAGGCAACGCCACCATTGCCGGCAATGCGGCAGACGGGGTGAATATCGACGTGGCAATGACCACCAACCGCAACACCAACTTCACTTATATGAAAGAAGGTGTCGCCTCGGCAGTGAGCAACCAGTTCATACGCTTCGTAGACAAGACACCGCGCCGCGTACTTCAGGATTCCATCATGCTGATGTCCGAATACGAGCAGGCGCAGAAAGAAGTCATGGAAAAGGAAAGTGACACCGACATACGACTGAATCTCCTGATAGACGCAACTCCGGACGCCACCATGAAAATCATCATGGACCCCATTGCAGGTGACTACATCAGCGGTAAAGGAACGGGGAATATCCGCACCGAATTCTACAATAAAGGAGATGTGAAAATGTTCGGTAGTTACCGCATCAGCCAGGGAGTTTATAAATTCAGCCTGCAGGAAGTTATCCGCAAGGACTTCATCATCAAAGACGGAAGTACCATCACCTTTAACGGCGCGCCGCTCAATGCCACCCTCGACATCCAGGCAGGCTATCTTGTAAACTCCGCTTCGCTGAACGACCTCGTTCCCGATGCCGGCAATTACGTCAACCAGACCAACATCAAGGTTAACTGCCTCATGGCGCTGACCGGACAGCTCACCTCACCGGACATCAAAATGAGCCTGGAGCTGCCCAACGAACGCGACGAAGTACAGGCGTTGGTACGGAATTATATCCCTACGGACGAGCAGATGAACATGCAGATACTCTACCTTTTAGGTATCGGCAAGTTCTATACTCCGGAGAATGTAGACGCCACCGGCAACTCCAACATGATGTCGAGCGTGCTCTCTTCTACCCTTTCCGGACAACTGAACAATGCACTCTCGCAGATTATCGACAGCAATAACTGGAACTTCGGCACAAACTTCAGTACCGGAGAAAAAGGCTGGACGGACATGGAGTTCGAGACAATGCTTTCCGGGCAACTGCTGAATAACCGCCTGCTCATAAACGGTAACTTCGGCTATCGCGAGAATCCGATGGCGAACACCAACTTCGTAGGTGACTTCCAAGCCGAATGGCTCGTAAACCGTTCCGGCGATATCCGTCTGAAAGCTTATAACGAAACCAACGACCGCTATTACACCAAGACCAACCTCACCACTCAGGGTATAGGCATCATCTTCAAGAAGGATTTCAACAAATGGAATGAACTGCTCTTTTGGAACAAGTGGAAGTTGAAAAGGCTGAAAAGAAAACAAGCGGAGAAGAATACGTCCGCTCCGGACAGTATCCCTCAAAAGAAATCCCGCCCGGAAGCACAATCCAAACGGGAAAGGGAAGAATGAGTGCATGCTTTCTTTTAAAACAGATGGTCTGTATGGTGTAAACAGACCATCTGTTTGTACCGTACAGACCATCTGTTTCACTCCGACAGACCATGCGTTTACTTCCTATACACTATCTTAAACTACTTTTGGCATGAACAACGCTCCTGACGTCTCGGCGTGCACCCATAAAAACGGTTCTTCAAGGAAGGAACCAATGTAGCGATACGCTTGGTGTGTCCGTACCTGCAAAGAGAGGATGTAAAGCCTCTGCGAAGCCGGAACATTGTCCGCAAGCAAACAAATTCCAATAAAATGCAATATATTATATCGCGTGCAGCAATGGCGCACGCAAAGACTGTAAATATTATAAAGCCAACAGATTATGAAAGATTT
>OHLY01001331.1_pt1 | contig 10569 bp, 6 predicted proteins | sample 1569251 | NCBI WGS metagenome assembly OHLY01 (sample SAMEA3879532, study PRJEB24766) | human gut metagenome | biome: human-associated habitat; feature: feces | place: USA | collected 1985/1987
CCGCCATTCCGGCACAATGGTCAGGGCAGTGATGTCCGCGCCCTGCTCCGTGGGCCGGGCCTGGCAGGTGCCAATGATGGTTTTCTCTTTATACAGGGCATAACCGCCCGGGGTCTTTTCCAGTTTCATAATTTGCTCCTTTCGCGAGCTTGCCCTGCTGGGCTAACCTCTCCGTCATCATCGCTTCGCTCCTGTTTGCCCTGCGGCAGGCATTGGTTTTGGAGCGCCAGCGATCATTGCGAAAAATAAATCCTCTGCCAAGGGCTCCCCTATTAGGGGAGCTGTCGCGGCAGCGCCCGCGACTGAGGGGTTTCACAAAGCGAAGATGACGGAGAGGTTTCGCAACGCTGCCGGCTTCTGCGCTGCACCCTTAAAATACCAAGCCCCCGCGCCGCTGTCAAGGCTTCCCGCTGCGACCTTATTTCACATATTCTTCACCCGGTCAGCGATTCCTTTTCACAATTACCGGATACAATAGAAACAGTTCCAAGGAGGTGCGGCAGAAGCGCCCCCTCCGAACCATTCCCTTTGAGAAAGGAAGTAACCAGTATGGATAACGAGAACAAGTGGGAATACGATTATTCCTCTGAACATAGCCAGACCGGCGAGACCGGCTACCCCAACGTCGGCTCCTCCGGCATGAACACCGCCAACACGGCAGGTACCTACGGCGAGGCCGCACAGGCTGCCCCCCAGGCCGAGCCGAACAGCGGCAGCGATGGCGGCGCGGTGCCGCCTCCGGAAGGCCCCCGGTATCAGGCCGCACAGGGAAGCCCCAAACAGCCCCCCAAGAAGCGCCGCCGGAAAAACGGCAATATCGCCCGCAGTGCAGTTGCGCTGGTGCTGGCCGCAGCCATGGGCTTTGTCGGCGGCTTTGTGGGAGCCCAGGTGGGCAACACAGGCGGCAAAGTGGTCATTCAGCAGGTGGCACCTTCCTCCACGTCCAGCAGTGATTCCGGCTCTGCCTCTGCGGTGAACACCGCTTCCGGCATGACCACCGCTCAGGTCTCTGAGATGGTCAGCCCCAGCGTTGTGGTCATCACCACCGAGCAGGTGGTCTACTCCCAGTGGTCCTGGTACGGCCAGAACCAGGTGGAGAGCGGCGCAGGCAGCGGTGTCGTGATCAGCTCCGACGGCTATATCCTGACCTGTGCACACGTTGTGTCCGGCGCATCTAACATCACCGTAACCATCGGCGATACCGATTACCCCGCCACCGTGGTAGGCGAGGATGACACCAGCGACGTGGCTGTCCTCAAGATCGATGCCACTGACCTGACCCCCGCCACCGTTGGCAACAGCGACAGCCTTGCCGTGGGCGAGAGCGTGCTGGCCGTGGGCAACCCGCTGGGTGAGCTGGGCGGCACCGTGACCAGCGGCATCGTCAGCGCCCTGAACCGCAGCGTGACCATTCAGGGCACCAGCTCCACCAACACCATGTCCCTGATCCAGATGGATGCCTCTGTCAGTCCCGGCAACTCCGGCGGCGGCCTGTTCAACATGAACGGTGAGCTCATCGGTCTGGTCAACGCAAAGTCCTCCTCCAGCGATGCGGAGGGTCTGGGCTTCGCCATCCCCATCAACGATGCCATCAAGGTGGCACAAGATCTGCTGGAGAATGGCTATGTCTCCGGCCGCCCCTACATGGGCATCACCTATCTGGCTGTGACCGATGCCCAGACCGCCGCACAGCTCAACGTCACTGCCTACGGCGTTTACGTTGTGGATGTTGTGCAGGGCGGCCCCGCCGACAAGGCCGGTCTGAAGACCGGTGACCGCATCGTAAGCATCGACGGCACTGAGATCGCCCAGAAGGACGACCTTGGCACCCTGATCCAGCAGCATGCCGCCGGTGATACCCTTTCCATCACCGTGGCCCGGGAAGGCCAGATGCAGACCGTCAGCCTGACCCTGGGCGAAAAGAACGCCCAGACCCAGCAGGCACAGAAAAACTCCTGATTTTCCCCAATCTTTTTCCTGATCCATAAATCAAAGATCCCCTGACCGGCGTGAACTGGTCAGGGGATTTTCAATTGCAGGTTGTCAAGCAACGGCAGACCGTATTTTTACACCTGCCCGAACACGGTGGCGCTCAGGGGCAGGAGGACGGTCTGGCCGGTGCAGATGCGGCTGCTTCCCCGCCACAGGCTGGAGGAGATGCCGTCGCTCAGCAGCTTCCAGCTGCCGCCGGGCAGGGTGACGACCTGCGCCGTCTCGGTGGGGTTATAGTAGACGCACAGGGCGCTCCATGCCGCGCCGTCGCCCCACTGGGCAGGGAGCCGCCAGCCCACAAGAGGCTGTTCCAGCGGGAAGAACTCGATGGTGGCAGGGCTGACCTTGTCCAGCGCGCCCAGCCGGGGGAACGCCGCCCGCAGACCAATGAGCCCGCGGTAGTAATCCACAAGGCTGTGGAACTGTTCGGCCCGGTGCCAGTCCAGCCGGTTGAGGGCCGGGCTGGAGCGGTAGCTGTTGCCCTGCCCCTTCTTGGTTCGGGCAAACTCCTCGCCCGCCTGCCAGAAAGGCAGGCCCATGCTGGTCAGGTAGATGCCCGCTGCCAGCCGGTTCTGGGCCAGCGCGGTCTTGTCCACAGCGGCAAACTCCGGGCGGGCGTAGCGCACCATCAGGAGCTTATCCCACAGGGTGAAGTTGTCGTGGGCCGAAACGTAGCTGATGATCTGCCCCGGGGCGTGAGGCGGCAGCTTTTCACTGCGGCACCACGCTGCCACCGAAGCACCGATATCCCAGAAACTCCCGGGCTTGCCCTCCACAAAGCCCGGCTCCCGGGCATCGAAGCGGCCGCCCTTGATGGCATCCCGGGTGTTGTCGCAAAAGATGCCGATGCGCTCGTTCAGCATATTCAGGTTGTTCTTGTTGGCCTCGTACCGGTGCAGGGCGCTGCAGCCGCCCTGCCACGGCTCACCGTACATCAGGATATCCCGCCCGCCGGGCAGTTTGTCCAGTTCAGCCCGGAGGAGGTTCATGGTCTCCACGTCATACAGGCCCATCAGGTCAAACCGGAAGCCGTCGATGTGATATTCCCGCGCCCAATAGAGCACCGAATCAATGAGATAGCGCCGGGCCATGGGCCGCTCGGAGGCAAACTCGTTGCCGCAGCCGCTGCCGTTGGAGAGGGAACCGTCGTCGTTCTGGCGGAAGTAGTAGAGGGGCACCACCCGGTTCAGCACATTGTCGGAGCGGTACATGTGGTTATACACCACGTCCATTACAACGCCGATGCCCGCCGCATGGAGGGCCGCGATCATCTGCTTGCACTCCCGCACCCGCACCTCCCCCCGGGTGGGGTCGGTGGAGTAGCTGCCATCGGGCACATTGAAGTTGGTGGGGTCGTAGCCCCAGTTATACTGCCGGGTCAGGGGGCGGCTCTCATCCACGCTGCCAAAATCGAAGATTGGCATGAGCTGAACATAGCTCACCCCCAGCCGTTTGAGGTAATTCAGGCAGGTAGGGTGGATGCCGTCGCTGCTCAGGGTCGTGCCCTGCTGGGTAAAGGCCAGAAATTTGCCCCGCCAGGCCGTGTGCACGCCGCTGGCCGGGTCCTGCGAGAAATCCCGGACGCTGACCTCCCACACACTGCGGCGGGCCGGTGGGATCACTGGCCGCACATCCCGCTCCCAGCCCTGCGGGTCTACCCGGGCCGGGTCAAAGATCATGCTGCGCACCCCGTTCACCCCAGCCGCGCGGGCGTAGGGGTCCGCTGCATTGCAGGTGCCAAACGGGGTGGTAAGGGTGAAATCGTAGTATTTTCCGTGCTGGTCGCCGGGCAGATAGATGCTCCACACACCCTTGTCCTGCTGCTGCAGGGGCAGGGTGCCCACACAGGCCCCGCCGGTGCCCCGGCGGTACAGGTTCACTGCTGCCTGTTTTGCCGTGGGAGCCCACAGGCGCAGGTGTGTCCCGGCGGGGGTATACTCCACCCCCAGCGGGCCGTAGTATTCCGTCTGGCGGGCAAAGGCTTCGCTCTCAAACAGCGTCTTCCATTCAGCAGGTGTTCTTGGCTCCATGGCAATTCATCCTTTCATTTGACAATAGTGTAACGAACTTTGTCCTTTATTTCAACCCTTTCCTTGCAAAACGTACCAGACTCCACTATACTGAAAGAAAAAGCACTGCACGGAGGGAAGTTTTATGGCATACACCGATGATTGGGAAAGTCTGATGAACGGCGTGTTCGGCCCGGGGGGCAGATTCAAGGCCGCCCCCGGCACTTCTGCACCCAAAACAGGCGGCAGCGCCGCCCTGCCTGACCTGAACGCGGCGCTTCTGGAACAGCAGAAACGGCTGGACGAGCTGTTGAAGCAGCAGAACGCCCAGCTCAGGACCCAGAGCGATGCCACCGCCGCCGCGCTGGAAAGCAGCCGCCAGATGCTGCGGGACATGGAGGACGAAGGCCTGCTGGCCAGGGGCACCACCGACGTGAAGCCGGAGCACCTGGGCAGCTTTGAAGGCCTTGCCGCCGAGGTCAAGCAGACGGTGCTGGGGCAGGATGCTTTTGTGGACAGCGTGGTGCGGGCCATGCGCCGCCCCTTTGTGCTTGGCACCGAAGCCCCCGCTGCCCGCAACGTCATTCTGCTCACAGGCGGGGCAGGCACAGGCAGGCATTTTGCACTGGAAGAAACCGCCCGCTGCATGGCGGCCCGGGGTCTTTTGCAGAGCGACAGGATCGCCACGCTGGATCTGGCCCTTTACCCCAATTCCGGAGCCGAGAAGCTCTTCCTGCAGGACCTCTACGCCGCCCTGCACGCACCCGGGGAGATCCTTGCCTTTGAGCACTACGAGAGCTGTTATCCCGGCTTTCTGAAGACCCTGTCTGATCTGGCCGTCAAGGGCAGCGCCCCCCTGTCCAGCCGGTATCTCGTGAACAAGGAGGGCATCCTTGTGGATGCAGGCACGGCGCTGGCCCCGGGAGCCGTCAGCCGCATCGACCCCTGCGGCAAATACCTCATCTTCTACTCCCACAAGGGCCGGGAGGCACTGGCTGACAAATTCGGTGCGGCGCTGGTGTCGGCACTGGGGGATGTCTGCGAGACGGCCTCCTACACCCGGGAGGATCTGGCCGCCCTTGCCGCACAGCAGCTCAACGGGCTGGCCCAGAAGATCCGCACCCGGCTGGGGCTGACCCTTTCCGCCGGGGCCGACGTGCGGGACTATGTCGCAGCTCAGTGCACCGCACAGAAGGGTGCCGCCGGGCTGGCCGAATGCTGTGACCGCATCTTCCACGCCCTGAGCGAATACTGCCTGCAGACCGATGAAACCCTTACCGGCACCGTGACCCTGACCGCCGGGCCGGAAGGGGTGCTGTTCCGCCTGAACGACGACGCAGACCAGCCCCTGTTCGACCTGCTGCCCGCCGCCTACACCGGTGCGCTGGATGCCATCCGCGCCGAGATCAACGAGCTGGTGGGCCTTGCCCCGGTCAAAGAATATGTGTTCGGTCTGGCCGACAACCTGCAGGTGCAGCAGCGCCGCGCCGCCGCCGGGCTCAAGACTGCCAGCCTTTCGATGCACATGATCTTCACCGGAAACCCCGGCACCGGCAAGACCACCATTGCCCGGCTGGTGGCGAAATACCTGAAAGCCATCGGTGCCCTCAAGGGCGGCCAGTTGGTGGAGGTGACCCGTGCCGATCTGGTGGGCCGCTACACCGGCCACACCGCCCCCCTGACCAACAGCGTCATCGAGAGCGCCCTGGGCGGCGTGCTCTTCATTGACGAGGCATACAGCCTTTACCGCGGCGAACAGGACAGCTTCGGGCTGGAAGCCATCGACACGCTGGTGAAGGGGATGGAGGATCATCGGGATGAGCTGGTGGTCATTCTGGCAGGTTACACCAGGGAGATGGAGACCTTCCTCACCGCCAACAGCGGCCTTGCCAGCCGTTTTCCCAACCGGATCGAGTTCCCGGACTACACCGCCGTGGAGCTGCTGCAGATCACCCAGGTCCTTGCCAAAAACAAGGGCTACACCCTGGCCGAAGCCTGTACCGAACCCCTGCTGGGCTATTATGCCCGCTGGCAGACAGCCGATGCCCGCACCGCCGGCAATGGCCGCCTTGCCCGGAACACACTGGAAAAGGCCATCTTCCACCAGAGCCGCCGCCTTGTGGCCGAGCCCGCCGCTGCCCTGGATCTGATCCTGCCCAGTGATCTGGAATTGAAAGAACCGTAAACACGCAAAAAAGGACTGCTTTCGCAGTCCTTTTTTGTTATTGATGCTGTTCTGCCAGCCGGGCGGTCATCTCCCGCATTCCCTGCCGCACTTCGGGCGGGGCAACCACTTCTATCTTGCCGCCAAAGCCGCAGACCCAGCCATAGAACTGGTCACTGACGCAGATGGGGACATCGAAATGGAAGCAGCCATTCTCCTCGGGCAGGAACACGGGCGTTGCGCCAAAGCGCTCCCGCATGGCACCTTCCAGATCCGCGGTGCACTGCAGGGTAACGCGATGCTCCGGCCCGCCGTACATTCCAAAGTGCTTGCGCAGATAGGCAGGCAGGTCAAGATCCGCAAACTGCTCCTGACCCCGCCGGGGCGCATCCAGCACCCGGACCCCGCTCATCTTGTCCACCCGGTAATGGCGGATGCCCTTTTCATCGGCAAAGGCAATGAGGTAGTAACACCCGTTCTCCCAGGCCAACTGCCACGGGCTGACGGTCCTTTTCTCTTTCTCGCGGCTGTCGGCTTTTCTGTAGAGGAACTCCACCATTTTACCGTTGTTGATGGCCTCGTGCAGGGCATCGATGCTGTACAGCAGGCTCTTGCTGTCGGTCTTGGGACGGCCCTCCACATAGACCTGACGCTGCAGCTGGCTGCCCTCGTAGTTGGAGCAGAGCTTTTCCAGCTTGTGGATCAGCCGCCTGCTCGTGGTGCCGGATACCACCCGGCTTGCCTGCACGGCATCCACCAGCAGCTTGAGCTCCGCCAGATCAAAGGTGCGGCTGGCAAGGAAATACCCGCCGCCCCGGCCCCGGCGCAGCTTGATGTCATAGCCCAGCGCACCCAGTGCCTCAATATCGCTGTACACGCTCTTGCGCTCGCAGCGGATGCCCTGCGCCTCCAGCAGCTCCACCAGCTGCGGCACGTTCAGCAGGTGGTTTTCATCGGTCTGCTGCTCAAAAATGCGCAATAGCGCCAGCAGCTTGGATTTCTGGCCTTCCTGTTTGGGCATTCGGTACACCTCATTTTTTCGTGTTGTGCCAAACCTCTCAGTCTCGATTCCAGCTCCCCAGCAGGGGAGCCAGAAAAAACAGCAGTGCTGTGTGCTGAAAAGGTTACGGCGCTTTCTTATCAAACGCCGCGCGGCGCTGGGTGGACAGGCGGAACATCTCCTCCAGCTTTTCCCGGTCATCGGCCACAAGGGCGTTGCGCATCTCGTTCAGCGCCCCGCTGAACTGGTCGATCTCGGAGATGAGGTTCTCTTTGTTCCAGAGGAACAGCTCCGCCCACATCTTATCGTTGATGCGTGCAATGCGGGTCAGGTCCCGGAAGGAATCGCCGGTGTACTCGCACAGCGAGGTATTGTCGTTGGCGCACATCAGGCTGACGGCGATGGCATGGCAGAGCTGGCTGACATAGCCGATCATCCTGTCATGCTCCTGCACGGTCAGGGTGCAGATATGCTTGAAGCCCAGCACCTCGGCCAGCTCCCTGGCCCACTGAATGGCCTCCGGGGTGTTCTTTTCCGTGGGGGTCACAATGAAGTTGGCCGGGGCAAAATTCACCTCGGCGGCGTGCTCCACGCTGGAGGTCTCACGGCCCGCCATGGGGTGGCTGGCAATGAACTCCACGCCCGGCCTGCACATGGCCTGAATGGGCTCCACCAGACCGGTCTTTACGCCCGACACATCGGTAAAGATGCAGCCCTCCTTCAGCAGGTGGCCATAGGTCCGGAACCACTCGATCAGGGCCGTGGGGTACAAGCCAAAGATGATATGATCGGCCTGACGCACCAGATCCTCAAAATCGTGGGTCTTGCCGCTGGCGATATAGCCGTGGTCGAGGGCATACTGCAGATGGCCCTCGCTGCGGTTGATGCCGTCCACATGGAACCCGGCCCTGCTCAGCTCCAAGGCGTACTTGCCGCCCAGCAGGCCCAGGCCCACAATGAGATAACGCTTTGATTTATCCAACATGTTCCACCTCCGCGCCCAAAGGCTTGATGGCTTCCAGAAAATCCGGCCAGCTCTTGGCAACGGCCTCGGCCCCGCTGATGGGCAGGGCCAGCCCGGCGGCCAGCGCCAGCACCGCAAGGCTCATCACCACGCGGTGGTCGTTGTGGCCGGAAAGCGGCTGCTCCGGGGCATGGAGCGCGCCGGCACAGCCATGGATGGTAATGGTGCCGCCCTCGCTCTCCAGCTGCCCACCGCAGGCCCGCAGCTCGGTCTCCATGGCCTCGATGCGGTCACTCTCCTTGATGCGGAGACGCTCGGCGTTGCGGATGACCGTGGTTCCCTCACACAGCAGGCCCAGCACCATCAGCACAGGGCCCAGGTCGGGGCAGTCGGCAAGGTCGATGTCCGTTCCGTGGAGCGGGGTCTTTTCAAACACCACGCCCTGCCCGGTGCGGGTGAATCTTGCGCCGCACCGCCGGAGGATCTCCAGAATGGCCGCATCGCCCTGCAGGGTCTCCTCAGACAGGCCGGTGATGGCCACACCGCCGGTCACAGCGCCCAGCACGGCAGGAAAAGCCGCCTGGCTGTAATCGCCCTCCACGGTGTAATCACCGGGAAGATAGTGCTGCCCGCCGGGAATTTCCAGCGTGTTTTCATCCAGCCAGCGGCTCTCCACGCCAAAGGCGTGCTGCACCGCGCGGGTCATATCGATGTAGCTCCGGCTCTCCACGGGCGGGATGAGGTGCAGGGCGCTGGTGCCGCCCAGCAGGGGCAGGGCAAACAGCAGCCCGCTGATGAACTGGCTGGACACGTTGCCCGCCAGCTCGTATTCGCCCGGGGTCAGGGCACCTTCCACAGTCAGGCGGTCCGCGCCCTGCTCAAAACGCAGGCCCTGCTGCTCATACAGCGTTTTGTAGACCGACTGGGGCCGCTCCATCAGCCGCCCACGGCCTGTAAAAGTCACTTCCTGCCCGGTCAGGCCGGCCAGTGGGATGAGGAAGCGCAGGGTACTGCCGCTCTCACAGCAGTCCACGGGGGCATCAACCGGCAGAAAGCGGCCCAGCCCCTCCACCACCGCGTCGTTTTCACCGGTGGTAACACGGGCGCACAGCCGGCCCGCCGCACCCAGCGTGGCGGAGATATCCTTGCTGAAAGCAAGATGATGGAGATGGGAGGTTCCCTTTGCCAGCGCCGCGCAGAGCACCGCCCGGTGAGCCATGCTTTTGCTGGGCGGCGCGGCGATCCTGCCCGCCACTGCGCGGGCGCGTTTTACCACCACATCCATCTTACATATCCCGGCCAATGGCCCATGCGACCTGACGGCACTTTGCCATGGCCTGTGCAAAGGCATCCGGGGTCAGGCACTGGGCACCGTCGCTCCAGGCGTGGCGGGGGTCATAGTGCACCTCCACCTCCAGACCGTCGGCACCGGCGGCCACAGCGGCGATCATCATCGGCTCAACCAGATTGGCCTTGCCGGTGGCGTGGCTGGGGTCCACGATGATGGGCAGATGGGTCTTTTCGTGGATGATAGGCACAGCGGAGAGGTCGAGGGTGTTGCGGGTGTACTTCTCAAAGGTGCGGATGCCCCGCTCGCAGAGAATGACCTGCTCGTTGCCGCCGGCCATGATATACTCTGCGGACATGATCCACTCCTCGATGGTGTTGCACAGGCCGCGCTTGAGCAGAACAGGCTTGTGCATCTTACCCACGGCCTTGAGCAGCTGGAAATTCTGCATGTTGCGGGCACCGATCTGTACCACGTCCACATATTCCTCAAACTCCGGGATCCGGTCCTCGCTCATCAGCTCGGACACGATGGGCATTCCGGTGGCCTCCCGTGCCTTGACCATATCGAGGATGCCCTCGGTCTCCAGACCCTGGAAGGAGTAGGGAGAAGTGCGGGGCTTATAAGCGCCGCCGCGGAACAGGCTTGCACCGCCCGCCTTTACGCCGTTGGCAATGCGCAGTGCCTGCTCCTCGCCCTCAATGCTGCAGGGGCCTGCCATCACGGCGATCTTCTCGCCCCTGCCGATCTTCACGCCGCCGCAGTCGATGATGGAATCGGCGGGGTGGAACAGGCGGTTGGCCCGCTTATAGGGGGCGGACACGCGGGTGACGTTGTCGATCCAGGGGTTGGCCAGCACGTCGCGCTCATCGATCTTGGTGGTATCGCCCACCAGACCGAACACATTGTAATCCTTGCCGGTGATCAGGGTCACATCCAGGCCCTGCTTCTCGAATTTGTCTACGATCTTTTCCAGCTCTTCCTTGGGGGTGCCTTTTTTGGTCGAAATGATCATCTTGTTTCTTTTCCCTTCTGTTTTGTCTCTATGCTTTCAGTTTTGCTGCACAGCCTGCCCTACTTGCCAAGGGCTCCCCCTTCGGGGGAGCTGGCGAGCGAATGCGAGACTGAGAGGGTTGTTACTGCACCAGGTGC